>Ga0209587_1000143_pt1 | contig 34377 bp, 29 predicted proteins | sample NGEPerD_2_FD_184512 | JGI IMG/M metagenome (GOLD analysis project Ga0209587, IMG submission 184512) | Arctic peat soil microbial communities from the Barrow Environmental Observatory site, Barrow, Alaska, USA - NGEE PermafrostL1-D... | ecosystem: Environmental > Terrestrial > Soil > Wetlands >...
TTCCCCACCACCGGTGTGCACCGCCACCGCTGGCGCCGTTGGCCGGTCCGGCCGTACCAACCATCGCGGACCACTACCGACCTCACCTGCTCCGGCACCGGACACGGCGGGATCTCCATAAATGCGAGGCTATCAAAACTCCACGCTAAGCGACATAGGGAGTGTGTTCGAGTCTATCTGACCTGTCCGACAGTTTCGCCCTTGTCCACAACGCGATTCCAGAAACTTCGCCAGCCGTTTGAGCAGTGGTCTCGACAAGCTCGACCAACCGGGACTCCGCTCGACCAACCGGGACTCCGCTCGACCGGCCGGCGGTCTCGACAAGCTCGACCAACCGGGACTCGGCTCGACCAGCCGGTGGTCAGCGAGCGGAGTGCTCGTGCACGAAGTCGGTGAGCCGGGCAAGTTGATCCGGGTCGGTGGAGGGCATCACGCCGTGGCCGAGGTTGAAGATGTGGCCAGGCGCGGCGACGCCACGCGCGAGCACGTCGGCGGCGCGCGCGAGCATCACGTCGGCGGGGGCAAAGACGAGGGAAGGATCCAAGTTCCCCTGCACGACACGACCACCCACCCGCCGTACCCCCTCATCGAGCGGAACCCGCCAGTCGACCCCGACGACGTCCGCGCCCGCTGAGCCCATCAGGCCGAGCAACTCCCCCGTGCCGACGCCGAAGTGGATCCGGGGCACTCCGAGGGCCTCCGCACGAGAGAGCACGGACGCCGAGTAGGGAAGGACGTACTGCTCGTAGTCCCCCGGCGAAAGAGCACCCGCCCACGAGTCGAACAACTGCACCGCAGACGCGCCGGCAGCGACCTGCACCTCGAGGTAGGCCGCCGAGATCGAGGCGATCTTGCTCATCAGCGCGTGCCACACCTCCGGCGCCCCGAACATCATCGCCTTGGTCTTCGCATGCTCCTTTGAGGGCCCTCCTTCCACGAGGTACGACGCCACGGTGAACGGCGCGCCCGCGAAACCGATCAGTGGAGTCGCTCCGAGCTCGGAGACCAACGTGGACACCGACTCGGAGATGAACGGGACGTGATCGGCGGTCAGGTCGGGAATCGCAGCCACATCCTGCACAGACACCACCGGGGAGGTGATCACCGGTCCCACCCCGGGGACGATGTCGAGGTCGACCCCCACGGCCTTCAGCGGCAGGACGATGTCGGAGAACAGAATGGCCGCGTCCACCGCGTAGCGACGGACCGGCTGCAACGTGATCTCCACGGTGAGGTCGGGGCTCATGCACGAGTCGAGCATCGCGACACCCTCACGAAGCTTGCGGTACTCCGGCAGCGACCGACCGGCCTGCCGCATGAACCACACCGGGACACGCGGGACCTCCTCGCCGCGGGCAGCGCGGAGGAAGGTCGAGTCGTGCAGTTCGGGGTTGGTCGTCGAGGCGGCGGGCATGGGTCGATCTTCCCAGGGGTGGCGGCGCGTCGGTCGGCGGGTACTGTCCATCCGGCTTAGTCTGAGGCCATGGTCGCGCGACAAGAGCCCCATCGAGAGGCGACCCCGTCGCCCGCGGAGTTTCGTGCTGCCGTTGATCAGATGCGGGCCGCACGACTCCGCCCCGAGATCCTTTGCGAGGAGATGCCCGCGCCGCAGCGGATCGCCCCTTTCGCCTCCGCCCTGTCCGCAGACGTGACCGTCGACGGGTCGGACGTGGGCACCGGTCGCATCGTGCTGTTGCACGACCCGGCCGGCAACGATGCTTGGGAGGGCACGTTCCGGTGCGTGGCCTACGCGCGCGCGGAGATCGACCCCGAGATGGTGATCGATCCCCTGCTCGCGGAGGTCGGGTGGTCGTGGTTGACCGAGGCGCTGAACGCACACGGGGCGGAGCACGCCGCTCCCTCGGGCACCGTGACGAAGGTGGCTTCAGAGAGCTTCGGCAGCATGTCGGACGAGGACGCCACCGCTCAGCTCGAGATCCGGGCATCGTGGACCCCCGCCGGGGACATCACTGCGCACGTGGAGGCGTGGGGGGAGCTGATGTGCATGGTCTCGGGCCTTCCGCCCGTCCCCGAGGGCGTCACCTCGATGCCGAGCCGCAGGGGACAGCGGGGCCGCGCCTGATGCCGGATGCCCCCGGGTCGGACACTCCCGGGTCGGACGCCCCCGAGCCCCTCGCAGAGCCCCTCGCAGAGCCCCTCGCAGAGCCCCTCGCAGAGCCCCTCGCGGAGCCCCGCGCAGAGCCGGCCCAGGAGGTTCCCAAGGCACCCTTGCTCGAGCTTCGCGACGGGCTTCCGCCGTTGGTGGACACCGGCCCAGCGCTCGAGGGGGTTGTTCAGGCGATCCGCCGAGGTCGCGGCCCGATCGCGATCGACGCCGAACGAGCATCCGGGTACCGCTACTCCTCCCGCGCCTACCTGATCCAGCTACGCCGCGAAGGCTCCGGCTCCGCCCTGGTCGACCCCACCGCCTTCGATGACCTCGGCCTTCTCGGCGAGGCACTCGGGGACACGGAGTGGATCCTGCATGCGGCCACGCAGGACTTGCCCTGCCTGACCGCTCTCGGTCTGCGGCCAGCGGCACTTTTCGACACCGAGCTGGCCGGGCGACTGCTCGGCTACCCCCGGGTCGGTCTGGCAACGCTGGTCGAGACGATCACCGGTCGCCGGATGCGCAAGGAGCACTCCGCTGTCGACTGGTCCACCAGGCCACTCCCCAAACCATGGCTGGAGTACGCCGCCCTCGACGTCGAGGTGCTGATCGAGCTGCGGGAGGCGCTTGGGCAAGAGCTCGAGGCGACCGGCAAGGCGGAGTGGGCACGGCAGGAGTTCACCCACCTGATCACCGCCGTCCCCTCCGGCCCACGGCAGGATCCGTGGCGACGTACCTCGGGGATGCACCGCTCCCGCGGTCGACGCCCGATGGCGGCGGTCCAGGCACTGTGGGAGATCCGGGATGCCATCGCCTCGGAGCGCGACATCGCTCCTGGCCGGATCCTGCCGGACTCCGCCATCGTCGCCGCAGCCAACGCGTTGCCCCGCGACAAGGGCAGTCTGCTGCGCCTGAAGGGCTTCCGCGGTCGTGGTGCGGAACGGTATGCCCCGGAGTGGCTCCAGGCACTCCGCAAGGCACGGGCCTTGCCGGACGACGAGCTTCCCCATCTGACCGCGCGGTACGACGGGCCGCCTCCACCTCGTGCGTGGGCGGATCGGGACCCGATCGCGGCCGCTCGACTCAGCGCCGCACGGGCCGACATCGCCGCGCTCGCCACTGACCTGAACCTGCCGGTGGAGAACCTCTTGACACCCGACTACGTGCGCCGGCTGATGTGGGACGCTCCCGAGGCTGACTCAGCGGACTCGCTGGGCGAGCTGGGCGAACTCGTGGCCGGCCGGCTGCGCGAGCTCGGCGCCCGGACGTGGCAGATCGAGCTGACCGCCGAGGTGCTCAGGGGCGCGATCATCAAGGGCAGCACCAGCGCGGAGACCGGTCAGGACCCCGCCCACGAGTGAGATCGCGGCCTTCGGGTGCGCGCGACCGCTCATTCCACCTCGGGTGTCTCCTCGGGTGGCACTTCGGGCGCGAGGATGGCTTGGGACTGCGCGTCGATCTTGGCCAGCAACGTCTCGAGATCGATCACGGGCGCGTAGAACATCCGATCGATGAAGGGACGGGACTCTCGCACGACCCGCGGCCACTCGGGCACCAACGGCGTCTCGTTCGCCAGCCGGACGGCTTCGCTGAACACGAAGAAGTTCCTCGGCTGCTGGTCGGGCTGGCTGAAGGCCGGTGACTGCACGACCTCGACGTTGGAGGGCACGACGTACCCCGAAAGGCTGGTAATGGTGGCTCCTTGACGCCCGACGGCGAAGGCGATGAAATCGGCGGCTGCCTCGACGTGCTCAGTCTCTGAGGACATGCAGTAGCCGGTGATCGTGGAGATCGTCCGGAACGAACCGAGGCTCGGGATCGGAAAGACCTCAAAACTCAGCCCCTCGGCGTCACGGAAGCCGGGGGTCAGCTGACGTGTGCCGATTATCATCCCCAACCTGCCCTGCTCGAAGAGGTCCACCGCGCCTTGCCGCGCGAGCTGGACCCGGGTCGGCGCCACCCCGGTGTCGCGGATGAGGGCCAACACCTCGGCGAGTGCCCCAGGAGCGTCACCGTCGCTCAGCGCCAGTGACGTCGGCGCGTCCAGGTCGTCGACGAGATCCCCACCCCCGGACCAGATGAAGGGAGCCAACGCCTCCGGGTCCGGTTCGATGTGCAGGCCGATCGTGCTGCCCTTGGCGATTCGCCGGGCAGCCGTCGCGAACTGGGTGAAGCTCCAGCCAGTCCTGGCCGACAGTGGCTCGTCGCCCTCCTCCACCAGTGCCCGGAGATTCAGCAGTGCCGTGTTGTAGTAGACCACCGCCGGCGACACATCGCTCGGCATGCACTGGAGCGCCGACTCCCCGCTGAAAGCCTCGAGGCCGTCGCGCTGGTAGGCGTCGCCGAAATCGACCTCGCGCTCCTCGAGCAGCGCGTCAACCGGCTGCACGCGATCCGCAGCCACCATCCGGGGTAGTTCCTCTGTCCCGAGCAGGAACACGTCGGGCGCGGTGCGCTCCGCGAACTCTCTGTCGAGGTCGGCAGTCGCCGTGGCCGCCGAGCGAGTGTGCTCGACCTTGATCCGCACCTGGGGGTTCTTCCTGGTGAACGCCTCGGCCAGGTCGACATACGACGCCACGAGCGCCCTGTCGCCGTAGACGGCGAACCGCAGCGATATCGGTCCCGACCCAGCCGGGCTCGAACCCGACGGGGACGGCTCGAGTGGGTCCTCGTCCGCACCGGGCGCGCTCCCGGTGCAGCCGGCCGCCACCAGGCACACAGCAGCAGCGATGGTCGCTGCGACCATAGTGCGCACCGAACTCACCCGCTCACTCCACTCCTTGGTCCGAGGCAACGCGTTCTTGGCCCGATGCGGTCGACTGCAACGGAGGTGACGTCGACCCAGCTCACCGTATCTGGACGTAGTCAGGACGCCGCGTCGAGCGCGTCGAGGTCGTTCTGCTCGAGGGTGAGGTGCACAGCCTTCGCCGAGTCCGCAATTGACTCGGGTCGGCTCGCCCCCGGAATCGGGATGATCACCGGCGACTTGGCCAGCTGCCACGCCAGCGCGACCTGCTGAGGGCTCACGTCGTGCTTCTTCGCGACCTCGGCGAACTTGCTGAACTTCACGCCGAGATCGGCGGCCTTGCTCATTCCGCCGAGCGGGCTCCACGGCAGGAACGCGATCCCCTTCTCCTCGCAAACGTCCAGCTCGGGTTCGGAGCCGCGGTACGTCGGCGAGAACTGGTTCTGCACAGCCACCAGCTTCTCCCCCAGGATCTCTGCTGCGACCTGTATCTGTTCCACGTTGGCGTTCGAGATGCCGGCGCGGACGATGAGCCCGTCATCGAGCAGTTCCTTGAGAGCGCCCATCGTGTCGGCGTACGGCACCTCGGGGTCGGGGCGGTGGTGCTGGTACAGCCCGATCGCTTCGGCTCCCAACCGTCGGATCGAGCCCTCGCACGCCTGCCGGATCGCCTCCGGGCGACCATCGGTGCCCCAGTCGGCGCCATCGCGGGTCATTCCACCCTTGGTGGCGACGAGGACATGCGCCGGACTGGAGCCGTACGAACGCAGCGCCCGCGCGATGAGGTCCTCGTTGTGGCCGAGCGGTCTGTCGTCGGGGGTGTAGACGTCGGCGGTGTCGATGAAAGTGACGCCCTCCTCGAGAGCGCGGTGCACGGTCGCGACGCCGAGCGCCTCATCGTTGGTCTTCCGCACCGACATCGGCATCCCGCCGAGCCCGATCGAACTGACTTCCGTGTCTCCGACACGTCGTTGCAACATGTCGACCAGCCTATGTCGTCTGGCAGCATCGTGTGTGTGAGCCAGCTGAGCCCGTTCAACGGCGCATGGGACAAGGGGCGTACGTCGGTGCGGTACCGGGTCGCCCGCCTGCGCGCAAAGGGGTGGCACATCGGCCAATGCGCGGTCGCTGCCGCCGTTGCCTGGTTCATCGCCAAGGACGGGCTCGGCCACAGCACGCCGTTTTTCGCTCCGATCGCAGCAGTGCTCAGCCTCGGCACCTCCTACGGCCAGCGGCTGCGCAGAGTTGCCGAGGTGACGGTCGGGGTCGCGGTCGGAGTCCTGATCGCCGACCTGCTGGTGATCCAGCTCGGCACGGGATGGTGGCAGCTCGGGCTGATCGTCGCGCTGGCCATGTCGGCGGCGTTCCTGCTCGATGCCGGTGCTCTGTTTGTGACGCAGGCGGCCGTGCAGTCGATCGTGGTGACGACGCTGATCCCGGAGCCCGACCAGGCGCTGGTGCGGTGGACCGACGCGCTCATCGGTGGCGCGGTGGCCATCGTGGCCGCCACAGTCGTCCCTCGGGCTCCGCTGCGTCGACCACGAGAACAGGCGGCCGTGGTGATCCGGAAGATCGCCTCCCTGCTGCGGGCGGCTGCAGAGAGCGGTGTCGACGGGGACATGGAGCGTGCGCTCGACGTACTCTCCAACGCACGCTCCACCGAAGAGCTGGTCCGCGAGCTTCAGGCGGCCGCCGACGAGGGGCTTTCCGTGCTCGCCTCGTCACCGTTCCGGCGACGGCACAAGGATCCCGTACGTCGGATGGCCGAGCTCGTCGAGCCGATGGACCGGGCGATGCGCAACACCCGCGTGCTCGTGCGTCGGGTAGCAGTGGCCAACTACCACCGGGAACCGCTGCCCAGGTCGTACTCGCGGTTGTGCGCGGAGCTCGCGGACACCACCGACGAGATGGCGGCCGCCCTGGAACGCGACGAGATGCCCGCCGAGATCCGAGAGGCCCTGCTGCGGATCGCCGCAGGAACCACGCAGGTGGAACGCACGCGGGGCCTGTCCGCGGGCGTCGTACTCGCCCAGATCCGCTCCATCATCGTCGACCTGCTGCAGATCACCGGTCTCGACGTGATCGCCGCCACGGACGCGATGCCGCCACTGCGTGAGTGAGGGTTGCCACCGGTGGGGCTACGGATGGTCGAACTTGTCGAGACCACCCGGCAAGGCGGCGGCTGAGCTGGACGGGGATCCCCCGACTTCGACGCGAGTCTCTGGCGAGCCGACTGATTGTCCTAGGCTGTCAACAATGTCCGAGACACCGAGACGCCGCCGACCGTCCATGCCGGGCGCAGCTCACTTCGAGACGCTGCGCGGTGATGACGACCCAGCGGTGCGCAGCGAGGCCGCCGACCGGTGTGCGGCGCTGCTGGTGCGAGGCGCACGCGACGTCGAGGACGAAGCCGTTGTCACCCGCGTCGTCTCGCTCGCCGAGTCCGAGGGACTGGAGGCGATCGCCGATCTTTGGGCGAGCTCCCCGGCCGACTCGCTGGCCGGCTGCCTGTGGCGGTTGTACCTCCTGCGCTCGTGGGTGTACGCCGATCCCTCCGCGGCGGCACGCGAGTTCGACGAAGGCAGGCGTCATACGCCGGTCCACGAGGCCGTCGCGGGAGTCGTGGAACCACCGGGCCCGGACGAGGTCCGCCAGCTGGTCGACCTGGTGCTGCGCGGGGTCGTCCGCGGTGACTTCGCGGACACGCTGTACCGCGCCGCAGCGTTCGCCCGGGTGGCCGCCGCGGGACGCGCGTACATCGGGGCCAGCAACGGGCCGACGAGCTACCAGTCAGATCTGTCCGCGGCCAAGCTGGTCACCACTGCTGAGCAGCTCGAGAATGCGGCACGACTGGAGCTTCAGGGACAGCTTTCCTGAGCGTCCTGCCACTCCACAGTCTCGACAGCCGAGAACCTCGTGCCGTTTCACATGTGGTTTCGCCGCACTTCCCTGGCCCCCTGCTTGTAGACTCTGCGATGCGTCGGGCCGCGGCAGCCCCGGGTCCCGAAAATAGCCGCTACGAGCGGCCACGCGCCGTGAGGCGCTCCCGGCCCGGCGCACAACTTCTTTCAACTGGGCGCCGTCGCGATCGTGCGTGGCACAGGTGGGCGCGCAGCGCGACCGGGGTCAGCTGGGAGGTCGGCTGGGAGGTCGGCTGCGAGGTCGGCTGCGAGAGGTGGGGAAGGTACACCGTGACCGGGTCTGTGCGGCTCCTTGGGATCGACATCCCCGAAGGTGAGCTGTCCTGGCGCTTCAGCAGGTCCAGCGGGCCCGGAGGCCAGTCAGTAAACACGACAGACAGCCGCGTCGAGCTCAGCTTCGATGTGGCCGGGACACCGTCGTTGCCGGAGCATCTGCGGGAGCGGGCACTGTCCAGGCTCGGCCACCGACTCGTCGAAGGTGTCCTGACGATCGCCGCTTCCGAGTACCGGTCGCAGCATCGCAACCGCGAGGCCGCGCGAGCCAGGCTGGTCGACGTACTCACGAGGGCGCTGGCACCCCCAGCTCCGAAACGTCGTCCCACCAAACCCTCGCGGGGTGCCCGCGAACGCCGGCTGGCGGGCAAGAAGCGACGCAGCCAGACCAAGGCGCTGAGGAGAAAGCCCGTCGACTGATCCAGCCAGGGACGGTGGGAACGTCAACCCCGGAAATCTCCTATGCCTCCACGACGGGTGTCCGGGTTGAGCCCTACGGAGGACTCAACAACACGCCCGCGACGACACATGCGTGATCGGACGGCCACAGGTGCGCAGCCGCGGTGCGGTCGGCGGGGCCGTTGCCTACCACCTCGCAGGTCTCGACCCGTGCACCACGGACCCACACGTAGTCGATGCGGTGCGCGAGAAGACTCTCCTTGTTCGCCAGATCCGCCGCCTGTCCACAGGTGTGCCCGCCACGGGGATCGCCGCCAGAACCGGTCCATGCATCGACGTAGGTCGACGGCAAGCCGACCTCCTCCGGCAACGCGTTGAAGTCGCCCACCAGCAGCACCGGCGTACAGTGCGCTCCGACCAGGGAAAGCAGCTGGTCGCGCTGGGCGCTGCGGGTCTGGGCGTCGTAGGCCTCGAGGTGCGTGTTGACGAACCGGAACGCCGAACCGTCCACAGCTGCATCGATCCAGCCCCAGCTTCGCTGGACGTTGAACACCAGATCGTCCATCTCTGTGGGAATGTCCAGCGCCGCCGCGAAGGTTCCACTGGCCGTCCCGGTCACGACGACGCCCGAGCCGCGGCGCACGAGGATCACGTTGTAGCCGATCACCGACAGCGACTCGGATGCCAAGACGACCGCCCCGCCGTGGAAGTTCGAGTTGAGGCCGTGAGCGTCGTACGGCGTACCGGCGCGGTCCAGTGCCCCGAGCAGCTCGTCGAGAAAGTCGCACCACGTCTTCGGCCGTCCTACGATGCCGTGCTCATCCACCGGCGCTCGCCGCCACTTCGCCACCTCCTGCAGCCCCAGCACGTCGACCCGTTCGCGGATGACCAGCCGGGCAACAGACTCCGCCCGCGCGTGGAAGTCCGTCGCCAGGAGCTGCTCGTGCACGATCCGCGCCTGGGCGAGGAGATGGGCCGGATCCCTCGCACCGAAGACCAGCGTGAGGTCGGCGCCCAGGTACAGGTTGTACGTCGCCACCCGCAGAGCTTTCACGTCGCCACAGTGACAGACCATCCAGCGCCTCCGACACGGTGGTGGATTCGGCCGGGCGGGTGGTCTCGACAAGCTCGACCAGCCGGTCGGGCGGGTGGTCTCGACAAGCTCGACCAGCCGGCCTGGCGGGTGGTCACATGGTGTCGAGGGCCTTGCGGATCCGGGTCGCCGAGATCGGGTACGCCGTGCCGAGGTGCTGCGCCCAGAGACTGACCCGAAGCTCCTCGAGCATCCAGCGGACCCTGTGCAGTCCTGCGCTGGGGGGGCTCCGGTCCGGAAGCGCCGACACCCTGTTCAGGTGCGCCTCCTGCAGGTCTGCGACCTGGTCCATCAGCAATCGGTCACGCCCGATCGCCGAAGGCAGCTTCTCCAGGCGGAACTGCACAGCGTCCAGGTAGCGCGGCACCTCCCGAAGCTGTGTCGCGCCGACCTCACCGAGGAACCCGCGGTACACCAGGCGGCCCACCTGCGCCTGCATGTCGGCCAGGGCCGGAAGCATCGTCAGGTCCGCGGACCCACGCAGCGCGCGGTCAGTGACCCGCCACGAGCCGAGAACACGCGTCGCATCGGCGAGGACCGCGCGGGTCGACTCGGGCAACCCGGCGCGCACGCGTTCGGTCAGTACGTCGAAGCCCTGCTCGTCCCACACAACCCCGGATCGTTCCACGATCAGGTCGACCGCCGTCGCGACGCAGTCCTCGAGCAGGTCGGCAACCGAGGGGTAGGGGGACACGGCCAGGATCAGCTTCTCGGAGTTGGTCAGGGTGCCTGCGACCGACTTCGCTGGGGACGTGATCGCGAGCAAGAGCAACCGACGCAAGCCCCTTCGGTGGGCTGCCTCCTGCTCGCTCTCGGAGCCGAACACGGCGAGACCGACCGTGTCGCCACTCGGAGACGCAGCCGCCGACTCGTCAACGAGGGCGGGGAACCCACGAACCTCATGCCCCGCTCGTGACTGGGTGAAGGCGCGGTCGATGGTGCCGAACGTCCAAGCGGTTTGGCCCGTGGCCGTGACTCCGCTGGACTCTGCGATCCGGGACATGGCCTGCGCGAACGTCGGTCGCAGCGGTTCTCTGAGGGCGTCGAGGTCCTTGCCCGCGGCGACGGCCGCTCCGGTGTCCTCGACCACTCGGAACGTGGGACGCAGATGCGCGGATACCTTGGACCAGTCCCACGCCTCGCGGGGCACGACCACTCCGGTTGTTGCTCTCAGGAACCGTTCGAGAGCGTCGAGCAGCGGCTCCTCCCCCGGGGAGACTGACTCGAGGAAAGCCCGTGCGTGGTTCGGTGCCGGGGCGAAGCTGACCCGGAGCTGTTTCGGCAACGACCGGATCAGCGCCACCACGAGATCCTCACGCAGACCGGGAACCTGCCAGGAGAAGGCATCGGGGTCGACCTGGTTCAAGGTCGCGACCGGGAGGTCGACGGTGAGCCCGTCGGAGGCCGACCCGAGCTCGAACTGGTAGGACAGCGGCAGGACGAGATCACCCTCACGCCACTCGCTTGGATAGTCTGCCTGGCTCACCGAATCCGCGCTCTCGTTGACAAGCATGGAGGGGTCGAAGCTCAGCAGGTCGGGGCGTTCTTGACGGGCCTTTTTCCACCAGGTGTCGAAATGAACGCCGGAGACCGCATCGGCACCGACCCGGACGTCGTACAGGTCGAACAAGGTCTGCTCGTCGACCATGATGTCGCGCCGTCTCGCCCGGTGCTCGAGCTCCTCGACCTCATCCAACAGGGCGCGGTTCTCGGCCAAGAAGCGATGGCGGGTCGACCACTCGCCGTAGACGAGGGCATGCCGGATGAACAGCTCTCGCGCTACTCCACGATCGATGGTGTGGTAGGGCACGAGTCGATCGGCCACCAGGGTGACGCCGTACAGAGTCACCCGTTCGTAGGCCATCACGGCGGCGCGCTTCTTCGACCAGTGCGGTTCGGAGTGGGTCCGTTTCACCAGGTGCGCGCCGAGCACCTCTGCCCATTCCGGCTGCACCTTTGCGTTGATCCGGCCCCACAGCTTCGAGGTCTCGACCAGCTCGGCGGCCATCACGAACTGTGGCTGCTTCTTGAACAGTCCCGACCCCGGAAAGATGGAGAACCGGGTGTTGCGGGCGCCCAGGTAGTCGCGCCGATCGGGGTCGCGCAGCCCAACGTGCGACAGCAGCCCCGACAGCAGCGACTGGTGGATGGCGTCCTCGTCCGGTCCGGAGGGACGGCGCACGTCCATCTTCAGCTGCTTGGCGACCTGCCTCAGCTGCGACTCGAGTTCCTGCCACTCCCGGATCCGCAGGTAGTTGAGGTACTCCGCACGACACATCCGGCGGAAGGCGCTCGAGCTCGACTGTCTCTGCTGCGTGCGAAGGTAGCGCCACACGTTGAGATGCGTGATGAAGTCCGAGTTCTCGTCACGGAACCGGGCGTGCTTCTGATCCGCCTGGGCCTGGTGCTCCACCGGGCGTTCACGAGGGTCCTGCACGGACAGGGCGGCTGCGATCACCAGCACCTCGCGCAGGCATCCGAGCCGGTCGGCTTCCACGATCATGCGTGCCAGTCGGGGGTCGACAGGGAGGGCGACGAGCCGGCGGCCGAGCTCGGTCAGGCTGCGGCTGGCCCCGCCTCCGGCCGGACCCAGTGCTCCGAGCTCCTCGAGCAGCTGCACACCGGCCTTGACGCTGCGCTGGTCGGGTGGGTCGAGAAACGGGAACCTCGCGACGTCCCCGAGACCTAGCGAGGTCATCTGCAGAATCACCGAGGCGAGGTTGGTGCGCAGGATCTCCGGGTCGGTGAACTCGGGCCTGCTCGTGAAGTCCTCCTCGGCGTACAACCGGATGCACACACCAGCCTCGACGCGGCCACAACGTCCCTTGCGCTGGTCCGCGGACGCCCGGCTGATCGGCTCGATCGGCAGCCGCTGCACTTTCGTCCGGTACGAGTAGCGCGATATTCTCGCGAAACCCGCGTCCACGACATACCTGATTCCCGGCACCGTCAGCGACGTCTCGGCAACGTTCGTGGACAGTACGACGCGACGCCGGGTGTGGTGCTCGAACACCTTGTGCTGCTCGGCACTGGACAGCCGTGCGTAGAGCGGAACCACCTCGAGGTCCAGAGTTCGCCGGTCGAGCCTGTCGAGCACGTCGGCGGTGTCGCGGATCTCGCGCTCACCGGGTAGGAACACCAAGATGTCGCCAGGCCCCTCTGCGATCAGCTCCTGGACCGCCTCGACGATCGCCTCGGTCTGGTCGCGCACCACGGTCTCCCCGTCATCGTCGGCGTACGTCTCGTCGACCAGCGGGCGGTAGCGGACCTCGACCGGGTAGGTGCGCCCCGAAACCTCGATGACCGGCGCCGCCTTCCCGTCGGGGCCGGGGAAGTGTCGGCTGAAACGACCGGGGTCGATGGTCGCGGAGGTGATGATGACCTTGAGGTCCGGGCGCCGGGGAAGCAGCTGCTGGAGATAGCCGATGATGAAGTCGACGTTGAGGCTGCGCTCGTGCGCCTCGTCGATGATCAATGTGTCGTACGCCGAGAGCAGCCGGTCGTGCTGCAGCTCGGCGAGCAGGATGCCGTCGGTGATCAGCTTGACCAGTGTGTCCTTGCTGGACCGGTCGGCGAAGCGAACCTGGTAGCCGACCACGCTCCCCAGGTCGGTGTGCAGCTCCTCGGCGATTCGCTCTGCGACGGTGCGCGCCGCGATCCTGCGGGGCTGGGTGTGCCCGATCAGGCCGGCGACGCCACGCCCGAGCTCGAGGCAGATCTTGGGCAGTTGCGTGGTCTTGCCCGACCCGGTCTCCCCCGCGACAATCACGACCTGGTTGTTCGCGATCGCCTCGGAGATCGCCTCCCGCGACGCAGAGACGGGCAGCTCAGCCGGGTACCCGATCGTCGGCACCAATGCCGCGCGCCGCGCGACCTCCTGCGGGCTGAGGTGCCGGCGCCGCGGCTGCTCCGGTCGACGTGAGGTGCGACGTGAGGTGCGACGCGGTGGCCGAGCGGCTGGAGACATGAGGGGAGAAAGTCTAGAGCCGTCCCGCAGCCGGTCCCTCGGGCCGCCCGCGTGGCCGGGTGAGGTGGTGCGCGATGCCCCAGTCATCAGTGGGGGCTCCTTGGTCGGATCACGCGTGAGCTCGGGCCGCTTTCAGGCCACTTGCGCACGTCGCCGCAGGACGTCATCCCACCCAGGCGCACAGCCCGGCATACCCCTGGCGAACACGCACCCGGGCCGTAGCAAGGGAGTCCTCGCGTCAGCCGAGTCTCGAACGCGACAGCGGCGGGTACAGCACCTCGGCGCCACCGAAGCGGAACAGCTCCGCCGGGCGGCCCGGACCGTGGCTGACTGAGCGACCGACGCGTTCCACGAAGCCCTCGGTCCTGGTCACCTTGCGATGGAAGTTCCCGGGGTCCAGCCTGCGGCCCCACATCACCTCGTAGACCCCTCGCAGCTGGGCGACGGTGAACTGCTCGTCGACGAACTCGGTGGCAAGACCGGTGTACTCCAGCTTCGCCCTGGCCCGCTCCACCCCGTCGGCGAGGATCGCGCGGTGGTCGAATGCAAGCCCCCCACGCGCCAGGAGGCAGTCCGCCGGCTTCCAGGCCGCGTGCGCGGCGTCGGAACCTCCCCGGGGCTCCGGACCTCGGGGGAGCACTGCGAGCCAAGCCACGCTCACCACCCGGCCTCGGGGATCGCGGTCCGGGGCGCCGTAGGTCGCAAGCTGCTCGAGTCGTACGTCGCCCGTGGACACCGCCGTCTCCTCGAGAAGCTCGCGCACCGCCGCGTCATGGAGACTCTCGGAGGGATCCACGAACCCCCCGGGCAGCGCCCACTCACCCCTGAACGGATCGCCGCCACGTTCTACCAACAGCGCGCACAGCGCCTGGTCCATGACGGTCAGGGCGACCACGTCGACGGTGACCGAGAAGGTCTGAGACTCGCTGGTGTCGACCATCGGACGAGCCTATCTTGTCGTTATGACAACTACCATGTTGGTCACTGGACGTGTTCGGCCATCGGACGCTCGCCCTGCATGAACTCGTCTGTCCGCACGTTTGGCGCGGGCCGGGTTGGGGAATGAAGGTCTTCGGAAACAGGAGTCATATTCCTGACATAGGAGGGAGAACGACATGACAACAATTCTCTGGATTCTCGCGGTGATCCTCGTGGTCTCAGGCATCGTGGCGATCGTCCGGTCGCAGCTGCTCTGGGGGATCGTGCTCATCGTGGTGGGCCTGCTCGTCGGCCCCGGCGGGGTCAGTATCTTCACGTAGTAGCGCGCAGTAGCACGCAGGGCAGAGAGGCACGACCATCCGGGACCAAAGACCCGCAGGGTCGTGCCTCTCGGCACTCGTGCCAGCGGGTCGACCCAGGCGACTCTGGAGGTGTCAACAACACTTACCAAAGACCTCCGGGGAGGCACCAGATGAGCACCCGCACCCGACACTCGCTCTCGGGAACCGACGACGTCGCTGTCGTCAAGTCCGATGTAGTGAGGAGCTCGGCAGCCCGCAAGGCAATTGCAGCCCTACGGATCGCGTTCGGCCTCACGTTCCTCTGGGCCTTCTTCGACAAGCTGCTCGCGCTCGGCTACTCGACCGGCGTGAACCCCGAGACCGGGGTCGTCGACCGCTTCGGTGACACAGCGTGGATCAACGGCGCGAGCCCGACCGAGGGCTTCCTGGCCTTCGGAGCAGCCGGTCCGTTCAAGGAGTTCTACAACAGCATCGCCGGTGCCGCCTGGGCCGACTGGCTGTTCATGTTCGGTCTGCTCGGAATCGGCGTAGCCCTCACCTTTGGCTTCGCGATGCGGATCGCCGCTGCCAGTGGCGCTCTGCTCTACGTGCTGATGTGGACGGTCGCCCTGCCTCCGGAGAACAACCCGGTTCTCGACGTCCACATCCTCAGCGCGATCACCCTGGTCGTCCTGGCTCTCGTCCTGGCGGGCGACACCTGGGGTGTCGGCAAGGTGTGGTCGAGGACCAGCCTGGTCAGCAAGCACCAGGTCCTGCGCTAGCCACCGAGAGCAGCACACAGGTTCCGCGAAGTCCTCCTCGGAGGGCGGCGCGGAACCCTGCTGTCGGGATGTCAGTCGGTCAGTGGAACGGTCCACTCGAGGATCAGTCCCCGCGGCTCCTGCGGCAGCAGCCGCAGGTGGCCGCCATGGTCCGTGGCCCGGCGACGTACGTTGCGCAGCCCGCTCTCGTGCCGGTCGCCTGGCAGCCCCCTTCCGTTGTCGCTGACGCGAAGCACGAGCTTGGTGGCCGTCGCTTCCACCTCGACCACCGCTGCGTGGGCCTCGGAGTGACGTGCCACGTTCGAGAGCGCCTCACGCAGCACGGCCAGGACCTGCTCACCGACGGGCTGGGGCACCGCGGTGTCGAGCGGTCCGGATGTGCGCACCGTCGGCGTGAAGCCCAGGACGGGCACATACTCCTTGACGATGGCGCGTACGTCGGCTCGCAACGACAGCTCATGGGTGCTCTGCAGCTCGAAGATCGTCGAACGGATGTCGCGGATCGTCACGTCGAGGTCGGCGATTGCGCTGTCGATGCGATCGGCCACGTCCACAACGCTCGCGCCGCGACGGGCACCCTGCAGCTGCAGTCCGGTGGCGAACAGCCGCTGGATGACGAGGTCGTGCAGGTCGCGCGCGATCCGGTCGCGGTCGGAGACCAGCATCAGCTCCTGACGCTCGTTGATCGCCTGCGCCCGGTCGAGGGCCAGGGACGCCTGGTCGGCAAACGAGGCGAGCAGCTCGGCCACATCAGGCTCCAGCGCGCCGCGGCCGGCGTCGAGCAACACCAGCAGGATCCCGTTGGCGGCAAGGTGTGCCCGGAGCGGCACGAGGACCACAGTTCTTTCGGCGCCAAGAGGCAGCATGATGACGTCCTCGTCGGTCTCCGCGCTGAGAATCGGCTGCTCCAGCGACCGCACGAGCCCCACCACCTCGGCGGCCGCGCTTCCGTCGGAGGCCACGACCTCGTAGTCGCCCTCTCGACGTTGGACCACGGCCACCGCTGACCCATCCAGGACCCTGCGAGCGCTGACCACGATCTGGCGCAGCGCGTGGTCGATCCGCACCGGCGGTTGCAACGCCTCGTTGATCTGAGCCGATGCCTCGAGCCATTGCCGTCGCCGCTCGCTCTGCGCGTAGGCGCGCGCGTTCTCCACCACGAAGCCGGCGGCGGTTGCGAGCGCCTCGACCAGCTTCTCGTCCTGCTCGGTGAAATCCTCGCCGCCCGGCTTGTCGGTCAGGTACAGGTTGCCGAACACGCTGCCTCGGATACGCACGGGAACACCCAGGAAGGCGTCCATCGGCGGATGGTTCGGCGGGAAGCCGTAGGACTTCGGGTGGTCGCTGAGGTGCTGGAGCCGGAGCGGGCGCGGGTCCTCGATCAGCAGCCCCAGAATGCCGTGCCCGCGCGGCAGCCCCCCGATCGCCGTGTACTCCTCGTCGCTGAGCCCGAGGGTGATGAAGTCGGCAAGCCCCCCGCTGTTGCCGATCACTCCGAGAGCGCCGTACCTCGCCCTCGTGATCTCGCACGCGGCCGCGACGATCCGGTTGAGGACGTTGTGCATGTCCAGGTCCGAGCTGATTGCGACGACGGCATTGAGCAGAGCACGGGCGTCGCCTGGAAGGGCGAGCCCTTCAGTCGTCGCGTCGTCGGTCACGACTCCACCCTACAAACGGCCCTGCCGCCACCGGTCGCTCAGATCGCTGGGTGCACCGGCATCATCGAAGCCACGCTCACAATGGTTTTCCAGGGAAGCGCTGCTCGATCACCTCGGCGATGTGTCGCAACCGCGCATGTGCGCCGTTGTGACACGTCCGGGGAGTGAACTGTCCCGGGTTCAAAGCCGTAGTCGGCGCACAATCGTCCGTACGGACGAAAATTACAAGGGGCTCGGCCATAGTCGGCGCACGATCGTCCGTACGGACGAAATTGACGCGCCCTGGGCTCGCCTGACAGCCGGGGCTGCCCGGTCTCCCGGTCGCCATCCGGGCGTGGGTCGGCCCTCGACGTGGTCTCGACAGGCTCGACCAACCGGGGGTCAACCAACCGTGGTCTCGACAGGCTCGACCAACCGGGTCGACGTGGTCTCGACAGGCTCGACCAACCGGGGGTCAACCAACCGTGGTCTCGACAGGCTCGACCAGCCGGGGGTCTCGACCAACCGGGGCGGAGTGGCTGCCCAGTCGGCGACCGGTGATGTCGCGCCATCGCAACCGGAGGTACAAGTGCCGTCTTCCGGCCGCCCACGGCGAGGGGTCCCACCCCGCCCGGATCTCGCGCAGCTCGTCCGGGTCCTCGATCCGTTCGGCCCGGCCGGTGGCTACGACGCTCCACCCCTGGTGGCTCTCGTAGTCGAGGTGGTCGATCTCGAAGGCCAGGTCGATGTTCCACCCGTAGGTGCCCAGCTCGCTGTACGGCGTGGTGCGGAACACGATCGTCTCGTCGTGCATCGCATAGTTCAACGGCACGATCCGCGGACCCATCGGCGTCGACATCGCCACCCGGCCGAAAACCCCGCCGTTGAGCAGCTCGAGACACTCGTGCACGGTTAGTTCGACTGATTCGTTCATCGCTGCTCCTATCGGGTACAAGAATCATGCGCCGCCGACCGCCCCTGACGCATGTGCCGTAGGTCCCGTCCGGACGGTCCGTTTCGCCCTTCTCGGACTCCTCGGCGGCTCACCCCGCCGGCAGGGTCAATCGACGGCTGCGAGGATCGCCGGCAGGGCGGCCGCGAGCAGGGTCAACAGGTCCTCCTTCGGGATCTGCTGCTGCGGCACCCACGACAGCACCGTCTCCTCGACCATGGCCGCCCAGCCGTTGGTCAGCAGCCGCAACGCCGGCCCGTCGGTGAGTCGGAGCTCCTCCACGCTCTCGAAGATCCGGCCGGTGAGAGCCGACCGGGAGTCGGCGTAGATCTCGCGCAGTAGCTCGTTGCCGCTGGCGGCGCCATGCACGAGGGTGGCGTAGACCAGGTAGTTCTCCTCCACGTAGGTCACATAGGCTTCCAGGCCTTGCGCGAGCCGCTCGATCGCCCCGAGGGACTCGTCGGGCCGGGTGACCGCGATCAGATCGTCTGCCGTCCGGCGTACGACGGCACGGTGGAACTCCTGCTTGTTGCCGAAGTAGTGGTAGAGCAGGCCCCGGGAGATGCCCGCTTCCTCCGCGAGTACGTCGATCGACAGCTCCTCGAGCGTCCGGGTGGACAGCAGCCTGACACCGAGGTCGAGCAGCTGCTCGCGGCGAGTGTCCGGGGGCATCCGGGTGCGGCGACTGGTGGGGCTCATGGGGGCCATCCTATTGAACTTCCTTCAATACCGCTATTGACATATATTCAATACAGCCGTAGGTTTCTGTCATGGACACCAAAACCTCCCCGCCGAGATCCCTGCCTGCGCACGCCAACGTGTTCGTGATCGGCGCCGGCTTCGCCGGGCTCGGAATGGCCATCAAGCTGGCCGAGCAGGGTGAGCCGGACTTCGTGGTGATCGATCGGGGCAGCGACGTAGGGGGCACCTGGCGCGACAACACCTACCCTGGCGCCGCGTGCGACGTGCCGTCCCAGCTGTACTCCTTCTCCTTCGCGCCCAACTCGAAGTGGTCCCGCTCCTTCTCCCCTCAGCCCGAGATCCAGGACTACCTGCGCGATGTCGCCGAGAGGTCGCAGGTGATGGACCGGCTCCACTTCGGGGTCACCTTCGAGGACGGGACGTGGGACGAGGAAGCGGGTCTGTGGCGGATCCGCACCTCCTCCGGCGACTGCACCGCCAACGTGCTGATCAGCGCAGCGGGCGCGCTGTCAGACCCGAAGATGCCCGACATCGAAGGAGTCGACTCCTTCGCGGGCGAGGTGTTCCACTCCGCGCGCTGGAACCACGACTCCGACCTGACCGGGAAGCGGGTGGCCGTCATCGGCACGGGTGCCTCCTCGATCCAGATCGTCCCGGAGATCGCCGCCCAGGTTGCCCGGCTCGACGTCTACCAGCGCACCGCGCCATGGGTGATTCCGCGGTGGGACCGCGCCTACTCACGCATCGAGAAGCTCGCGTTCCGCTTCCTTCCCGGCGTGCAGAAGCTCTATCGTTCGGCGATCTACTGGAGCCGCGAGGCACTCGTGCACGCCTTCACCGTCGACTCGAGGCTCGCTGCCCCGCAGAAGGCGGCAGCGCGGGCCAACATCAGGAAGGGGATCAGCGACCCCGAGCTGCGAAAGAGGGTGACGCCGACCTTCGAGATCGGCTGCAAGCGCATCCTGATCTCCAACGACTGGTACCCCGCTCTCGAACGTGGCGGCGTCGACCTGATCACCGAGGGGATCGCCAAGGTGACCCCCACCTCGATCGTCACCCGCGACGGAGTGGAGCGCGAGATCGACGTACTGATCAACGCGACCGGCTTCCATGCTACCGACCTACCGATCGCCCACCACATCACCGGCAAGAACGGCGAGACGCTCGCCGAGCAGTGGTCGCGTGAGGGCATGACGGCCTACAAGGGAGCCACGACACACGGCTTTCCGAACATGTTCTTCATCGTCGGGCCGAACACCGGCCTCGGTCACTCCAGCATGGTGTACATGATCGAGTCGCAGATCGCCTACGCTCTCGATGCCTTGGCGAAGATGCGTGCCGACAACCTCAGGTCGGTGGAGCCCACACCCTCCGCGCAGAAAGCGTGGAACGAAGACCTTCAGAAACGCATGAGACGCACCGTGTGGCACACCGGCGGCTGCTCGAGCTGGTATCTCGACTCGCACGGCCGCAACGTGACGCTGTGGCCACGGACCACCTTCAAGTTCCGACAGCTCACCGCCAGCTTCGACACGGAGCGGTACGACACCGTCGCCCGCTCCATTCCGGGCACCATCGACGCCGAGAGAGTGGAGAGAATCGGATGAGGACCCTTGACGGCAAAGTAGTCGTGATCACCGGAGCAGGCTCCGGCATCGGCCGCGAGCTGGCCCTCGTCGCCGCCGGGAAGGGAGCGATCCTCGCATTGTCCGATGTCGACGAGGTCGGCCTCCTCCAGACCGCGGAACGGGCGAAGACCCGGATGGCCCGCGAGATCCGGACCGACGAGCTCGACGTCCGCGACCGGGAGGCGATGAGGACGTACGCCGCCTCGGTCAAGGACCACTTCGGTCGGGTCAACGTGATCATCAACAACGCCGGCGTGGCGCTGCACGGCGACTTCGAGGAGATGTCCTACGAGGCCTTCGAGCAGGTGATGGACGTCAACTTCTGGGGGGTGATCCAGGGCACGAAGGAGTTCCTCCCGCACCTGGTCGAGAGCCGCGACGGGCACGTCGTCAACATCTCCAGCCTCTTCGGCTTGATGGGCATCCCCGGCCAGAGCGCCTACAACGCCTCGAAGTTCGCGGTGCGCGGGTTCACCGAGGCGCTGCGCCAGGAGATGCTCATCGCCAAGCACCCCGTGCAGGTCTCCTGCGTGCACCCGGGCGGCATCAAGACTGCGATCGCCCGCAACGCCCGGACCACCGCGACGCACGACCAGGCCAGCTTCGCGGAGTTCTTCGACAAGAGGCTCGCCAGGACCACCGCCGAAAAAGCCGCTCAGGTCATCCTCGATGGGGTCCTGAGGGACAAGCCCCGGATCGTGGTCGGCTCGGACGCGAAGGTTCTCGACGCCTGGGTTCGTGCGGTCGGTCCGCGCTACCAGAGCGTCGTCGCCAGGGTCGTCAGCAGGGTACTGCCCAAGACAAGCCGCGACCGCGAGCACACCGGGGCCCCTGGCTGAGTTAATTCCGCGGACCACCGGGGTAACTTCGATGCATGTCGACAGGACCCTTCACACAGGCCCCTCCCGGAGCGGACGCCAGCAAGCCGCAGGAGATCCCCAAGCGAGGGTGGCTGCAAATCCTCAAACGCGCATGGGAGGAGTCGAGCAACGACCAGGTGCCGCTACTGGCGGCCGGGGTGGCCTTCTACTCCTTCCTCTCCCTTTTCCCGGCGATGATCGCCGCTGTCATGGTCTACGGTCTGGTCGCCGACCCCAAGACCGTCGCCGACCAGACCCGAAAGCTGACCGACGCACTTCCCAACGACGCGGCGTCCCTGATCGGCGACCAGCTCACGGCGATCACCGAGACGCCGCAGCAGTCCCTCGGGTTCGGTCTGCTCGTTGCCCTGGTGCTCGCGCTGTGGTCGGCCGCGGGGGGTGTCGGCAACGTCGTGACGGCGATCAACACCGCCTACGACGAGGAGGAGACCCGCGGCTTCGTCAAGCGCAAGGCTCTGGCTTTGGGGCTGACCCTCGGGGCGATCGTCTTCGTGGCGGTCGCGATCGGTCTGGTTGGCGTCGCCCCCGCGCTGCTCGACACCTTCGTGCCCAGCGGTGCGGCCTACTGGCTGCTCCAGGTCGCGAGGTGGGCTTTCTTGATCCTCACCGTCTCTTTCGTGTTGGCAGTGCTCTACCGCTACGCCCCCGATCGCGACGATCCGCAGTTCCGGTGGGTCTCCGTGGGCGCCGTCGTCGCCACCGTGATCTGGCTGGTCGCGTCGCTCGGTTTCTCGTTGTACGTCGACAACTTCGGCAGCTACGGCAAGACCTACGGCGCGCTCGCCGGCGTCGTCGTACTCCTGCTCTGGCTCTGGGTCACCAACTTCGTGGTTCTGTTCGGGGCGGAGATCAACGCGGAGACCGAGAAGCAGACCGCCAGGGATACCACCGTTGGCGAACCCCGGCCGCTCGGAGAGCGAAACGCGGTCAAGGCCGACAGCCAACCGGGCGATCCCTCGGAGCAGAGCGCCGATCGGGCCGATGCCTAGCCCCAACGAAGACGCCAGTGACGGTGTCCAGCGGATCGCTCGACGGGTCGTTGCGCGCGGCCACGTGCAGGGCGTCTTCTATCGCGACACCTGTCAGCGCGAGGCCGAGTTTCGTGGCGTGACCGGCTGGGTGAGGAACCGGACCGACGGCGCCGTGGAGGCGTTGTTCGAGGGCCCGGAAGGTGCGGTCGGACAGCTGGTGGACTGGGCGCGCAGCGGACCGCGACGCGCGGTGGTGGACAGTTCGGAGGTTGACGAGGTCGAGCCAAGTGGCCTCACCCGGTTCGAGGTCCGCGGCTGAGCCGCGTTCGTGACGCCGGCCTGTGCCCCGCTCAACCTGCGGTGATCTCGAATCGGGTTGCTGAAGGTGGCCAGGTAGGGAAACGGGACGCAATACTCGTCAGGTGGGCGCTGCCATTGGGGGTCCGGGTTCCGGTTGACGGAGCTGGTCGCCGCAATCTCGCTGGCCACCGACTTGGGCACTGGTCAGCCGATCGAACATGCGCTGCGCACCTGCCGGCTGTCGCTGGCCGTGGCCGACGAGCTGGGCCTGGACCCCGGCGCCGCCGGCGACGTCCACTACGTCGCCCTGCTGCGGTTCCTCGGTTGCACCGCTGATGCGCCGGCGACCGCCTGGGTCTCCGGCGGCGACAACCTCGCATTCCTGTCGGCGATGGCACCGGTGACCATGGGCGGCACAGGTGAGGCGGCTCGGACGCTGGTGCGCAGTGTCGGCCCGGGCCAGCCGCGGCTGCGCAGGGCCCGACTGGCGGCGGGGGTGCTGGGCGACCCGAAGGGGGCTGCCCGTTCCATGTCGGCGCACTGCGAGGTCGGGGCACGGCTGGCAGTCCGGCTCGGCCTAGGCCCCGGGGTGGTCGATGCGCTGTCCCACGCCTACGAGCGGTGGGACGGCCGGGGTGTCCCCGACGGACTGGCCGAGGAGTCGATCCCGATCGCTGTTCGGGTCGTGGTGGTGGCCCGGGGAAGCGGTGCTATGGCAACGGCTCGCCGGCACCGAGGCGGCGCTGGAGGTGTTGTCCCGCAGACGCGGACGTGCCTACGACCCGGCGGTGGTGGACGCGGTGCGTTCGGTTGGGGTGCCGGCGGCCGATGGCCGATCGCTGTGGGAGGACGTCCTCGCGGCCGAGCCACCGCCGATCCGCCGGGTCGGGCAATCGGCTATGGACCGCGCGCTTGCGGCGGTGGGCGACTTCGCCGATCTGCGCTCGACTTGGACCAGGGGGCGCTCATCCAGGGTTGCTGAGCTGGCGCGGGCCGCGGGGCGGGCCGCCGCGGTGCCCGAGAGCGACCTGACGTTGCTGTATCGCGCCGGGCTGGTGGCCGATATCGGCGCGGTGGGAGTGCCGAGCGGAGTATGGGAGGATCCCGGACCGCTCGGCGTCGAGGCTACCGAACAGGTGCGGCTGCACCCGTATCTCTCCGAGCGCGTGCTGAGCCGGTGCACGGGACTCCGGCCGGTCTCCGCGCTGGCTGGGGGGCACCACGAGCGGCTCGACGGATCTGGCTATCATCGCGGCTCGACCGGCGCGCGGCTGCTCGCCGCCGCCGACGTGTGGACCTCGCTGGGCGACAACCGCCCGCACCGTCGGGCGCATCGGCCCGGTGAGGCGCGCGATGCGCTGTGGGGAGAGGTCACCGCGGGCCGGCTCGACGGCACGGCGGTGGAGGCGGTGCTCGCGGCGGCCGGGGAGGTCGGTGAGCGCCGGCCGTTGCCACACCCAGGCGGGTTGTCCGATCGAGAGGTCGAGGTGCTGCGGCTGATCACGAGAGGTCTTCGCAATCGTGAGGTGACCGCCCGGCTGTTCATCTCGCCGAAGAACGTAGGCCACCACGTCGAGCACATCTACGCCAAGATCGGGGTGACCACCCGACCCGCCGCGGCGCTGTTCGCGATGGAGCACGACCTGCTGAGCGAATAGGGCGTTCACCCGATGCGGGCACCGTTGCCGGCCACTTAACGTGAGGTGCGAAATGCACGAGACGAACAGGACAAGGTGAACAACGATGGCAATCACACAGGTCGACGAGGCGAACGGGGAGGTCCTCGCGAAGACCGCTTCTCGGGACGGCACGTCCATCGGGTACTGGCGTAGCGGCCAGGGCCGGCCGATGGTCCTGGTGCACGGCACCACTGCCGACCACTCCCGGTGGCGCACGGTGCTGCCGCTCCTGCAACCACACGCGACCGTCCACGCCGTCGACCGTCGCGGGCGGGGCGCCGTCATTGTCGGAGCCACGGACCGGCTGGCGGAGCTGCTCGCACAGGGAGCGTCGACGCCTTCACCCGGTTCGAGGAGGACGGCTGGGCGCGGGCGGCCGAAGGGTATCACCGCTTCTTCTCCCCGGTGACCGGACGGGTGGTCGAACCTCTGCTGGACGCCGCTCACGTGACCGACGGCACCGCCGTGCTGGACGTGGCCACTGGACCCGGAGACCTCGCCGCGGCGGCCGCGGCCCGCGGCGCCTCGGTGATCGGGGTCGACATCGCCGAGCCGGTCGTGACGCTCGCCGCGCGACTCAACCCGGGCGTCGAGTTCCGCCGCGCCGACGCGCACGACCTACCTTTCGCCGACGCGTCGTTCACCACGACGGACTCGACATCGCGCCCGAACTGCACGGTGGCGAACCCGGTCAACCACGGCCCTTGATGGACCGCGCTCCCGCAGCGGTCCCACGAGCTGCGGTCACGTCGACCGCACCTGCCCCGGACGTCATCAGCACCCCCCCGACCGGCAGAGCGAGGTCGAGGCTCTTCTAGATCTCACTGCTCTCAGACATCGGCCCCGGCGGCTTCCGGATCGCCCAGCGTCGTTCGGCGGTCGTCGGCCAGGCGCTGCGTCAGACCGATCCGGTCCAGGTGCGCGAGCAGCGGGAGCGCCACGCGTCGGCTCGTCCGCAACCGCACCCGGGCCTCGCTCGTGGTAAACGGCTGAGGCAGCTCGCCCAGCCAGGAGGCGGCCGCCCGGTCCGCCCCTTGCAGCAGCACTATGCCGTCGCTTAGCTTCAGCAACCGCCCCGCCCTGGTCGCCGCCGCGATCGCGCGCGCGTCGAGGCCGAGATCACGCAGCCGGTGCGCGGTCGGCGCGGAGAACGGCTCGCCGCGCAGGTCCCGCTCCAGCTCGGCCAGTGCTCGGTTCACCTGCTTGGGGAGTACGACGGCCCGCTGTGTCATCACCCGTCCCTGGGACAGCGTGAGCGGCGCCCGCACCAGGGCCTGGACCAGTTCCGGCGACGGTAGACCGAGCGCCTTCGCCGCGGCGGCGACAGGGAGGCCCAGGTCGAGCGGTGAGTGCCGGTCGTGATCGCGCAGCAGCTCCTCCAGACGTGCTCGCAGCCCTCCGACCTGGGCCGCGCTGAGCACCCAGTCCCCCACGACCAGGTTTCCGAGGTCGACGCCGTCCAGCTGCTGACCCGGCTGTTGACGCAGGGCCGCGACGTCGACACCTATCCGCCGCAACGCACTGAGCCGGACCAGCCCGCGACGGCGTACCTCCTGTGCACCGTCGGGGGTCCCGTCGTGGAGCGCGAGCTCGGTTGCCCGCGCCTGTGCGGCGCCTCTCCTGCGCAAGGGGTCGGGAGCCGGGTCGAGCACGGTGACTCCCCAGACCTGCCTGCTCCCGGGGTCGCGGAGCAGCGCGCGGTCCCCGATCCGCAGCGGTAGGACACGGTCCAGCCGTAGCCGGACCAGGTCTCCTGCCAGCGGGCGAACGTGCGTCGCAACCGAGGTGGCGCCGATGTGCAGCAGCGGCCGCTCCGGGAGCCGGCCCGGGAGCCGCCCCGAGAACCGCTCCGGGAGCCGGCCCGGGAGCCGTCCGGCCGGGCTCGAGACCCGCACGTCGACCACGTCGGAGAACAGCCACGTCTGCGGGGTGACCAGCACGCTGTTGCGGTCCAGCCCCTCCGCGGCACTGCCGGTAAGGTTCAGCGCCACCCGTGCGACACCCTGCACGGATCTGACCGGTCGGTCCAGGCACTGGACCCCACGCACGCGAACTGTCGACTCTCCCGCCGGCTCGCCGAGCGCCAGCCGGTCGCCCACCGCGATCCGGCCGGCAGTCAGCGTGCCGGTGACCACGGTCCCGGCGCCGCGGACGTGGAAGCACCGGTCGACCCACAGCCGGACGTCGGCCCTCGCGTCCGGTTCCGGCAGCGACACGACCATGTCGGCCACGAGATCGCGCAGCTGCTGAAGTCCTTCGCCGGTCCGGCCGCAGACGGTGACCGAAGGTGCGTCACGCAGCGAGGTGTGCTCGAGCTCCGCACTGGCTCGGGCGAGCGCGGGCCCGGGGTCGGCGAGGTCGCTCCGGGTGATCGCGAGCACACCGTTCGAGACGCCCAAGGCATCGATCGCGGCGAGGTGCTCGGCGGCCTGCGGCATCCACGGATCGTCGGCGGCGACCACGAAAAGCACGGCGGGCACCGGCCCGACCCCGCTGAGCATGGTGGCGATGAACCTCTCGTGGCCGGGGACGTCCACGAACGCCACGTCACCGACGCGGGGCATCGACGTCCAGCAGTAGCCGAGCTCGATGGACAGCCCCCGCCGGTGCTCCTCCTCGAGTCGGTCGGGGTCTGCCCCGGTCAGCGCTTGGACCAGGGTGGACTTGCCGTGGTCTACGTGACCGGCGGTGGCGACGACGTGCATCGTCAGTCTCGGCCAGGACCGGCGCCCGGCGCCTCAGCTGCGTTCCCGGTTGCCTGGGCCGACCGTCGTACGGCGTCCACCAGCGACTCGTCGTCGGCGGGGTCGACGGCGATCAGGTCCAGGAGCAGCCGGCCCGCCTCGACGTGCCCGAGGACCGGCGGCTCCCCGACGCGGAGGGGACTGGTGAGCACGGCCGGCAGCGACACCGCGGCGCTCGGCAGCACCACACCCGGGGCACCGCCACCACCAACGACAGCTGAGGACGCGACCGCCTCCGCCTCGACCACGCCGTTCAGCTGCGAGCACAGCCGCACTGCCCGGGTCATCAGGTCGTCCACGGAAAAGGAGAGGGCGGCCATCACCGGTGTCGGCGGGCCGGTCAGCGTCGCCTCCAACGCGGCCAGGGTCAGCTTGTCCACCCGCATGGCCCGTGCTAGCGGGTGTCGCCTCAGGGATTCCACCAGCGCGGCGTCACCGAGGATCAGGCCGCACTGCGGCCCGCCCAGCAGCTTGTCCCCCGACGCCGTCACCACCGTTGCGCCGGCCGCCAGGGATGCCGACGCACTCGGTTCCTCGGGCAGCCGCGGATGGGGTGCGAGCAGGCCCGAGCCGATGTCGGCGATGACCGGAACAGGCAACCTCGCTAGGTCGGAGACCCGGACGGCGGAGGTGAAACCGGATACCACGAAGTTTGAGGGGTGCACCTTCAGCACGAAGGCGGTGTCCGGGCCGATCACGTCGGCATAGTCGGCGAGCCGAACCCGGTTCGTGGTGCCCACCTCACGCAGCCTCGCACCCACGGACTCGACCAAGTCGGGGATCCGGAAGCCGTCGCCGATCTCCACCATCTCACCGCGCGCGACAACGATGTCGCGGCCGGTGGCGAGCGCGCACGCGACGAGAGCAAGCGCGGCGGCGCCGTTGTTCACCGCGTGCACGCCCCCGGCGGCGGGGACCGCGGCAGCCAGAGCCGCCATCGCCGACCTGCCCCGCAGGTCCCGACGCCCAGTGGCCAGGTCGAGCTCGATGTCCGTGGTGCCCGCTGCATCTACCACCGCGTCCGTTGCTGCCGCGGACAACGGGGCCCGACCGAGGTTGGTGTGTACGACCACGCCGGTGGCGTTGACGACCTTCCGCAAAGACGAGGCCGACCTGGGCAATGCGGCCAGGGCCACGGTCGCAACCTCGTCGGTAGCGATCTCGCCCGCGCGACACCGGTCGAGTGCTTCGGCCACAGCGAGCTTCACGATGGCGGGGCCGAGCCGCACCGAGGCACCCCGCAGCCGCGGGTCGGCAAGGACGTGGTCGGTGCGCGGCGTGGACCGGCGCGGGTCTTGCAAGACGCGTCCCTCCCGACGAGAAGTTGGCGGAGGCGGACGGGAATCGAACCCGCCTGACCGAGATGCTCGGTCACTACGGTTTTGAGGACCGCGCCCGCCACCAGGCGAGAAACGCCTCCGCGACCACCCTAAGCCTCGATCCGTAGAGCCTCTGACCTGCTGGTGTCGATTCTCGCAGCACCGGGACTGGGATCGTGATGGGCACGACGGTTTCTGCTGGTGTGCCCAGGACGGCAGTCCTGGGAGAACTTCCGGCACCTGGTGCCGGAAGTTCTCCTTAGACTCGATCCGTGGCGGACGCAGCGGGAACCGGGACAGTACCGTGACGAAGTGACCCCTCCCGTGCGCCTGACCCAGTTCGCCTCAGGTGGAGGATGCGCCTGCAAGGTGCCGCCCGGGGAGCTCGAACGCGTGCTGGCCGACCTGCCGGCGAGTCGCGAGGACGGGGACCTGATCGTCGGCCTCGACAACGGTGACGACGCGGCGGTGGTGCGCATCGACAGCGGCAGCGCCGTCGTGGCGACCGCGGACTTCTTTCCGCCGGTCGTCGACGACCCCTACGACTTCGGGCGGATCGCCGCGGCGAACGCACTCTCGGACGTGTACGCGATGGGAGGCACTCCGGTTGTTGCGGTGAACCTTCTCGCCTGGCCACGAGACCGGATCCCGTTCGACGTGGCCGCGCAGGTGCTGCGTGGGGGTGGCGACGTCTGCGCGAGCGCCGGCGCCCACCTGGCAGGGGGGCACAGCATCGACGACCCGGAGCCGAAGTACGGACTCGCGGTCACCGGGCTCGCTGACCCCGCCAGACTGCTGCGCAACGACGCGGGCGTCGCCGGAACACCGCTGACGCTGACCAAACCGCTCGGCCTCGGGGTGCTCAACAACCGGCACAAGTCGACCGGTGAGGTCTTTCCCGAGGCCATCGCAGTGATGACCACACTCAACCGGGACGCCTCCCGCGCCGCGCTCGAGGCGGGCCTGGGTTGCGCGACCGACGTCACCGGCTTCGGCCTGCTCGGCCACCTGTTGAAGCTGATCCGGGCCAGCGGCGTCTCGGCGGTGATCGACGCCGCCGCTGTACCGTACGTCGCGGAAGCCCGTCGCGCCCTCGCCGACGGGTTCGTGCCTGGCGGTAGCCGGAGGAACCTGGACTGGGTACGCCCACACGTGGACGCCGATGTATCCGACGACGAGCTGCTGCTGCTCGCCGACGCCCAGACTTCGGGTGGACTGCTCATCGCCGGCGAGGTTCCCGGGCACCCGGTCATCGGCGAGCTCGTCGCGGGAAGCACACCTGTCATCCGGGTGGGTTGACCCGGTGGGTTGACCCGGTGGGTTGACCCGGTGGGTTGACCCGGTGGGTTGACCCGGTGGGTTGACCCGGTCAGTTGCCCCGGTGGTCAGGTCGGAACGGTCGCGAGATGGACGCGCCGGCGGGGCCGCAGGTCGTCGGGACCGCCGTAGTCACCACCCGGCGTGATGATCGTGCCCGCCTCGCCGTTGATGATGTCCACCGCATCCTCGAGCCTGCCGATGGCAGCCATGTCACCGGTCACCTCGACGAATCGGCACACCGCATCCACCTTCGGACCCATCGAACCGCCCGGGAAGCTCTCGCGCTGCAACGCCCCAGGAGTGGCGCGCAGGATCGGCGCGGCGTCCGCGGTGCCGAAGTTGCGCTGCACGTGCGGAACGTCGGTCAGCACCAGCAGCGCGTCGGCGTCGAGCGCCTCCGCAAGGACCGACGTGGTCAGGTCTTTGTCCACCACCGCCTCGACTCCCTCGAGGCGGCCGTACTCGTTGCGGATCACCGGCACTCCCCCGCCACCGGCGCACACCACGACCGCGCCGCTGTTCAGCAGCAGCCGGATCAGCCGGGTCTCGACGACCCGCTGCGGGCGCGGTGAGCCGACCACCCGACGCCAGTAGGAGCCGTCCTGCTTGACGGTCCACCCGCGTTCCGACGCGAGCCGCCGTGCTTCTTCCTCGCCGTACACCTCGCCGACGAACTTGGTCGGGTCGCCGAAGGCGGGATCGTGCGCCTCCACCAGGGTCTGGTTGATGATCGAGGCCACCTGACGCCCCGGAAGCACGTTCTGCATCGCCTGGAGCAGCCAGTAGCCGATCATTCCCTGGGTCTGCGCACCCAGCACGTCGAAGGGGTACGGCGTGGTCAGGTTCGGGTCCGAGGCGCTCTGCAGCGCCAGCACACCGACCTGCGGCCCGTTCCCGTGGGTGAGCACCAGCTCGTGCTCCTCGGCGAGCGGCGCCAACGCGGCCACCGCACGCACGATGTTCGCCTCCTGCACCTCGGCGTCCGGCTTCTGTCCGCGCCTCAGCAGCGCGTTTCCGCCGAGGGCAACGACGAGTCTCACCTCATGCCCCCAACGTGGCGACGAGGACGGCCTTGATCGTGTGCATCCGGTTCTCGGCCTGGTCGAACACGATCGAGTGCGCCGACTCGAAGACCTCGTCGGTCACCTCCAACGACTCCATCCCGGTCCGCTGGTAGATGCTTTCGCCCACGGTGGTCAACCGGTCGTGGTACGCCGGCAGACAGTGCATGAACTTGACCTGCGGGTTGCCGACCCGCGCGATCATCTGCGCGTTGACCTGGTAGGGCCGCAACAGTTCGATCCGCTCGTCCCACGTCTCTTCGGGCTCGCCCATGGAGACCCACACGTCGGTATAGAGGAAGTCCACTGCTGCGACGCCTTCCTCGACGATCTCGGTGTGGGTGATCCGGGCGCCGGTGCCAGCCGCGATCTCGTTGGCCGCGTCGATGATGTCCTGCGTGTTCCACAGCTCCTTCGGAGCCACGATCCGCACATCCATGCCCATCATCGCGCCCGCGATCAGCAGCGAGTTGCCGACGTTGTTCCGGGCGTCGCCCAGGTAGGCGAAGGATATGTCCTCGTCGTGCTTGTTGCTGAACTCACGCATCGTGAGCATGTCGCACAGTGTCTGGGTGGGATGCCACTCGTTGGTCAGGCCGTTCCAGACCGGGACACCGGCGCACGACGCGAGGGTCTCCACGTTGGACTGCGTCGAGCCGCGGTACTGGATCCCGTCGTACATCCGGCCCAGCACCCGGGCGGTGTCCGCCATCGACTCCTTGTGACCGATCTGGGAGCCGGACGGGTCGAGATAGGTGGCCCGCGCCCCTTCGTCGAAGGCAGCCACCTCGAAGGCGCAACGGGTCCGGGTGGACGTCTTCTCGAAGATCAGGGCGATGTTCTTACCCGCCAGCCGGGGCTGCGCCGTGCCGGCATACTTCGCCGCCTTCAGGTCAGCGGCCAGGTCGACCAGGAACTTCCACTCCTTGGGGGTGAAGTCGAGCTCTTTGACGAAGCTGCGGTTGCGTAGGTTGAACGCCATCTGCTCAGATGCCTTCCCGTTCGATAGGACAAGTCATGCAGCGCGGTCCACCGCGGCCACGCCCAGCTCGCTGCCTTGGATGGTAATGACCTCGATCCCGTTCTTGCGCAGGTGGGTGTTGGTGGTGACGTTTCGCTCGTAGGCAACCACGACGCCGGGGCTAACCGCGAGCACGTTGCACCCGTCATCCCACTGCTCACGCTCCGCAGCGTGCACGTCCTGGGTGGGCGTGAGCACGTTGATCGAGTCCAGGCCCAGCGCACCGGCAATCGCGTGATGCATGTCCTCGGCTGGGTGACTGGTGATCCTCAGCTCCTTCTCGTTGTCACCGGGTTCGATGGTGTAAGACGGCAACATCCCGAGGCCGGCGTACTTGGTGAAGGTGTCCTCGTCGACCATCGTCATCACCGTGTCGAGGTGCATGAACGCCCGCTTCTGCGTCATCACCAGCGCCACGATCTTGCGGGCCGCACCCCCGGCGAACAGCTGCTGGGCGAGGCGTTCGACGCCTTGTGGCGTGGGGCGCTCACTCATCCCGACGAGTAGTGAGCCGCGCCCGATAACAAGGAGGTCACCACCCTCGGTGGTCGCCACCCCGTTAGCCGTGCCTGTGGACCAAATGCCGTGTCCGCCGCCGGCGAAGGACGGGTGCCAGCGGTAGATCGCCTCATAGTGGAGTCGATGACCGCGCCTGCAGAGGGGGATGCCGAGATCGCCGCACGCGGTGTCGGGGACGCTCCCGTGCTCACCCGCCGGCACAAGTCGGTGCTCTCGATCGTCGGGCGGCTCACCTTCGCCTTCATGATCTTCGCGATCGTGCCGTGGGCGCAGGTGCTCAACGGGCCGAGCGCGGACAGCTTCGGGTGGCAGCTGGACTGGTACTTCCCTGAGCTCGCTGCGCTGTTCATCGCGATGTCGATCGTGATCGGGCTGGTCGGCGGACTGGGCGAGAAGGGTCTGACAGACACCGTCGTGAGGGGAGCCGGTGACTTCATCGGCGTCGGTCTGATCATCGTGCTTGCGCGCGGAGTCACCGTGATCATGAACAACTCACAGATCACCGACACCGTGCTGCACTCGATGGAGGGCATGGTCGCGAACACGTCCTCCTGGGTGTTTGGGGTGGTGATGTTCCTGATCAACCTGCCGCTGGCGTTCCTGGTGCCCTCCACCTCAGGTCACGCCGCGCTGGCCATGCCGATTCTCGCTCCCCTCGGGGACTTCGCGGGCGTCTCGCGGTCGATGGTCATCACCGCGTTCCAGTCGGCATCGGGCATCGTCAACCTCGTCACGCCGACCTCTGCGGTCGTGATGGGCGGTCTGGCGCTGGCCAAGGTCCGCTACGACGAGTACCTACGCTTCATCGCTCCGCTGCTGCTCGTCCTCCTGGTCGTGTGCACTGGCTTCATAGCCATCGGGGCGGCCCTCTTCTAGGCTCGATCTCTTGGGCTCGATCTTTCATGACGAGTCCGAGCGGGCGGCGCGAGGGTGCACGAAAAGTAGTCCTGTGCGACAAGCTCGTTCCTGAGCGAGCGAAGTGTGCTCCTCGCACAGGACTACCTCCCGGCACTACCTCCCGGGATCGTCTCGCCTCGGATCCGTCGGTGACGAGGTCGACCCAGGGCCGTCGTTGGGCTCGGCAGCTGGATGCGTCGACGTCGCGTGGTGATCACCGGCCAGCGACACGAAAATTGGTAGCCCATAGCCGTTCGGGTTCCCAGAACCGTGCTGGCTGGTTGCTCCACCGGTTGAGGTCGCTCGGAAACTGCGCGCCGGGGTGAGGTCCGACCCGGAGGCCACCTGCCCGAACAGCTCGGGCTGCGGGCGGACCACCGCCAGATCAGCCAAGCAGTCACCACCCAACGCGACCGCCGGATCGAGCACCGGGCTTCCCCGGATCTGTCGCCCACCACTCACCGAATGTCGAGGCTAGGTTAGAACACATACCAGAGCACGACGCTGATCGCGAAGGCGGTGGTTCCCAGCGTGGTCTCCATGACGGTCCAGGTCTTCAGTGTGGTCTTCTCGTCCATCTCGAAGAATCGGCTCACCAGCCAGAACCCCGAGTCGTTGACGTGCGAGAGCACCGTGGCCCCTGCCGCGATCGCGATGACGAGGGCGACCAGGTCGACCTGGTTGAGGCCTGCGGTCGCGTCGACGGCGGGCGCGATCAGCCCGGCGGCCGTGGTGAGGGCGACCGTCGCCGATCCTTGCGCCACCCGTAGCCCGGTGGCGATGACGAAGGCGGCAACGATCAGCGGGAGCCCGAGTGCGTCCAGCGAGGCCGCCAAGGACTCACCAATTCCGCTGAGCTCGAGAACCCCGCCGAACATGCCGCCTGCGCCGGTGATCAGGATGATCGCGCAGATCGGGCCGAGGGCGTCGTTGAGGAGCTTCTCGACGTCTGCCATCGAGCGGCCACGCGTGCCGATGACGGCGATCGCGACCAGGACCGTGATCAACAGCGCAATGGGCGTCTGACCGATCAGCAACAGCGCCGAAGTCCAGCCCGCTTCGTCGACCACGCCGGCTGAGATGAGTGTGCTGACGACGGTGTTCGCCGTGATCAGCACCAACGGGAGCAGCAGCAGACCAACCACGAGGGCGAAGGAGGGTGCGTGCTGCTGACGTCTGGCCAGCTCGTCCTTGTCGTCGGTGCCACCGAGAATGTGGGGCACCGACGACAAGGA
>Ga0209587_1000147_pt1 | contig 33557 bp, 30 predicted proteins | sample NGEPerD_2_FD_184512 | JGI IMG/M metagenome (GOLD analysis project Ga0209587, IMG submission 184512) | Arctic peat soil microbial communities from the Barrow Environmental Observatory site, Barrow, Alaska, USA - NGEE PermafrostL1-D... | ecosystem: Environmental > Terrestrial > Soil > Wetlands >...
ACATGGGCGGCATTACCGCCAGCATCCTCTGGCAAATCCATGCCGGGCAGTGCCCGGAGCATGGCTGGTTTCAGGCGGAGTTCACCGCGAAGCCTCCACCCGAGGTCTTTCCGGTCGATCGACCATTTGGGACAACCCGCCGTGTCATCATGAATGATCGCGAGTACTTCGAGTTCCCCACCGTGTGGGGCTCGACGCAGCGGGAAGCCAAGCTTGCCAAGGTCGATCCGCTTGCCCGGAGCCGTGGCGAAAAGGTGGACCCGCTCGATCCGGAGCAATGGGCGACTGAACCGATCGTTTCCTGAAAAGGGGTAGCGGCCGGCCTTGCCGGCGGTTACCGGAGTGAGCAACCACCAGATGCCGGGCACCACGACGCAAGAGCGCCAAACCGACAACCGGCCACGGCTGACGCCAATGTCGCTCTTCTTCGTGTTGCTCCTGTTTTGGGCGCTCACGCAGATTCAGCTCGTGCTCGTGCTCGGCCTGCTCGCGCTGCTGTTCGGCACGATCCTGGAGGGACCGGTCCGGTTCTTCGAGGAGCAGCGTTTCCCCCGGCCCGCCGCGATCCTTGCGGTGTACGTCATCATCCTCGGCGGCCTGGCGTTGCTGCTGGTCGCGATCGTGCCAGTCATCGCCGACCAGGCCAGCGAGTTCGGTGAGGACGTGCCCGACCTGCTGCGGGAGCTGGAAGCCGACTGGAGCACCAGCTCGAATCCGCTCCTCAGCGGCCCCGGCGACCAGTTGCTGCAACGCGCGATCGAATCGTTCGAGGGTCCGAGCAATGTCTCGCCCGACGCTGTTGATCGGGCGATCCCTGTCGTGACCAGTATCACGGGCGGCCTTGTCTCCACCCTGACGCTGTTGGTGATGACGTTCTACTACCTGCTGGAAAAGAGGTTGCTCCGGCGGTTGATCCTGGAATCACTCTCACCGCGCTTTCAGCCGCGTGTGGACCGGCTCTGGTCCGAGGTCGAAACGAAGGTCGGTGGCTGGATGCGCGGGCAGCTGATGCTGTGTCTGATCATCGGCAGCATCGCAACCATCTCCTATGGCATTATCGACCTCGATTTCTGGCCGCTGCTGGGGCTTTGGGCTGGCCTGACCGAGATCGTGCCGATCATCGGACCGTGGATCGGTGGCGTTCCGGCGGTCCTGATTGCGCTCACCATTAGCTGGAAGATGGCGCTCATCACCGGCATTATCATCATTGCCATGCAAACACTGGAAAACTGGATTTTGGTGCCACGAGTGATGCGGGGCGCGGTCGGACTGACACCGCTGACGGTTTTCATCGCGATTCTCGCGGGGACGCAGCTGATGGGTGTGGTCGGCGCGGTCCTCGCCATCCCGATCGCCGCGACGATCCAGGTCATCCTGACCGACTATCTCGATCGACGACGCGACCGGGACGGGCACATGTCGGCTCGGGCCGGTTGGCGCTGGATGCTTGCCCGCAGTGGCCTCAGGGAGCCAGACCCCAACGATGAGTCCGGCGATTCGTGGCGTGATGACGCGATGGCTTTCGACGACTTCGATGACGACGAGCCTTTCACGGCGCAGCGGGAGAGCGAGTCATTCACGGTGCAGCGAGTGGCGGATGCCAACGACCGCCAGGCGATGGACACCAGCGGCAACGATAACGCGCCATCGCCGCGTGAGGATGACCCGGCATTGAAGCGCCGTGAAGCCGGCGAGCCGGATCCGGAACCGCCAGCAGACCACGCCGCATCCGAGGAGCCGGACGTTGATGAATCACCGGTCGCTGATGACACCGAACGAGCACCGGACAAGGCCAACAACGACCGTGAGGACGACGACCAGCCGTCGTTCGCCGCATGGCCGCGCTCTACCGCGCCGGACAAGAAAAAGGCGCCGTCGTCAACCTGGCCACCCCAGGAAGAAGGACGCCCGAACCGCCCGCGTTCAGGCTCGTCCCGCGGCGACGAATGAGCTCCGTGTCCAGCAATGCCAGACCGTTCCGCACAGCGTCGCCCTTACGTTTGGCAGGCAAGGCCGATGTATCGAGGGCAACGGTCTTGCGCCGGATATCCCGGTCACACTGAATCGCGGCGATTCGGAGACGACGTTTCGTCGCGCGCTGGACGGCCGGTAGCCACGTAAAAGCGGTCACGTATCCGGCATTCGTGCGACAAGGGTCGTACGTTTTCCCGCAAGCAGAGCGAGTTGGAGCGCTTCATGAGCAATCAACCGGCACATCCGGTCCGCGTCAGCGTGCAGATCAAGCCGCAACACGCGAGCTATCAACAGTTCCGTGAGGCGGCGCGGCGAGCGGAAGCGCTCGGGGTCGATGTGATCTTCACCTGGGATCACTTCCTCCCGCTGAGCGGCGACGCAAACGGGTCGCATTTCGAGTGCTACACCTTGCTGGCCGCACTCGCGGAGGCGACAGAACGGCCAAAACTCGGCGCGCTGGTCGCATCCAACAGCTATCGCAACCCGCATCTGCTGGCGGACATGTCCCGCACGATCGATCACATTTCGGGAGGCCGCTTCATTCTCGGGATCGGGTCGGGCTGGGCGGAGCGAGACTACTTCGCCTATGAGTATGAATTCGGCACGGCGGCCAGCCGCCTGAAGGGCCTGGACCGCGACATGCCGAAAATCATGGAGCGGCTCGGCAAGCTCAACCCCGGTCCGGTGAATGGCAAGCTGCCGATCCTGATCGGCGGGGGAGGAGAGAAGGTGACCTTGCGGATCGTCGCCCAACACGCCGACATGTGGAACATCATTGCCTCGCCGGACGATGCCGCCCGCAAAAGCGCCATCCTCGACGATTGGTGCCGCAAGATCGATCGGGATCCATCCGAGATCGAACGGACGGCGATGGTCAATCCACAACGTATCGGCAAGGCTGATGACTATGTCGACAAGGGCATCACGCATCTGATTATTGGGATCGACGGCCCTGATTACGACACCAGCAATCTCGAAAAGCTGATTGCCTGGCGGGACAGACGCTGAACGGGCACCTGCCGAGCGTGCAGGAATCAGGCCGAATCAGCATCATCCACGAAGTATGTGTACATCCGGTTCGGGGTGATCCGCGCGTATTGCGCCGGCATCCCGTGTTCATGCCACCATGATTCGCCGTACGTCTCGATCAGGAGGTCACGAAAGCCAATCATGCCAGCGTCACTGGTATCGACGAGTTGTGCCTCGCCATGGACCGTGACGGCAAAACGTTCTCCATCGAGATGGGTGGCGCTGACCGCCGGTCGCCTGCGAATGTGACGGAACCGCATGGAATCCGGCGCGGACCCGAACCAGAACATGCCACGATAGAAGAGTCCGTCAACCGGACCAACACGTGGCTCACCCTTTGCCGTCACCGTCACCGTCGCCAGCACCAGCAGCTTCATGCCCTGGAGCCGCTCGATCAGGCCAGTGGCGGACAGCCACTTGTCCGGCGTCAGGATGTCGCTCATGTGTCCGGTCATCGAAGCGTGGCTCTCGTCAAGCAGGTTCTGCAATCGCGACACATCGTCGGGAGTCTCGTGCATCCACCTCGTCCTTTCTCTTCATGACTGAACATGGACACAAATCCTACATCACAACGAGGTCGCCGATCCTGCTTGACAAGCGGCAACACGGGCAAACGCGCGCAATCCGCGGCGGGAGGCTGGCATTCGGCATGGCCCAATGTTTTCCTGGGAACGGCTATCAGCGAAGATGGCCTTTTATCGAGAACCCCGGACACAGGACCGGGGCGACAGGACACCGGTTCGCTTGATGCCTGCGAAACGGTCAGACCTGGAACCCGGTCGCCTTCCACAACGCGTCCATCGACGCTTTGGTTCTTGCGCCAGCGGCGTCGGGATCGGACTCCGCGAGCTCATTTAGCGAGGCGCTGAACGGTTCGGGCATTACCGATCCGGCAAATCCGATCTTCCGCAGGCGTTGCAACATTTCCGGTTCCGGGATGACGCCGGTTTCCATCGGCAGCGTGCGCTGGGTATCGATTTGCTCCTCGATACTGAGGCCAGTCGGGGCGTCGTTGACGTGCACCAGCACGACATCAGCCGCCTTGAGCTGATCGATCTGGTCCAGCGTGCCGCCGGAGACCCAGTGATGCCAGACATCGAAGAGCGTGCCCAAGCTTGAGCTGCCAACCGCCTCGATCAGCGACATCATGCCGGTCAGGTCGTAGACGAATTCGTTTTTCCATCGCGCCCGGTAGCTCGGCGTGCCGATGAACTCCAGGCCGAGCCGGCATCCGCCCTGTTCCAGCGCGCTCGCAATCGGAGCCAGGCGGGCGACCGTGCGTTCGAAGTGCTCGTCGTACTCCGTGTCGTCCATGCCCGGCGGCACCCCCGAGGTCGCGGAGGTACACCCGATGGCATTCGCCGTTTCCATCAGCGTGGGGAGCTGGGCGAGCCCTTCGTCACGCTGATCGTCATCGGACCAGCGCACCGGCAGTCCCCAGCCGCCCGGCCTGACGCCGTATTCGCCAAAGAGATCGTTCACATAGTCCACACCGTGTTGCTGGACCAGGTCGTGGATTTCCTGGATATTCACCATCACCGTATCGAATCCGTGCCGGCCCGCGAAGGAGGCACTTTCCTGTACATTCAGACCGCCGACACCGATCGCGCCGGGAATGACACCCTGATTCATGAGGTTCCTTTCAATTGCGATATCCGACAGGGTCGGACTGGCACAAGGCTGATCCCCGCGGCATGATGGCCGTTTGCGATGTGTACGGACAACCATCTACGCCCTGGCGTGCTCCGAGACCTTGACACTGGCGGGCGTTTTGACGGCGGCGCCATCGACCGTTGCCACAGCGGTCGGATCGTCCGGCAGCCGCACGGTTCGTGCCAAATCCGCCGAGAGGTACGCCGCCTTGATCACCTGCAGTGTCCGGGCTGTCTCATCGATATTCGACGGGTTCGGCGCGCCCTCCCGCACCACATCGATGAAGTGGCCGATCTCCAGCGTAAATGAATGCACCGTGTCGAACGTGTTGACGGACGAATCGGGCCAGCCGTGAAGCTGATGCTCCAGGCTGCTCGGGCCGCCGCTCAGCGAGCCAAGCTCGCCCTCGACCTCGAAATGCTTGCCGCCGACGACATCCAGAGCCCAGCTAGTGAGAATCTCGCCCACCACGCCGGATTCGAACCGCACGATCACCTGGGCGGTGTCTTCGGTCTTCAACCCCTTCTGGAAGAAATTGCTCAGGATGGCGGTAACTTCCACCGGACGTGAACCCGCCAGGGAGAGCAGGCGATAGGTGCCGTGATAGCCCGTGTCGATCAGCTCGCCGCCACCGGCCTGTTTGATGTCGCTGCGCCAGCCCCAATCCCGCTGGTCGGATCCGGCGTCGCCGAACATCTGCCAGTTGCGGCTCTGGAACGTCTCGATCGAGCGCAGGAGGTAGGTGGATCCCAGGAACCCGCCATCTATCAGACGGCGTGCTTCGAGCAGTGATGGTTGGAAGAGCTGGTTGTGCGCCCCCATGAAGGTGATGCCGGTGTCCTTGACGACATCCCGGATTTTCGCGGCATCTTCGAGCGTGGTGCAAAGCGGCTTTTCACACAGCACCGCCTTGCCCGCCTTCGCGGCGGCGATGATGGCGCCGGTGTGGAGGTGGTGGGGGAGACAGATATCCACCACATCGAGCTCCGAGCCGGAGAGCATCTCATCGCCGGAGGCAAAGGCGGTGGCGCGACCGTCGGTGTAATCCCCACTCATCCGCTGCGCGCGGGCCGTGTCGATATCGGCAAAGGCGACGATCTCCGCGGCATCCGGGAAGCTGCTCCAACCGCGGGCGTGTTGTCGCGCGATATTGCCGGAACCCAGTATGCCGGCACGCAGTCTGGTTTTCGCTGGTGTGGCCAAGTTTGCTCGCTCCTGTCATGGCGCCGGTTGGAGGAAGCGATGCTGACTGGTCTGGCGCTCACCGGACCGGCTTCTCTCATGAGCTCGGCGCCCATCAGCGGCATTGTACGCAGGGCGGCGCTCCGTGCAAAGACCTCGACAGGAAGGTTGGGACAAACGTCAATTGACCTGCGCGCCGCTCACCAACCGCCACCATCGATTCTCCGCCGCTACGGGTGGAACTGGGATAACAATGGTTGGCGACACCGGGCAGGCACAAGGTCCGCACCTAATGCGCCTGTTCGCGCCAACGTTGATTCCCCGCGGCAGGGCGATGTCGCGTGGCAAGGGTCAGGCGTCTCCTGTTGGCACCGGCGCTCGACTGGCAACGTCGTCATCGATCCGCAGGCGCAGGTGCCCGGACATCCAGGCGATCAGGGCGGAAAACGCAAGGAACCCCACCAGGATACCGGCGGAATAGGCGGCGACACCGGCATACCCGCCGGATTCATCCGGATCGAGAAATGGATAGGGATACCAGTCGACTTGCGGTCCGCGAAGCAGCGAATAGATCAGGTAGACCGTAGGATAGATCGTCCAGACCAGCGATTGGCGGAAGCTGATGCGATGCACGAGGGGCAGCACGAGCAGATCGACCACCATGACGAGTGGCATGATCCGATGCAAGGTCGTGTTGACCCAGGGTTCTGTGGTTTGCAGCGCTTCGGAGATGCCGGCCAGCAGCACGCCGTAGACGATGCCCGTGGTGACCATGTACATGATGGCGGCGCCCCGGATCATGTCCCAGGTGAAGGACGGATGGCGGTCGGTGTAGACGGTCGCGCCGATCAGCAGCAAGGCGGCGGCGATATTGCTCTGGATCGTGAAGAAGCTGAAAAAGTTGGCGGCATCGAAATCGGATCGATCGCGATTGGCGTAAAACTGGTAGGCGATCGCGACGATGATCAGCACGGCGAAGACTATCCGATATGCCCGGACCCACCACGGCTGTTGCATGCACCTGTCTCCACCCTGACGCGCTGACGCGAACCACATGACGATGGCGCGATTGTACCGTGATTGCGTGTGCACAGGAAGCAACGAGACGGCGCAAATTGCCGTGCCTGATGCGTCGTCAATGCGTGAGAGCGGCTTGTTCTCCCCGGTGCCCGGGGCGGGTGAAACATTCTACTCGGGCAGTGGTCCGAGGAAGTCGATGGAGTACCGTGCGCCGGTCTCCATCACCACCGCCATGTCGGGTGGGCCGGAAGGCGGCTCTGGTGTGCTCAGTTCCGCAACGAAGCCCTCGAACCCGCCAGGTGTGACCATCAACAGGACACGAGCGGTTGCGTCACCCTCAACCCGGAAGCCGTGGGGAATTCCCCGCGGCAGGAAGGCGAAGCCTCCCGGACCGAGCACCCATGACTGGTCACCACTGAAGAAGCGAAATTGGCCGTCGATGATGTAGAACTCCTCATCCTCGTTGTGGTGCCGGTGATACGGCGAGCCGCCGCCGGGCGTCATGATCTGCTCGACCATGCCCATGACTCCACCGGTCTGTGCGGCGGTCACGCGCAGCCACGTTCGTTGTCCCAGGAACCACTGTGCGTCATTGTCGTCCAACGAGCTGAGGAACGGTTCTGCGGGCGACTGCGCGAGCTTTACCACGGCGATACTCCTTCTGACTGCGCTAATCACGATACACGATGTACCATGAATAATGACAGCGTACACCCGTGCGAGGCGGGTGTCAATATCCGCGACACATGGTGTTTCGCGAAATTGGTGATGGGGGCGTCGATGGCGCGCAGGTACAAGCTCAAGCAACGCGCCAGGGAGCAGGCGGAGACCCGGCAACGGATCGTGGACGCCACCATTGCGTTGCACCAGGAAGTCGGAGACGCGGGGGCCACGGTCAGCGCGATAGCAGCGCGCGCCGGAGTAGGGCGGGTGACGGTGTATCGTCATTTCCCGGATGAGCGCGCGCTGATGTCGGCATGCACCGGTCACTACTTCGCCCAGCATCCGCCGCCGGATCCCGGCGCCTGGGCCGAGATTGCCGATCCGGAGGAGCGGCTGCGCGTGGCGCTGGGGGAGCTGTACGGATGGTATCGGCACAACGAGGCGATGCTTGCGCAAGCGGAGGCGGATGCGCCGACCAACCCGGTGCTGGCGGACCTGATGACGCCGTTCCGGTCGCACATGGCGACAATACGGGAGGTGTTGCTGGAGGGTCGGGAGACGGGCGGAGATGCGAAACGGCCGGTGCGGGCGGCGATTGGGCTGGCGATCGCTTTCGGCACGTGGCGCTCGCTGGCGCAAGAGCAGGGGCTAGAGGATCGCGAGGCGGTGGCGCTGATGCTGCGGCTGGCGGGTGCGCCGGGGATGCAGCCGGCGACGGTTAGCCAGCCACCGCGCGGCTCACGGCAGTTGTGAGTTTCGTGAGATCGCCGGACCAAACAGCACGAGCCCCTCACGGAAACGTGAGGGGCTCGTGTGTTGGACGTCTTGTCGCGATGCTAGTCCTGCTGGTCCTCAACGAGGGAGACGCGGACGGCGCGCGAACGACTGGCGTCGCGCGGGTCGGGCTCGGTGTCGAAGGACACCTGCTGTCCCTCCTGCATCTGCTCGAATCCGCCATCGTTGACGGAGGAGTGATGGAAGAAGAGATCTTCAGTTCCACCCTGTGGTGTGATAAAGCCGAAGCCGCGATCGCGCAAGCTCTTGATAGTTCCGGTTGCCATTGTGCGTTTCTTTCTTGCCGGCTGCCCTCAAGGGGATACAGCCGGATCACTATGCGGGGAACCCAGGTGGTTCTCCGGCAGATGTCACTATAACAGATGTTCTATACTGATTGCAATGAAACAGATGCAAGGATCGTATAGGGGAGAACGAGGACGAGCAATGAAAACGATCCGGGCATTGCGTCAGGAGCGGGGCTGGACGCAGTACGAGTTGGCGATCAAGGTGGGGGTGCATCCGCAGGCGGTGTACCTGTGGGAGAGCGGCCGGCGCACGCCGCAGGTGACGCAGATGCGCAAGCTTGGCGAGGTCTTCGAGCTCTGCTCGGACGGGATCGCGCTCGAGCACGCGGAGATGCCGGACCATAAGGTAGCGTCGTCAGATGGTCAAGTGAAATAACCTGACCGCCTGACCACCTTGGGTGCTGAGCAATTCGGTTTGGTTGATTCCACGGCAATTTCATCAGATGGCCAGGGGATCGGAATTGGCCCCGAACCTGGCCATCCTGGGAAACGGCGACAAAGGTGGCCAAGATGGCCAGGTTGTGTGTATGGGGACAGGTTGGCTATATTGGCCGCCTGGGAGGCACACCGCGTCAGAACCCGGCGACCTTGTCGCACACGTTCAGCAACGGCTCGCCCGCGACGAACCGGCGGATGTTCTCGTGGGTGATCTCAAACTCGCGGTCGCGGGTGAGGGGCGTACCGGGCGCGCAATGAGGTGTCATCACCAGCCGGGGCGTGTCCCACAGCATGTGATCCGGCGGCAGCGGCTCCTCGGCGTAGACGTCCAGTCCCGCGCCGGCGAGGGTGCCATCGTGAAGCCGCTTCGCCAGCGCCGCCTCATCGATGATGTTGCCGCGGGAGATGCCGATCACCATCGCTCCCGGCTTCAGTGCATCGATCCGGCTCGCGTCGATCAGGTTGGTTGTCTCCGCTGTCAGCGGAACGGCGACCACCAGGATATCGGTCGTTTCCAGCTCCGTGTCGAGGTGTTCCATCGGCAGGACCGTCAGGCCGTCCATGATCTGTTCGGGCGCCATCACGTCCAGCCCGACAACGTCCATCTCGAAGGCCAGCGCCCGGTTGGCGATCGCCCGGCCGATGTTGCCCATGCCGACGATCAGCAGGCGCTTGCCGTAGAGCGAGTCCAGCGGGAGACCGCGACCGTAGGCATGGTAGTGATGGTCTTGCTTGTCCCGCGCGAACTCGGAGAGACGGCGGGTGAGCGCGAGCATGAGCGCGAAGGTGTGCTCGGCGACGAAGGGCGCGTGGGCTCCGCGGGTGTTGGTCACCACGACGTCGCTCGCCACCAATTCGGGAATGGCGATGATCGTTTCGATGCCCGCGCCGGTCGCGTGGACCCAGCGCAGCCGATCAGTGCATCGGGCGTGGATCTCCGCCGGGATGCGCCCGATGTAGGCATCGGCGTCCCGGACACAATCCGGATCCTTCTCGGCGGAGGCGAACGTCACCTCCGGAAACGCCGCCTGCATGGCCGCCAGGCGGCTGTCGTCGACTTCTTTTCCCACCGCGATCTGCACGAGAATTGGTCCTTTCGTGAACGCTGATGACCGAACTGGCGTCATCGTGGCAGCATTCGCGGCTGATGGCAAGAGGTTGCCCGAGTTACCCCTGAGCATTGCGCACGCTGTTTCACGAACCTAAATACAACCATTGCATGGCGCGAGGTCGAAACGTTAGAGCGTGAGCTTCAAGGGCTAGAACGAACGCTAAGTCGAATCCTGAGCGCAGGCGAAGCCGTGGTACGATGCCTTGACTTACCACTGGGAACAATTTCTCTTTCTCAGGAGCATTCCGCATGCGTTCGATCAACGTCCCGTAACGGCGGACGGACCTCGGGTACAAGACCTGAGGCGACCAGAGTCGGCTTTGGTGGGGATAATTCTTGGGCAGACACGCAAAACGTCGGCCCGTCACGGGAATGGCACCTGATCGATCGCAACAGTAGCAGCCGCGTTCATACCGGAGTGGTGTCCCAATACGCCTGATTATTACGGTCTACAACATCCATTTTGCTAGCTGTCGGTCCGGCGTGGCTGCGCTCACGGCCGCACCAACCGCACCGTTCGCCAAGTTCTCGTTCCAAGCTAACCGACGAAGGACTGAAAGATGAGTTTGGCCATTTCTCCAAGATTAACTATGTACGGATTCGGGGATGTGAACACCCGCTGGACTCCGGCGGCCGCAGCGGTTCAACCCAACAAGATCCCAGACGAACTCCGTAGGCTGGCACAGTGGACGACTTGGGATTGGGTCAGTGAGAATGAAAATTGGCGCAAGGTCCCAATTTGTCCACGACTCAGTCTATATATGGAGGGTTCGGATCCAGAATATGCTGTCGATTTTGAAACAGCACTGATGCACCAGCGCCGATGTCGATTGCCTGGCGTTGGTGTGATCTTAACGTCGAATGATCCATACATTGCTGTGGACATTGACGACTGTGTGGACCCCCACTCAGGCAGGATTGATCTCGCGGTAAGGGAGCTAGTCGACTCGCTTTCGACCTATACTGAGTACAGTCCTTCAGGCACAGGCTTGCGAATGATGCTCAAGTCCCAAGATAACCCGGAGTTCGGAATAGTCTCCAAAGGGCCAGCCGAGATATTCGAATCAGACTGCTTCGTTACGATCACGGGCAACATTGTGCCTGGAACGAATACGTTGATCAATTGGATGTCAGTCCACACACTCCTTGACCTCGTCGACGACGGCAACCCGGATCCAGCACAAACCAGCGGCTGGTTCCACCGCCAACCTCCCTATCCTTTACTCGTACACAAGGTGCGGGACAGCATCACAAGTTATACCTCGACGTACATGCTTCATCTGTTCAACGCTGACCCAAGTACTGCTACGGACTGGTCCGTTCCCTTAGATGGAAGTGGCATCTCTCATCTCACGCTAGCTGGTGACCTCGTAATTTACTCGGACGATTCGAACACACTGCATACTCGTGAACTGGGCACAGGTAAGTTGATCTGGTCCACAACTGGACTTGGCGAAATTGCGAAGCTTTACAACGAGCCCGGCTCTCCGCTTATCGTACAATCGATATACCAAATGACAGATCCCAACACGGGCCGCGTTTTCAGCCAGCCAGCCTGGAAGATGGTGGATCTGAGGGACGGGGAAATTGTGAGTGCTGAACGAGGCCAAATCGTGTGGCATAGCGAGGTTACCGATCCTGTGGTCAGAGGTTCGGATGCAACCACAGCCTCTACAGGCTTTATCATCGCCTCGGGCCGTCGTGTGGAAGGATTCAAGCGAAACTCAGGTGGAGTGTTGTGGTCCGTCACCCTGCCACATGCTGTTGATGAATTTTCCCAAGTAGAATGGATCGACGGATACCTCATCATCTCTGGAATTGAGTCGGCCACTTTGCAGATTATCGAAGTACAATCCAAGTCCCACCGCTACTTTGAGGAATGTGTCAACTCAGTTTTCCCCTTCGTAGTCTTGAACAACAGCATTGCTACAATAGATGACCACAATGTGATCAAGCGCATCAAGGTTTCCGACGGTAGCGTGGTGTGGGAATGTTCGGCATCCGCCGATCAGGTCGTAGGGGTGTCCGGAGACTCAATCGTCTGCACTGGATACGACGACATACATGTGTTCGACGCAACCTCTGGGGAGGTTAAGTTCAGCATCGCCGGAGAACCACTGGACTTCTCATCAGCCTACCTTTGTGTACTCAATGGCGACGGCCAAATTGAATTGTATCGATTGACGGATGGTTTGCTACATCTGAACCTCAAATTGCCAGACTTCGTGCGGTTGGAGTATCCACGGAAGAGTGAAGAAAGCGAAATGCTTACGAGCGCTTGGATCACTCAAAGCTCTTGTGTAGTCACAAATGGCATGGTACTTCTTGCCTACCATTTGTAAACATTCGTCACACCATGGCAACCCACAACAACTTTGCACGCATGGCTCGCGCCTCGCCCGACTGCCCTTGAGGTACCCGGTCAGCGGGGTTGTGTCGAGGAGATAGCGTTTCACTCGCTCATGGGCTCGATGGGCGGAGAAGGGCGACTCTCGTGGCGGATACGATCGAGAGCTTCGACCGTCTCATTCCAGTCCAGGTCGCTCCAGGCGCCGGCCAGGCTGAGCGCCACCCGAATCGACTCCGGCGTATCTTCGGGCAGCGCCTCTATCCACTCGTCGCGAGTGACGATCGCATACCGTGTCAACTCCCGGCCGTTCACCATCACCGGCTCGATAATGACCCTCTCATCGCGCTCGACCAGCAGCTCTCTAGGCTGTTCGCTCCGCTTCGCCCGACGCGACTCCTCGTTCCGCAATGCGCTCATCGCCGCCTCCTTCCTGACTCTCGCATCATACCAGCAAATCGGAGCGGGAATCGTGTGATTCCCGCTCCGCGCCATGTGTCGTTGTTGGTGGAAGCGACTGTCAGTCCGCGACGATGGCGAGGTCGACGCTCTCGCGCTCCTCGGCCGGAGTGAGGCGGAAGTGGTCCATGGTCAGGCACTCGGTCGGGCACCAGTCGACGCAGAGGCCGCAGCGGATGCAGCTGCGCTCGTCGATCACCATCGCGGCGGCGTACGGTCCCAGCTCGCCGCGCGCCATCTCGGCCAGCTCAACATCGTTATCGATGCTGTAGATGCGCTCCGGCGAGATCATCTCGATGCACGTATGCGGGCAGACATCGGCGCAACTGTTGCAGAGAATGCAGCGGTTGCCGTCGATGAAGATGTTGAGCTGGCACTGGAGGCAGCGCTTGGCCTCCTCGAAGCCGATCGACTTGGTGTAGCCGAGCTCCGATTCCAGCGTGTTGTCGAATTCGCCCAGGCCGCGATCGGCCACCGGCAGCACCGGCATCATCTGCCGTCCGACATCCGAGTAGTCGTCGCCCCAGACCAGCCGCCGGCTCATCGAGGTCATGGTCCACTCGGCGATGCCTTCGGATGACAACGGGTTCGGCGTCGAGACGTACTCGGTCGGGACGCGGGTGATCTCCATTTCCTTCTGCTTCGGTGCGGTGTCGCGAAGATCCTGGTCGATCGCCTCGGCGACGCGCTTGCCCTCACCGATAGCGGAAATGAAGTTGGTCGGGTTGATCACGTAGTCGCCGGCGGCCCAGACGTTGGGAAGGTCGGTCTTGAGATTCTGGTCGAGCATCGGCACGCCGCGGCGGTCGGTGTTCTCGAACATGTCGCCCAGGAAGCGATTGTCCTGCTTCTGACCGATGGCGACGATTACCATGTCACACTCGATCAGGAACCCAGAGCCTTCGACAGGCACCGGTCTCGGTCGACCTGAGGCGTCCGGCTCGCCGAGCTCGTTGCGGACATACTCGATCGCGCGCACCCTGCCGGTTTCGTCACCGATAATCCGCGTCTGCGAGACCATGTACTTGATCTCGACGCCCTCGACTTCAGCTTCCTCGATCTCCAGGTCCATGACCGGAATCTCCTCGGGAGATCGCCGATAGGTCATGATCGAGACTTCGGAGCCAAGCCTGAGCACCGTGCGGACGCAGTCCATCGAGGTGAATCCACCACCGACGGTGACGACCTTCTTGCCGACCCAGACATCTTCCTTGCCGAGCGCGCAGTCCTCCAGGAACTGGAGACCGGAGACGACCCCATTGAGGTCCTCGCCGGGGACGCGCATGTCGGTCGCGGTCTGGCAACCGGCACACAGCACGACCGCGTCGTGCCGGTCGGCCATTTCCTGAAGGGTGATGTCCGTCCCGACTTCCATGTTGTAGTGAATTTGCACGCCAAGGTCGGTGATCAGCGCGACTTCTTCGGCGATCACATCGCGCGGCAGTCGCCACTCGGGCACGCCGGTCCACATCACGCCGCCCGGTACGGGGAAGCGCTCGTAGATGTCGACCTTGTAGCCCTTGCGGGCGAGACCTCGCGCGGTGGTGAGGCCAGCGACACCAGCGCCGACGATGCCAGCGGTGAGACCGTTGGGCGGCGGTGGCGACTCGCGCCGGGTTTCGCCTCGATAATCGGCGGCGACGCGCTTGATGTAGCAGATGCCGATCGGGGCATCGACCTCGCGGCGGCGGCAGGCGTCCTCGCAGGGGCGGGCGCACATGCGGCCCAGGCAGCCGGGACGTTGTGCTCGCGGTTGAGCTCGAAGCTGTCGGCGTAGCGGCCGTCGGCGACGAGCGCAATGTAGCGGGAGATGTCGGTGTGGGACGGGCATGCCGTCATGCACGGGATATTGTCGGCGAACCATTGCGGATCGCCGGTGAAGATCGGATAGCGCTTGCCGCCCCGAATGGTGTAGGGTGAGAAAAACGACGAGTCGATGAAGGCGAGCAGCCGGATACGACGGCTGTCCTCCACATCGATCTGGTCGAAGCCCTGCCCCGCGATTCCGAGCGACTGGAGCTCACTTGTGGTCATGCCGACTTCGGCGGAATCCATCGCGCGGAAGCGATCGGCCGGGGCGCCACACGACGGACATTCGTCCGGTGGCGCGACACCTTCATGAATCCATCCACAGACTTTACAGCGGAACATGCGCGGTTCTCCGGGTTAGGCAGCGTGCAGGCTCCTCGCGCCGGGCGGATGCCGCATGTGGCACGGAGGGGCTGCTGCACCCGTTTCAGGTACAGGCATGGTGAGTATACCAACTCGCACCAGCCGTCGAAGCGGTTTGCGGCGACAAGTCGTGCATCATGCCACGGACTGCGTCGCCATGGGGCATTGCCGCCCGCGGCGGCCGGGCGGATCCGCGCCGTAGGGACAGCGCCTTGTGCCTGTCCGTGTCCACCATGCATGGGTCGACCGACATGTGAGGCGCGCCGCCCCGTTAGCCTGTTTGACAGCAGCCCTACACTTTAATGGAAGAACTCGCTCAATGTGTCAATCGCTCAGATGACGCCGATGACACCGGAAGGTTCAACATGCGAATTCAAATGGTTCAGGACATTACATGCCCATGGTGCAGGATCGGGAAACACAATCTCGATGCCGCGATCACCAACTGGGAACACAAGCATGACGACACGGTCGAGGTGGAATGGGTGCCGTTCCTGCTCGATCCGATGGAACGCGACACGAAGGAGCCGTTCCAGGAACGCCTGCGCGAACGCAAGGACATGACGCAGGAACAGATCGACGAGATGTTCACTCGCGCCAGCGAGGCTGGCAAGAACGCCGGGCTGGACTTCAACTGGAACAAGATCGAAACGGCGGCGGACACGATCTATGCACACCAGATGGTGACGCTGAGCCCGGCGCAATACCAATCCGCGCTGCTCGATGCGCTGCAAAAGGCGTATTTTGAGGAGGGCAAGAACATCGGCGACACCACCGTCCTGCGCGCGATAGGCGAGTCGGCGGGGGTGCCGAAGGAAATCCTCGACAGTATCGAGGAGGCGTGGGCTTCACCAGAGCTTCGCGCCGAGATGCTGAGCGTGGTCCAGCAGGTCCAGCAGGCCGGGATCACCGGCGTGCCGTTCTTCATCATTGACAGCAAGCTCGGCGTCTCCGGCGGGCAGCCGCCCGAGGTGATGGTGGATGCGATGGAGCAGGCGCGGGAGATTCCGGCGGCTGATTAGCGGCGCGTCGCTGGCGCCAAACGAACTCCTGATCGCCCCGGACCCCAGATTGGTCCGGGGCGTTTGTCTGTCGCCAGTTCGGCAATCCTGGTGCGACGAGGCGCGGCCCGCGGCGATGTGCAAAACAGTCGAGTCGAGGCCACGAGACCCATCTGTCGCAATGCAGCCGTCCGGTGCAGACCGCATCCTGGACATGGACGTGATTGAGGAGCTGGTTCCAGGGAGCCCTGGCTGACAGGTCGGAGTGCGGCGGGAACCGACGACAGGTTGGTGCGGTTTTTGGAGACGGAGGGTAGGATGGAGGGACTGATCTCGTCACCCGACGTCAAGGATTTGTGCAATGCGGGCCCGCGCCGGTGCGTCCCTCGATAGTCCACGCACCACGGAGCATTGGGACGGATGCTGGAAAACACGCTCGCCTGACAGGAGCGCCTGGTTACAAACAGGGGTCCGGAACGTCCATGGATGACACCGAGCGGAAAGAACGGCTACAAAGCCGTCCACTCTACCGCGACCGCAACCTTCAGATCCTCTTCGGTGTCACGCTCATGGCGGTGCTTGGCGTCGCGAGCATCGCGCCGATCCTGCCGGAGGTCTCACAAGCGCTCGGCGTCTCGCACAACCAGGTAGGGCTTCTCGTTACCGCGTACACGCTTCCCGGCATCGTGCTTACCCCTGTGCTCGGAATCATGTCTGACAGGATCGGGCGCAAAAAGGTGTTGGCGCCGTCGCTCTTTCTGTTTGGCGTGGCGGGGACGGCAGTGGCCTTCGCCCCCACGTTCGAATCCATGCTGGCGCTGCGGCTCTTGCAGGGAATGGGGGCAGCGGCGCTCGGCACAATCACGGTGACCACGATTGGAGACCTGTACGCCGATCGTGAACGCACCGAAGCGATGGGGTACAACGCGAGCGTCCTCAGCCTGGGCACCGGCAGCTATCCGGCCATTGGCGGCTTGCTCGCGATCTTCGGATGGCGCTACCCGTTCCTCCTCCCGGCTGCCGCCATCCCCATTGGGCTGCTGGTGATGTCATCGCTCAACAATCCCGAGCCGAGCAACGAGCGTGGCCTGAAGGAGTATGCCGCGAACCTGCGCGAGACCATACGGGGAAAGCAGGTGGTGGGTCTCCTGGCGGCCACGTTCACTACGTTCCTCATCCTTTACGGGGCCAGGGTCACCTATCTTCCTCTCCTGATCGAAAATTCCTTCGGCGCTTCTCCGCTCGTCGTGGGGCTCATCCTTTCGAGCACATCAGTGGCGACCGCCGTGACCGCCTGGCAGCTCGGTCGCATCACGCGCCGGGTCGCGGAGAAATACCTCATCGCGTTCGCATTCGGGCTCTACGCTGTCGCCCTGGTCCTCATACCCCTCGTCCCCTCCCTGTACCTGCTGCTGGTTCCCTCCCTCATCTTTGGGGTGGCCCAGGGCCTGAACCTGCCCAACGTTTTCTCGCTGCTTGCTGGCTCGGTGTCGTCAGAAAGCCGTGGAGCGCTTCTTTCCCTCAACGGGATGGTGCTGCGCACCGGACAGACGATCGGACCGCTGATGATGGGAGCAATGGCCGCGAGCCTCACCATCGGCGGCGCGTACACCCTGCTGGCGCTCCTGCCCCTCGCGATGTCGGCCCTTGCGCTTGTCACCATCGACGGCTCACGCCCGCGGGTTACGACGCTGGCTCCTGGAGCAGATGATCGTCGAGCCAGCTGATGACCCGCTGGTAGTAGTCGATCCGCAATGGCAGTGGCGCGCTCCGCGGCATCAGGTGGAAGCCGCCCGGATAGCGAACGAACTCGGCCTCGCAGACGGCTTTCAGCAGCGCCACGAACATCTCCTCGCCCTGACCGATCGGGCAGCGGTGATCGGTCTCGCCGTGCACGATCAGGGTCGGGGTCGTGGCGCGGTGAATCCAGGTCGATGGCGAGCGCTCGGTCATCCATTCACAAGGTCGATCCCTACGGGATTCGCGAGTCGTATCCACACCATGAGGCAATGGCGAGCGCCAGGGTTTCCGCGGCCTTGAGGACTTCCGGTATATCGATGTATTCGTCGGCGACATGGGCCAGCCTGACGTCGCCGCCACCGTAGATCACGGTTGGCATGTCGCCGATCTCCAGGAAGAGTCGCATGTCGGCGCCATAGGCGACCCCCTTGATCGAGACATCTTCTCCGGTACTGGCCGCGTGTGCTCCGGCCACCGTCGCCACCAGCGGATGATCTTGCGGGACCTCAGCTGAGGCGAACTGCCCGCCGACCCATTCCAGGGTGGGCGGGTGCTGGCGCAGCCAGGGATCAGCATTGGTTACCCGGTCGAGCCGCTCGGCGGTCGCGGCCTGCATGTCCTGGATTGTCTCGCCGGGGAGGAACCCCAGTCGACCCTCGGCAATCAGCGATTCGGGCACGGTCGACGCCCAGTTTCCGGCGCGAACCAGGCCGACGCTGATCGGGAACTTGTTCTCCAGATGGTCATACAGTGAGTGGGAGAGGGTCGCGTTGCGTTCCCGCTCCCATTCCAGCAGTTCATTAAAGAGCGGGATGAAGTGCTCGAGCGCCGATTCGCCTTCATTTCGCGCCGCGCCATGAGCCGCCTTGCCGGGAACGGTGATGCGGAACACCAGCGATCCGCCCTGGGCGATCACCAGCGCGCGTTCGGATGGCTCCGCGATGATGACGCCATCGGCGCGATAGCCGCGCAGGATCGTCGACAACGCGCCGAGGCCGCCGTCTTCTTCGCCCACCGAGGTGGCGAGCAGCACATCGCCGTGAACTCGCACGCCGATTTCCGCCAGCGCCTGCCGCGCCACCATCATCGAGACGATGCCGCCCTTCATGTCGCAGGCGCCACGACCATAGAGACGATCGCCTTCGAGCTCGCCATACGGCGCGTGTGACCAGAGGGCAGGATCGCCGACCTCGACGGTATCGACGTGTCCCTGCAACATCAGCGATCGACCGTTGCCGGCGCCCGGAATCCTGGCGACGAGGTTCGGCCGCCCGGAATAACCAGGTTGCTCGCCGACATGCACCAGATACGGCTCGGTCTCCTCACGGGTGGCTTCCCAGCGATCCACGGCCCACTGACGTTCCCGCATTGCGCGCTCGACCACGTTCTGCACAGCACCTTCGTCGCCGGTGAGGCATGGCGCCCCGACGAACGACATGAGCAATTGTTCGATGTCGCCGCGATGACCGGACAGCCAGCCGCGAACCGGGTCACGGAGCGCTTCGAGCCGGGCTTCAGGCATTGTGGTGTGACTCCTTGTGCGATGCTCGGTTGACGACCACCTGAATGGCGCCGGTGGCAATGGGCGGACACCTGTTGTCTCGGATTCCGTATTAGCGTTTGAGCACGTCGGGGTTGACGATCGCTTCCGGGGTTTCGTCATTGAGCACGGCCAGCAGGTTGTTCGCCGCCAGGATCGCCATATTGTCCCGCGAGGTGACGGTCGCCGACGCGATATGCGGCACCACGGTGCAGTTCGGCAGGGCCACCAGCGGATGATCGGCCGGTAACGGTTCCGGATCGGTGACATCGAGCCCGGCGGCGAAAATCTCACCTTCGCGAAGCGCCTCGACCAGCGCGTCTGTATCGATCACCGGACCCCGCGCCGCGTTGACCAGCACCGCGGTTGGTTTCATGGCGCGGAACTGCCCGGTGCTGATCATATGGTGGGTGTCATCGGTGAGGACCGCGTGCAACGAGACGAAATCCGACTCCCGCAGCAGATCGTCCAGTGAGACATAGGTCACACCGAACTCCTCGGCGGCTTTGGGGTCTTCATAGGGATCGTAGACCATGATCGTCATGTTGAATCCCCGCGCCATGCGGGCAAGCTCCCGGCCGATGCGACCGAACCCGACAATGCCGAGCGTCGCCCCGACGACATCCTGGCCGAGCAGCAGCGTTGGGCCCCAGGTCTTCCACTTGCCGGCGCGAACATAGTCGATCGCTTCGGAGACCCGTCGCGCCGAGGCCATCATGAGCGTGAAAGCCATCTCGGCGGTGGTTTCGGTGAGCACGCCGGGGGTGTTGCACACCGCGACGCCGCGCTCGGTGGCCGCATCGATATCGACATTGTCGAAGCCGACCGCAAAATTGCTGACGACCTTCAGGCTCGGGTGCCGGTCGAGCAGGGGACCGTCAATCAGATCGGTCAGGAGGGTAAGCGCTCCGCTGGCATCGGTGAGCAAGGTATCGAGCTCATCGGCCGATGGCGGCAAGGGGTCTTCCCACAACCGCATGTCGGTCGCTTCGCGCACGAGGTCGAGACCAGCGTCTGGAATCACCCGGGTCACTGCAACACGTGGCTTCGCCGCCATGATGAATCTGCTCCTGGATATGGACGGCGCCTGCCGTCACGACGGTCCATACAGATGTTTTACCGGCAATCGGGCAGGGTGGCAAGCATCGTGCGCCGCGAGCGGTGCGATCCGGGTCACCCGCCGTGTCGCAATCGGCATTCGTCCGTTGGCGCGTCACCAGTCGTCACGGATCAGCCCGGAAGTTTGGGGTGTACGTCACATTTTTGTATGCGCGACGCGCCAAGGGCGGTAGGGGCGGACCTCCGAAGGAGTTGTCCGCCCGGCTGCCGCAGGCGGCATGACGACCCGGCGGGATGTGACAATTGCGCGCGCTTCGCGCACGCTGGGCGGACAACCCCGTCGCCTCGTCGCCATGCGGCGACGGTCGCCGGGGGTCAGCCCCTACAAGGCCGCAGTTACCGAAACGTGACGCGCACCCGGACGTTTGCACGGTTTTTCACAATCATCGTAAACTTGAGGTTGCCGTATGCGGGGGAGTATTCCGACGAAGCGGTGTCGTCATCACGGTCCTTAACCGGACTCGGCACCACGAGCCACGTCCTGAAGTTCGGACGGCGCGCTGGAAGAGACCCGGGTGGCATGGATTTTCATTCCACTACCTGGAGGAATCTTTCGAATGCACGTTGATCTTTGGGTTTGGGTCGCCACGATCCTTGGCGTGGTGGGCCTGCTCGCCTTTGACTTTATCTCGCACGTCAGGAACCCGCACGAGCCCACAATGAAGGAAGCCGGAACCTGGGCGTCGATCTACATTAGTCTCGCCGTTGTGTTTGGTGGCGGGTTGTGGAGCGTGTGGGGCAGTGACCACGGCATCGAATACTTCGCGGGGTTTCTCACAGAATACAGTCTCTCGGTGGACAATCTCTTTGTCTTCCTGCTGATCATGTCGACCTTCGCGGTCCCTCGCCAACACCAGCAAAAGGTCCTGCTGATCGGTATCAGCTTCGCCATTCTCATGCGGGGCATCTTCATTGCGCTGGGCGCGGCGATCATCGAGAATTTCAGCTGGATTTTCTATGTGTTCGGTGTCTTTCTGCTGTACACCGGCTGGCAGCTTTCGCGACCCGATACTGACGAGGACGACGAATACAACGAGAACGCCTTCATTCGCGCTGTCCGCCGCATTTTCCCGGTGACAGAGGACTATGTTGACGACAAGATCTCGGTGGTGCGAAATGGCAAGCGGATGATCACGCCAATGGCGATCGTGATGATTGCGATCGGCTCAACCGACCTGCTGTTCGCGTTCGACTCGATTCCGGCGATCTTCGGATTGACGCAGGAACCGTACATTGTGTTTACGGCGAACGCCTGGGCGCTGATGGGACTACGACAGCTGTACTTCCTGCTGGGCGGGTTGCTGGAGCGGCTGGTGTACCTCTCGTACGGGCTCGCGTTCATTCTTGTCTGGATCGGCTTCAAGCTGATCATTCACGCGATGCACGAAAACGAGCTGCCCTTCATCAACGGTGGGGAGCACATTACGGTGATTCCGGAAATACCGACCTGGCTTTCGCTGCTGGTGATCATTGCCACGATTGGCGTTGCCGCCGTCTTCTCGATCAAGAAGACGGAAGGTGATGAGGACGTTCACGTCGAGCCCGCCCAGCACACGCACTCGCACTGACGGGTGTTGCCAGGGAGCCCGCGGGTTCTTCGCGGCGACCACTGAACGACCACGGAGCCTTGCGATCCATGATCGTTCTCTACGTGCATCCCGCATTCCGCGTTGAGCACCGGACATGACGTCTGACGATGTCCCGCCATCAAGCCCAGGCGCGGGCAACTGGCACAAAGCAAGACGAGCCATATTGCTTCCCGGGAAGCCAGTAGATCAGTCCAGATCGACCGCCAGCCGCCGCGCGCCGGGACCCTGTTGACCCAGCATGTCGCGGGGATTGGACAAGGCGCAACGGTCGAGGGACAGGCATCCGCACCCGATGCAATCGGACAGGTCGTCACGCAGCCTGACGAGCTGGTCGATGCGAGCATCGAGGTCCGCGCGCCACAGGGCGGAGAGCTTCGCCCAGTCCTCGCGGTTTGGCGCTCGGCCTGAGGGCAGGGTTTCCAGCGCCGCGTGGATGCGAGCGAGGGGTATGCCGACCCGTTGCGAGATGCGGATGAAGGCAACCCGGCGCAACATCTCCCGAGGATAGCGACGCTGGTTGCCCGAGGTGCGCCGGCTGTGAATCAGGCCCTTGCGCTCGTAGAAATGCAGGGCGGAAATGGCGACGCCGCCGCGGTCGGCGAGCTCCTTCGGTGTGAGTTCCGCGTGGCTCCAGGCGGGTTTGGTCATGGCGGCCTTTCTCCTTGATATCAACCAATGTTGAGGTTGTACCCGGTTGAGGTGAGCCAGGTCAAGATCCGCCGCGACATTGGGAAGCGCGAAAGAAACGGGAAGGCATTATTGCTTTTCTCGGATGCGTTGGGATGACCATTCTGGCCGCTGCGCGACCACTGGGCGACTATCGCCGCGCGAAGTCGCTCCTACGGTTCGGCTGATGTGTAAACCGCTCTAAACGCGCGGACCTGCTCTGGTTATCGCGATCCGCGGCGCGTTCAGGTCCTCCCTTTCAGGATTCCCCACCCATTTCCGGACGATGCGCCTTCGCTTTTGAATCGACAGAACGCAACGGCGATCCCAAAGCCTGGCATCAACGCCGGAAACGCGCTGGATGCACCAATAGACCAGTGGTATACATTGACATAGAAACGGCGTCCGTTCAAACATCTCCGAACGGGCGATCTCTCCCTTCACTACAAGGAGTTCCGAAATGTCTCAGGAGAAGTCCGCACCTGTTGGTGACCCGATCGAGCCACGTTCGGGGCAGATCGATCGTCGGAAGCTGATCGGCGCCGGAGCGGGCGCCATCGTCGGAGCGGCGGGACTGGTTGCGGGCGGGAATCACGTCTTCGCGCAGGATTCCACCCCCGCGGCGACCCCGGCGCCCCAGAGCGAAAGCGCCGCCACGCCCGCGGCGAACGCGATTGGCTCCGATCGCTTCCCGGTCCGCACCGAGCTCGGCCCAGCGGTGCCACCCGAATACACCGATGAGGAAACGAACTGGCCCTCGGGCAATGGCGACCTGAAATCCACCCGCGAGGCGCACGGCAGCACAATCAGCGCCGACACCGTCGATCAGCTTGGCCTGGGATGGTCGTTCCCGATTCCGATCAGCGCGACCTTCGGCGCGCTCGTATCCTCCCCGGCCATCGCTGGCGACGTCCTCTATCAGCAGGATGCGCAAAGCAATGTGTACGCCCGCAACAAGGAAACGGGCGAGGAAATCTGGACCAACATTCATGATGAGCCAGTTCCATCCGGCGGGCCGAATGGCGTGGGGCTTGGCTACGGCAGAGCCGTGTACACGCTGGGCGGCCCTGGCGATGTGATTGCGGTCGATGCGGAAACCGGTGAGGAGCAGTGGCGAACCAACATTCGCGGGTTCCGTCACGAAGGCATCACCATGGCGCCGATCATTTACGACAGCACCGTCTATGTGAGCACCATCCCCGGTACTCCGGAGCAGTTTTACCAGGGCAATCAACGGGGCTTCATCGTTGCCCTCGACCTGATCGACGGCAAGGTGCTGTGGTACTTCGACACAACCGTCGACAACCTGTGGGGCGCGGATGGAGGCAATGCCCGTGTCAACTCCGGTGGTGGCCTGTGGCACCCGCCGTCCTTCGACGATGAAGGCAATATCTATGCCGGCATCGGCAATGCGTCTCCGTATCCCGGCATTCCAGCGTACCCGAATGCGAGCAGCCGACCCGGCGACAACGACTTCGCCAATTCGCTGATGCGGATCGACCCCGACCGGGTCGCGGTTGACTGGTACATCAATGTCAAGCCGCACGACCTGTTCGACCTGGACAATCAGTTGAGCCCGGTGCTGACCACCGCGACCATTGACGGAACAGAAACGCCGATCGTGATTGGCTCCGGCAAGCACGGCTACGTGATCGCCGCGAATCAGGAAACCGGCGAGGAGCTCTGGCGAACGGCGGTCGGTCAGCACAAGAGCGACGATCTGCAAGAGTTGCCGGAAGACGAGTACATCGAAGTGCTGCCGGGAACCTTCGGCGGTGTGGAAACGCCACTTGCCTACGCCAACGGCCTGATATTCGCGCCAGTCTTCAACATGTCGTCGTTCTACAACTCCAGCGGGCTTGATCCTGAGAGCATCGATTTCCCAACCGCGACCGGCCAGCTGGTGGCGCTTGATGTCGCGACAGGCGAGATTGTCTGGGATGTCGCGCAGCCGACAGGGACGCTGGCCGGCGCGACGGTGACCAACGACATTGTTTTCACGGGTGGGCTCGACGGGATCGTGCGTGGCTACCAGGTCGACGATGGCTCCGAGGTCTTTACCTACCAGACCGCATCCGGACTGAACGCGCCGTTGGCGGCGTCGGGCGATTTCCTCTATGTTCCGTCCGGTGGTCCACTCATCCCGAGTGAGGACACGTGGGATCCGGCGCCAGAGACAGAGGCGGCGCTGATCGCGCTCAAGGTCGGTGGCGAGGTGCAAACCGGTCCGTCCGCGACTCCGGAATCGGACGACGCGACGCCGGAGGCGGCGGGCGCCGGAGCCAGTGGCGTGACGGTCAGCGCGGTCGACCTCGGCTTCAACCCAACGGAGCTCTCCATCGCGGCGGACTCTGAAGTCACGATCACGGTGACGAATGAGGGCGCGTTGCAGCACGACTTCGTGATTGAAGGCACGGACTACGCCACCGAGATGCTGGACGGCGGCGACTCGGTCGAGCTGGTTGTGAACCTGCCCGCGGGCGAGTACGTCTTCTTCTGCTCGGTGCCGGGTCACCGGGAATCAGGGATGCAGGGCACGCTAACTGCTGGTTAAGTGGCGGCGCGCAACAAGACCTGGCGGGATCGGGGGCTCTTCACTGCTGAAGAGCCCCCGGCGCGTGACCGGTCACAAACCGCCGCAATGGGACACATGCGAAAACCACTCGACGAAAACACGCCATTTCGTCGGGCGGGCATGCTGTAGCGCCGGACCTTGTTGTTGTATAGACCGGAGACAAGATTGACAGGTGTTCACGGACATAGGTAACACCGCGATGCCGCCCTGTTCGTGCCGGGATTTCGGCGCCTCAATGATCGCGCGTCGCGATTGGCGCCGCCCGTCGTCCCGGAACGCGGCAGCGCTTTACAGGGACACAAATTGTCCTGTTTCATGGATAAGCTTGATCCAGCGGTCCGAAAAAGGGCTGCCAGCGATAACGACTGATGGCGACTGCCATCACGAAAGGACACCACCTTGGATTTCAAGCTCGAACTTGTGGCGATTCCGGTAACCGATGTCGACCGCGCTATCAGCTTTTACACGGAGAAGGCCGGGTTTACGCTCGATCATGACCATACGGTCAGCGACGAGATTCGCTTCGTGCAGCTCACGCCACCCGGCTCCGCGTGTTCGATCACCCTGGGCAAGGGAATCACGGAGGCGGAGCCGGGCTCTGTCCAGGGTGTGCAACTGGTCGTCACCGACATCGAGGCGGCGCATGACGAGCTGTCCGGGCGGGGCGTTGAGGTCAGCGGCGTTCAGCAGTACCCCTGGGGCGAGTTCGTCTTTTTCAGCGATCCAGATGGCAACAAGTGGGCGGTGCAGGGAATTCCTCCCCGCGGCGAAAGCTGACGCAGACCTGCCAGCACGCCCGGTCATGCGATCATCCCGTGAGGCAAGGTTCCTGCTCTACGAACTTCGGCGATTTCTGTCCCAGTTCCGACCATCATCGGGTTGTGGGACAATTCTTCGAGTTCTCGGCATGCGAAAGGAAGCAAGACGTGACGATCAAGGCAATGGTGACGAAAGATGGTCTTCTGATACCCAGGGAAATGGCCGAGCGAGCGTTGGGGCCAAGTGCAGAAGTAGAAATCAGTGAAGAGCCGGGTCGATTGATCGTTGCGGCTGTCGGCCATCACGGGGCGCCCGTGACATTTGGCCCTCCTCAAGAACAGGATCCGATCCTGAAACTCGGCAAGCAACCAGTGCGCACTGCCGCGCGAGAAGGCTCAACCGACCACGATCGCTATCTCTACGAAGATGAATGACCCAGGTTCGTCGAGGCCTGGGGTTTTCGTCGACACGGGTTACCTGATCGCGCTAGAGAACATTGATGACGCGAACCACGCGGTCGCTCGCAAGCACCACGAGAGCTTGACACCAACGTTCCGATTTACGACCACGTCGTACGTGGTGGACGAAGTCGTAACGTTTTTCAACATTCGCGGCCAACATGGCAAGGCGGTCGAACTGGGCAGGATGCTGCTTTCCAGCCCCTCGGTAGAAATGGTTCACGTTGGGGAGGATTTGCTCAAGCGTGGACTTGCCCTCCTGCATGAGCGACCAGACAAGCGTTACTCGCTCACTGACTGCATCTCCTTCGTCGTCATGCGGGAGCGCAGAATCGGGACGGCGTTCGCCTTCGACCGGCACTTCGAGCAAGAGGGATTTGTCAAGGCGCCGCTGAGGGAGTGAATTTCTGGCGCAGCGTCACGTTTCCATTGAATGCGAGTGTCCTACTGGAAATACGCCAGGGCGAGCGGTAGCGTGGAGTTTGTTTTGGGACAGCTGTCTTCAGTTCAATGATCCCGATGGCAACAAGCGGGCGGTGCAGGAGATTCCGGCTCGCGCCTGGCGATATCCCGCGCGTGGTGTTTGCAGCATGCAGCTGACGTTGCCGACCGACGACATTGGCAGGGCGCGGAACGGTATGGCCTCGACCCGTAAGTGGTCATCCCTTTCCTCCGGTGGAAGGCGCAGATGCCTTGCGACATACGCCACCTGAGATACCCCAACCGGAGTCGCGAACACCTCTGCATCAATCAATGAACTCCCGGTCATTCCCCTGATCGTCAACTTCGGGTATACCGGCAGCGAGGGCACACCGGTGTCCCGAGCGATCAGCGAAGAATCGAGGAGTTTCTGTGCACAGCCTTCCCTTTGACAAACCCGGCCAATTCTATCGCGGAAACCTCCACACCCATTCCGACCGCTCCGACGGCAAGCGCACCCCCGAACAGGTGGTCAACGACTACAAGTCCCGCGGGTACGATTTCATCTCGCTGACTGATCATTTCCTGCCAAATAGCCACTTCCGGAAGGGGGAGGACGGATTTATCACGGTGTCCGATACGCGCGCATTCGACTGCGACGACTTCGTCACGATTCCCGGCGCGGAGCTCCACGGACCAGCGATGGAAAACGGTCACACCTGGCACTTCGTCGCGGTGGGCTTGCCGCTCGATTTTCCGGAGCTGGGTCCTGATGAAAGCGGGACCGATGTCGCGCGACGCGGAGCGGCTACTGGCGCCTGGGTGGCGCTGGCGCATCCCTACTGGAACGCGGTGTCCGAGGTGGATGCCCTTTCGGTGGCGGATTTCATCAACGCCGTCGAGGTATACAATCACGGGTGCGAAACGGGCGTGAAGCGTGGTTACGGTCTGCATCAGGCCGAAATGCTGCTGGCCAAGGGTCACCACGTCAACATTTATGCCGCGGATGACGCGCACTTCAAGAACCCACGCGGCACGTTTGTCGACGCTTTCGGAGGCTGGGTGCAGGTGAAGGCGGAATCGCTGGCGCCTGATGCACTGCTCGCCGCGCTGAAGGCTGGTCACTTCTACAGCTCGACCGGTCCGGAAATCCACAATATCGAGATCGACAACGGGACGATCCGCCTGGAATGCTCGCCAGCCGAGCACATCGTGATCAGCGGCAAGGGCGCCGGGTTCCAGAAGGGTTACGACTCGTCAATGATCTCTTTTGAAGCGCCGTTGCCTGACCCCGAGAAATCGCCGTACGTGCGGGTGACTATCGTCGACGCCAACGGTCACATGGCATGGAGCAACCCGATCTGGCTCGATTGACCCGTGCGCCCATGCCGTGTGATGAACATCTCTGAATCGCCCTTGACCTCAATCGCGGTTGAGGTTGTAGGGTGGATCCATCGATCCAACCCCGCGCGGCATCTGCGCCAGCGGGTGACAACAGGACCCACCCTTCGACACTGAGGAGAACACCATGGCAACGACGACTTCACCCACCGCCAAGACCATTCACGAGGAACTTGTCCGGGTCGGTCCACGGGATCAGCTCAAGGAGGTGTCCGTCGTTTCGGGCGGTCGCCACGGAATCGCCGTGTTCGCACCCAGCGATTCCGACGAGATCCATGCCGTCGACAATCGTTGCCCGCACATGGGGTTTCCCCTGCACAAGGGCAGTGTCTGTGATGGCATCCTGACCTGTCACTGGCATCACGCCCGCTTCGATCTCGCTAGCGGCGGGACGTTCGACCCGTTCGCCGACGATGTGCAGACATACGACATCGTGATCCGGGACGGCATCGTCTATGTCGATCCGCGCCCGTTCCGTAACGACCGCGTGGAGCACGCCCGCGAGCGCCTGCGCGACGGACTGGAGCAGTCGATCGGCCTGGTTCTGGCGAAGAATGTGCTCGCCCTGCTCGAGGTGGATGTGGCGCCGGCCGAGATTCTTGAAATCGGCGGGAAATTCGGCGCGCGTTACCGGGAAGCTGGCTGGCGCTCGGGCCTGACGATCCTGACGGCGATGGGGAATGTGTTACCCGCGCTGGACGCGGACGATCGGATGCTCGCCCTCTACCATGGCCTGGTCAATGTCGCCCGCGACAGCGCGGGGCAGCCGCCTCGGCACTTCCTCGATTCGCTGCCGGGCACGAACCTCCCGCTTTCCCGGCTCAAGAGCTGGTTCCGCCAATTCATCGACGTGCGGGATAGTGACGGCGCGGAACGGGTGTTGTTGACGGCGATCCACCAGGAGGCATCACCGGCTGAGCTGGCTGACATTCTCGCCAGCACCACCACCGATCACGCCTTCCTCGATGGCGGGCACACGCTCGACTTCGTCAACAAGGCGTGCGAGCTTCTCGACCTGATCGGCTGGCGGCATGCCGCCGAAATCCTGCCGAGCCTCACGCCGGTCATCGCAAACAGCACACGCTCGGAAGAGCTCAATTCCTGGCGCAACCCGGTCGACCTGATCGCACTGCTCGACCCGGCTTTCACCCGGCTGGACGCGGTATTCGATAACGCCGGCAGCGATCCCGGCTGGCAGGCGTCAGATCACCTGATCGCAACGCTGCTCGGTGATGACCCGGAGACAATCGTCACATCGCTGACCGAGGCGATCGAATCCGGCGCTCCACCAGCCACGGTCAGCCAGGCGCTCGTGTATGCGGCAGCATTGCGGGTGGCGCATTTCCACACCAGCAACGAGTTCAACGACTGGATCACGGTGCTGCACACGTTCACCTACGTCAACGCGACGCATCAGTTGATGCGCCGGGCACCGTCCGTGGAGCTGCTGCGGGGGGTCTATCACGGCGCGATGAGTCTCTATCTCAACCGTTTCCTGAACATGCCGGCGGCCCGGCTGCCGGAGCTACGTGCAACGGCGCTGGATGCGCTTCCGACTGATGCGGGCGACCTGCTCGACCAGCTCCGTGATGAGATGGACCGGGAACAGCAGGTCGAGCTCGCCGGTCAGCTTACTTGGCGTTACCTGTCGCTGGGTCATGACCCGGCGGCGCTGATCGCCACACTCGGCCACCTGTTGCTGCGTGAGGATGGTGAGTTCCACTCGTACCAGATGCTCGAAGCTGGCGTTGCGCTGCATCGGGAGCTGGTCGTCAAGAATCCGGAACGAGCGAACCGGGTGCTGGTTGCGGTCGCGCGGTATCTCGCCGCCCACGCACCAACCAGCCGCGCCATGCTCCAGACCGCCCGCACGGCACGCCGCCTGGCGGCAGGTGAGAACCTGTTCGACGAGATCGAGTGATCGCGGCAGGCGAGAAACATGAAGCTCGCGTTTTTCAAGAGAGGAGTTCGATCACCTGACGGCGGAGCACTGGCAAATCACGCTGAATTGCGGTCCAAACGATGCTCAGATCGACGTCGGCATACCCGTGTGCGAGGAAGTTTCGCATTTCATAAGCGGATATCAACGGCAGGAGCGGATGGTTGGCAGCGAAGCCAGGATCACGCCGCAAGATGTTTCGGCTTGCCTCGCCGATGATCTCAAAGTTGCGAATCACCGCATCCTGGGTGAGCTCGTCCCGGAGAAAGGTCGGCTGATCCATGCCAGCGGTGTATCGCTCGATCCTGCCGATCGCCTGGAGGATGTGGGTGAGGTAGTCGGGCACACGGTTTATTTTTCGGTTCATATCGGCTGCGCCTCGGACAATATCTGGTCGCGAGACTTGGCCGGAAGTGCGTTCGGTGTAGCGAGATGGACCGGTACCCCAAGCAATACCTTCAACTCGTGCAGAATGGCGCCGAGATCGAAGAGACTCGTCTGGTCGGTTGGGTCGATCAGGATATCGAGGTCGCTCTCGTCGGTATCATCGCCATGAAGCACGGAACCAAAGACGCGAGGGTTCCGGGCGCGATTGGATTCGACGACCTGCCGGATGGCGTCACGATGGGCGGCGAGAGCCTCAGATGGCTTCATGAAACACGTACCTGCCTTTGCCGGCATGGCGATCGCGACTGCAACGACATTCAGTCGAGTATACCGATTTCGCATCGCCCACACAGCATCCGGAATCGCGGGTTCACAGGGTATAGTGTCAGCGACAGCCGTAGGCTGCATCGTTCCGAGTCACAATCCGTAGCGTTGGAGTGGTCATCATGTCCATCGAATTCCTGCTGACATCGCTGGTGGTTGTCCTCATTCCGGGTGCTGGCGTGATCTACACCGTCACCAGCTCCATCAGTGGCGGGCGACGGCGCGGGTTGTACGCGGCGCTCGGATGCACGATTGGCATTGTCCCCCACCTGGTTGCGGCGATGCTGGGTCTTTCGGGCGTCATGCAGATCGGCGCGAGCATCTTCGAGGTCGTTCGCTACGCCGGCGCGGCGTACCTTGTCTTCATGGGCGTGTCGATGATCCGCAATGGAGACTTCCTGATTCCGGAAGACTCCGACAGGGTAACCACCCCCCTTGGCGCGGTCGTGGGACGCGGAATCCTCGTCAATCTGCTGAACCCGAAGCTGACCGTATTCTTCTTTGCCTTTCTCCCACAATTCCTGCATCACCAACCGAAGCTGATCGACGCGGACCTGTTGGCACTCGGCGGCGCCTTCATGCTGATGACGCTGATCCTGTTCGCCGTGTATGCCGTCGCTGGCGCCGCCGTCCGGCATCACATCCTGGGCGCACCGATCGTACGCCGTTGGCTCCAGCGAGCGCTAGGGACGCTGTTCATGGGCTTCGCCGCGAAGCTCGCAATCACGGAACGCTAGATTCCACCTCTGTTTTCCCGGAAAAGCACTGATTACTTGACTTCAACCATGGTTGAGGTTGTAGGGTGGTGTCATTGGGCCGGTCATCTGGCCGGATATCTCTCATGCCACCGCCGGAAAGGGTGAGCACCATGACAGCCTGGACAGGCGATCGACGTGATATGGCAAACAACCACATCGCGCATTGATGAGCGTGCTGTAGGCTATGTTCGGGTGGCCGCGGCGCCATGAGCACAACAACCACGCGCCTCACCTCTCCATCGACGTAATGCAAGGATCCACAGTGCGCCCAAATCGGCAAGGAGCCACATATTTATGGAACACACCGCATGGTCGTCGCTCCGGAGCGCGATGCACTCTGGGCAGGAAGAGCGGCCATTTTCGAAAGTCACGTTCAGGCGCATTGCCGCCTTTGCGCAACCGCACAAGAGGAATCTGATCTGGTTCCTCGTGCTCAGCATCGTAACAGCGGCGCTGGCGGTGCTGACTCCGATTCTCGCTGGTGACATCGTCAACGCGATCAGTGACGAGGCCAATCAAAGCGTTGTCATTCGGCTGGCGATCATCATCGCCGCCATCGCCATCGCCGAGGCCGGTCTCGGCATTCTGTCGCGCTGGCTGTCTGCCAGCATCGGCGAAGGATTAATCCTCGACCTGCGTACCGCGGTCTACGACCATGTGCAGCGCATGCCGATCGCTTTCTTCACTCGCACCCGCACCGGCGCGCTCGTCAGCCGGCTCAACAACGATGTACTCGGGGCGCAACGCGCCTTCACCAACACGCTCTCCGGGGTGGTCAGCAACCTTGTGATGCTGGTGTTGACCCTCATCGTGATGACCACGCTTTCCTGGCAGATCACCGCGCTCGCGCTCGTCCTCCTGCCGATCTTCGTGCTGCCCGCCCGCCGGATGGGCGCTCGCCTGGCGGATCTGCAACGCGAGTCTGCGAACTACAATGCCACCATGAGCACCCAGATGACGGAGCGGTTTTCCGCGCCCGGCGCGACGCTGGTGAAGCTGTTCGGACGACCCGACGAGGAGTCTCGGCAGTTTGCGGACCGCGCCCGGCGCGTGCGGGATATCGGCGTCCGCACCGCCATGCTGCAGTGGGTGTTCATCACGGCGCTGACACTGGTTTCGGCGCTGGCGCTGGCTCTGGTGTACGGGCTCGGTGGGTATTACGCGATCCAGGGGCGGCTGGATGCGGGCTCTGTCGTCGCGCTGGCCCTGCTGCTGACGCGCCTGTACGGTCCCCTGACCGCGCTGGCCAACGCGCGCGTCGATGTGATGAGCGCGCTGGTCAGCTTCGAAAGGGTTTTCGAGGTGATGGACCTTCCACCGCTGATCGCCGAAAAGCCGGACGCCCAATCGGTGCCGGATGGGCCTGTCACGGTGGAGTTCGACCATGTGCGCTTCAGCTATCCCGCGGCGGACAAGGTCTCGCTGGCGTCGCTGGAGGAGGTTGCGAACCTGGATACCCGTGGTGGCGTTGAGGTGTTGCACGACATTTCGTTCCGGGCTGACCCAGGCCAGATGGTGGCGCTGGTGGGTTCCTCTGGCGCCGGAAAGTCGACCATCGCCCAGCTGATCCCGCGACTTTATGATGTCGACGCGGGCGCCATCCGGCTCGCTGGCATGGATGTCAGGGATCTCTCGTTCGCGTCGATCCGGCAAACAATCGGGATGGTCACCCAGGACGGGCATCTTTTCCATGACTCGTTGCGGGCGAACCTGTTGCTTGCTCGTCCGGAAGCGCCGGAGCGCGTCCCAGA
>Ga0209587_1000148_pt1 | contig 33264 bp, 29 predicted proteins | sample NGEPerD_2_FD_184512 | JGI IMG/M metagenome (GOLD analysis project Ga0209587, IMG submission 184512) | Arctic peat soil microbial communities from the Barrow Environmental Observatory site, Barrow, Alaska, USA - NGEE PermafrostL1-D... | ecosystem: Environmental > Terrestrial > Soil > Wetlands >...
AGCAAAGTGTTTATAATTCTAAGTTGTTGAGGTATTATAGCTAACCCTCGTTATAATTTTTTAAAGCAGCCCTGTTTTAGGGCTTTTTGTTGTGTCATGTAACACGAATTCCCATCTTTCACGCTAATCACCCCTCTCGGTAGCAACAATATACACTTATTATATGCTTATTATACTACCACCGAAACGATTTGTTGTCTATAAAACATAAAACAGAGAAGGTCTGTTACGTATCTGGAACGATGGAAACAATATTGAACTCCAAATAAACAAACACTGAACTAAAAAAGTCCAGTGCTTAATCCAGTAATTTTATTATCTTAGTTTTAAGTTGAGGCAACTCGTTCTGTACCACATTCCAAACAATTTTTATGCTAATCCCCATGTAATCATGTATTAACACATCTCGTAGTTAAGTCCCTTGTCAACGGTACGAGGGGACTGTTAATTATCGTATCGTGAACTGCTTTTTGTTATCTGTCTTTCGCAGACTTCGTTAAATACTGACCATCTTTTTAAATAATTCATCTACCTCATCCTTTTGCTCGTCTAAAACAATTAGAGTAGCAAAACGTTTAAAGAAGTATTCAGAATATCTGATTTCCATACCGTAGCGCCATTTGTATGAACGCACTCTGTTCCATTCTATAAGATGGTTATCGACGCAAATACCTTTTTCCATTAAACTATCTTGTATAAATTTCTCTAAATATCTCTTACATAGAGATTGTAATACTATTATCATAAGAGCAGGTATCCAAATTTTATGGTTATGACTCACTAAGTCAGTTAATGCAAGGATAAAAGAGACTACTATTAACATAACTAAAGTACTCCTCCATGACATAGAAGTCTTCCTGAGCTTAATTAGCGTTGTTCCCATCTTTTTATATTTAACCAATGTATAAACAGTTTTTATCAGAAAGATGGGAATGAAAATTAATAAGCCCCAAATAGCCTCATCTTGATATGATTTAGAAAGCGTCATTATTAATAGCATTATAGTAATAGGAATATAATCAAACAAAACAAAACTCAATATTTCTCCCCCCTATCCTACTGGTTACCGTGAATTATTTGCAAGCCAAAATAATTCACCTGCGGCTACCCCGCAAAGTAAGAGGCCGGAATGGACTGCAGACACCAATATCACAAGACTCTAAATTACCTAAGTTAAGAACTAAACTATAAGCACCAAGCCTTCCTCGTTAAATACGAGTACCCTTCCTCCGTATCCCTCCTACTTACGGCCTTTAATAACTGACCTAACAGTCTCAACAAACTGAATTCTACATTTCGCATCTTCAAAGATTCTTTTTCTCAGAGCAAAACTAATTTCCAATTGAACCCCTTTGCCGGTACATCCACGATTACATATATTCGTAGCATGTACACCGCCATATGCTTGCTCGCTTTCTCTTACTATAAATCCTTGGTGTTGTGTATAAGGCCTTTAAGTCTATTTCTATACTATTTTTTGTTGTAATTTATTGTCCCTTGTTGTTAATAGCCGCCTGAGTGACTGCTAGCAAAATAGTCCAATCATTATTTTTTAACATTATGGAACACTTCTTGTACTTGCAAACTGAATTACCGTAATCGAAAGTTCTGGAACGCTGAAAGAAGCACTTATCACGGCACACAATAAGTATCAGGACTTGTTAGTATAACCATCAGAAAGTAATAATATCATCAATGTCCTTGTGAGCCTCTTTCGAAACAATAAGTTTATAAGCCATACTTTTCTCTTGTATTTCTTAAAGATTCAAAGCCATCCATTACTTCACCTTTAGCAATAGATTGTTCAGCTGTATCTAATTTTCTGTAAATATCATTTATTATCATAGTTTTTTCGTAGGTTTCCATACTCATGATAACCATATCGCCATAGCCGTTTTTAGTTATAAACACAGGCTCTTTCGCTTTACGACACATTTCTGAAAGCTCACTAGTTTTTTTCAAATCCCTAATCGGAATAATCTGAGGCATAATCTCATCTCCTTTATCTGGTGAGCCAATTATGCCATAATTATGGCCTTTATTAAATACTATCATTCCTATCACCACTTTGAGCAGGAAGTAAAATAGTCGCCATAAATACTTATATCCTAAAAAACAATCCACGCTCCGCAGAAAAAGGGAGCGTGGATTTCGACTATGTCCAGTTGTTGTGCTATGGCGCAGGCGGCTACCAAGTTTTTCTTATGCAGGAGGAAATTATTCAATCGAAAATTATACTCCCATTATTCTCTGATGAAAAGCTCCCTATAATTCCGCTTTGCATAGATGACGCGGTGAATAATGACCTGTTTTAATTCTTCGTCAACGACGAAAAAAATAATATAGTTATCCACAAAAAGAGTTCGAAAGCCCTGTTTGGCATGATAAAGATCCTTTGACAGCAGACATCGGAATGGTGCAAAAGATAGAGCGGACATGTTATCAAAGAACCTTGAAACCAGCTTTGCCGCCGTTACCGATCCATTAAGTCTGGATGCGACATAGTCGAAAATCTCACCTAAATCTCTATCCGCGCTCTGCGTCACTACGACATTATAGTTATCCATTATTCCGCTCCGTACTTCGCCTTGTACTTACTGAATACCTCACTAACAGACAACAGTTTTGTGCCTGCCTCAACCTCTCTTTGGGATTCAGCCAGTTTATCGTAAACATCAAGGCGGGCAAAATTTCTTTCATAGGCTTCAAAGCTCATAACGACTAAATCAGCGTACCCATTTTTCGTTATAATGACTTCCCGCTCGGCATGGGCCAAATCCGCTATTTCAGTTGTGTTATTTCTGAGATCGTTGATTGGACGTATAATCGGCATCAAAATCACCCCTCAACTAATTCGTGTTTTTATTCTACCATGAATTAGTCCTCTTTTTCAAGGTATTGCCTTTTGGGTTTGATTGGTTTCTGACTGTTTTTCCCTTTTCAATCATAAAGCCTAAGATATGAGCAGCCGTTTGGGTGTAGAAGAGGTCATGGCAGCTGTGCGCAAGATGGGAATGGATTTCAGCGACTTTGACGAGCAGTTCCGCTATGATATCAGCGTACTGCTTGCGGGATTCCGTGCGGTTCATTGAATAATTTTACTCTTCGCGTTCTTGTATCGTCACTGTCTCGGTGTCACCCGGCTATTTTGGTATTCGCTATAAAATTTAAAGAATCCCAATTTAGATTCATAGCGTAAGGTTCAAAAAATAATGGTTATGGCAATATTTTTTCAAAGTAAAGCTCAGGTAAAACAATTCTAACCTCGCGCTCTGTGTTTTCTTTCTGCCAGTAGACAATGAATCTTATTTTGGCTGTTCTCGGTACATAATTCTTTTGCCTCATCGACTCTATTTGTTTTAAAAATTGTTTGGAGAATTTGACAACTGCTTGTCCTTTGGAATTATGGCAGCCATTCCCGTCAATAGAAAGGAACTCCCCGCTATTCAGATCCTTAATCAAATGCCGGCAGTATAGGAAAAAATCCAACTGAACATCCCGATGAGATAATTGCATGACCAATTCTTGGGGTGGAAGATAGGTTTGGGAATCAACAACCACTTGCATATCCTCGGCTTTAAGGGAATTCAAGTAGTTCCCGTTATCGTAAAGGGTAAGATTGTGTTTTGCCCTAGTCATGGCAACATAAAGCTGGCGTTTTGCCTCGTTCGTTCCAGGGTCAAATAGGTCCAGCATCAGAAAGACATTGTCAAACTCTCGGCCTTTGGCCTTGTGAATGGTTGACACAAAGATCGTTTCCATATTTTCGCCAACGAAATCTTCCAGCACGGATTCGCGGATAAAGATCTCCAGGTCAGATTTATACTTATACTTCGGATTCGCCGCCTCAAAATCTTGGATAAGATTAAGACAACTCTCTAAATTCAAGCTGCTGCCAAACCGCTCTGCCAGTTTCCGCTTGGCATTTTCCCAAAGATCATCATGGATGATATAGACATCGTCAGCCAAATTGAGGCGGCTCAGAAAATACCGGATTTCCAAAAGGTTATATAGACTAAACCCTTCATTGGACTGAATCAGCTTAGCCTGCCTACCGCTCTTCATGAGCAGTCCTGCAATCTGTAAAGCTTCTTCATTCCTCTTAGTCAAAACACACGTGCTTCCGGTAAGCCCTTCGGCGAGCATGTCCTTGACTAACGGAGTAATCAAATGACGGCTTCGATAGCGGACCCGTTTAATCTTCCCATTGTCACTCTGTACAGCCATCGTTTTGTTCCATCAAAGCCTTGACCAAGGCAAATTCATGGGCATCCATGTCCTGCGCTTCATCAATGACCAAGACCGTTTTCGTAATCCTGCCCGGTTCAACTTGTCCGTTCTTGATCCGCTTAATCGTTTCCAGAATGATATCACCTGACTTTTCCAGTGATCCAACTCTTCCCAATAAGTCAAAGCAGTAGGAATGAAAGGTTTTGATCTCGATGAAGTTGGCGGCATTGCCGATCAGCTTTAACAAACGCTTCTTGAATTCCGTAGCAGCCGATCTTGAAAATGTCACCATCAGCAATTGCTCATGCTTGACATCTTCCATTAACAACAGGGACGCCAACTTATGCACCAGAATCCGCGTCTTACCGCTTCCTGGTCCGGCGGCGACGACAATGGTTTTCGATTCCTTATCATTGATGATTTTTAGTTGTGTCGGTGATAATTCGCCAAACAGCTGTTTGAACTTTGAGTGTGTAATGTTTCGTTTGATTTCGTCTTGACGGCTGCCAGGAAAATATTTATGCAGAAAGGATAGGTAATTCAACTTAAAATAATCATCAACAAATTGAAGGGCCTCTTGATAATTTCTGATCATTTTTCGGGCATATTCTCCTACAATATGGATTTGCTGGACTTTATGCTGGTAATACTGTTCCAGTCTCTGGTAATCCTCTACTTTATAACGCTTTTTGTTGTCCTTCTCCAGACGTTCAATCGTCAGCGCATTATAAACCACCATAAAGCCGCCCTCTATCTTCAATGCTTCGATTCTGGAAAGATGGAAAAGTGCATCCTCGATCTCTTCCGTCGTCGCGCTAGTCTGAAAGAGAGTGGATCTATTGGAATATTTATCTTTCAATTCCAAAACAGAAAAAGCAACCGGCACTTCCTCCTGACTGCTTTCATCCGTACCTGAGTCTGCTTTGCTTAGATCATAAAGAACATCCAAAATAAACTGGGCGATATCATTCCGTTTTTCGAGCTTTGCTGTCAAGGTTTCTGGATCAAAAAGCGTAAGAACGGCAAGATGGTTTTTAGAATGGGGTGTCGTCTGTCGTTTGATCCAGTTTTTGATCGCCCAAAGATTCAGAATGGTTTTGATCTTATTGGGCGAGACATTTTCACAGGCCGACGCTTCAGCCTGCTCATTCAGCTCCTTGAGGTGAATGATTTTTTCCTCATCGCTGATTATTGTGAGTAGAAATTTTTCGATTTGCCCATAGGTCTTCAGGATACTCAGGGAATTTTTCTTACTATCCTTTTTCTTAATAAAGGCATTCAGGTCTTGAGAATCTGCTAAAATCTTTTCATCCCGCAAAAGACTGACAATCTGGATAACTTCCTCTTTCACAATGCCCAAATGATCGGAGATATAATCGATCCTTGCTTCCGCGACTTCATCACCGGAGCTTCCTTTGCTTTTACTGGAGATTAGTTTCTTAATGATCCTCGTGGCCTGTTCCTTTTGCTTATCACTAAAACGACTGGAACTGTAAATCCTCTGAACGGCCTCTTCTGCATTTTTGGCCAAAATACTGTTCGCGTAGAGTCTCGGGCTATTCTGACCTCTTTTCAGATAGCCTGCGTTTTCCAAGGCCGCAATCGCCGTGGTCACTCTGGTTCCAATGTCCATGATACTATCATCCCAACCGGCCTTTCGGGCAATCTCTAACGTGGATTGGGGATGCCTTGGCCCGTGATTTGGTGATATCTTTAACAGCCTTCCAAATCTGTTGGATTTCCTGGATACTTAGCTTGGTCTGATTCAACATCACAAAATGCTTACTCAGGTCATCGTCATTAACCAGCACAAAACAGGCGGCCGAAATAGTTTCGTCCCGTCCTGCTCTTCCTGCTTCCTGAATGTAATTTTCCAGGGAATCGGAGATGTCGTAATGGATTACCAAACCAACATCTTTCTTATCCACCCCCATGCCAAAAGCAGAGGTGGCTACCATGATCTGAATCTCTCCTCGCATAAAGGCATCCTGATTTTCGGTTTTCTCCTGCTTGTCCATCTGACCATGGTAGGCTCTGGCCTGATAACCGTCTTGGGTTAATCTTTGCGCCAATACTTCTGCTTTACGGGTACGTGAAACATAAATGATCGTCGGACAATTCTTTTCTTCGATCATATTCCTAAGGGTGTTGTACTTTTCCTCCTCATCTTGCTTCTCGAACACTTGATACTGAAGATTGCTTCTGGAGGCATTGGAACTAAAGACTTCCAAATCCAGAGATAATTTTTCCTTGAAATAATCCCGGATATCTTCTATCACCTTCTGCTTGGCTGTCGCCGTAAAACAAGAAACAGGGATCCCTTCCGGAAGATTTTTCTTTTCCTGAAAGCCTTTGATAAAGTCCCCAATATATAAATAGTCCACCCGGAAATCTTGACCCCATGATGAAAAACAGTGAGCTTCATCGATCACGAAATGGACCACATTTCTCCCTAAAAGCAAACGTTCAATGGTCCTGGAACGCAAAGATTCTGGCGATATATAAAGAATAGAGGCTGAACCATCTTCCACTTTTTCCAAAGCTTTGGCTTTTTCTATCGGGTCCAGCAAACCATTAATCGTCACAGCATCTGTGATATTCAATTTTTCCAAGTTATCCACTTGGTCTTTCATCAAGGACTGCAAAGGGGAGATGACGACTGTCAGCCCCTTGGTGTTGATCCCGCTCATTAAGGCTGGCACTTGAAAGGTAATGGACTTCCCGCCACCGGTAGGAAAGATGGCCAAAAGAGATTTATTGTCAACTGCGGCTTGGACGGCATTCTTCTGTAAAGGTTCCCCTGCATAGGTTCGGTAATCATCAAAGCCGAAGAAACGTTTCAGCCCTTGATGAACGTCAAGCGCCTGATCGCAATACGCACAGCCTGTCAGACACGGGCTACTTCTTAATAAAAACATGATCCGTTCCACTGCCGGGTAGCTCTTCAAAACCCAGGGCGGTGTAATGGAATACCGGTTATCAGTATTGATCAACGCCAGGCAGTAGGACAGTTCGATGGGATATTCTACTATTATCTTTGCCAGATCACTGTCTTCACAGATTTGGTAATGAAACTTTTCACGAATTACTTTTTCGATATTGATATTATCTTCTTGATATCCAAGGAAATGAAAGAAGGAGATAAACTCCTTTTGGTCTCTCAAGAGCTGATAATAGATTTGTTTTAAACTGGCATCTACCTGCTGAAAAGCTGCAATCTCATCAAAGAAAAGGTCTTTTGCTTTGATGGAATCCTGCATTTCGCAAATAAAACTCAGTAAAAAGTAACATTTATATTAAATTATTACTTTTTACTGAGTTTTATTTGCAAAATGCAGGATATATGATATATTGATTCCAATGGGCCTATAATTGGTATAAATGACCAAGCTTTTGAGGTTGCAACAATTCAAAACTGGGTAAAACGTGGCATTATTAGAAGTCCAGAAGGTAAGAAATATCCACCAGATCAAGTGGCTAGAATCCTAATTACTCACGAGCTAAAGGTTTTGTTTGGATTAAAAGAGGCCAAAAAAATTATTGACTTTGGAGAGCCTATTTCAGATTTCACATTAGTTGAGTTATACGAATACCATTTATCGCTATTTAGTGAGATTGAGAAACTAACCCCAAGCCTAAATGTTCTTTACAGTAGAGCATTAAAAATAATTACAGATAAAAGGAATCCTTCGAAAGATGATATTAAGGCATCAACATTTATGACATTTATGACATTTTTGACAATATCTAAGTGGGCAAGTTTTACTAGGGAGCTTATTCTAAAGTGGGTTGAAGCACCTTCGAAGGATGGGAGTGAAACGACTTAGTTTCAAAAGGTTCAACGGGTTTTAACGAACAGGTGGAAAACCTGGTCTTTAACACAAAAAAGTATATCCATAATTTGAGAGGAGTGATTCAAATTAAGAAAACATTTAATAAGATGCGATTTATATCATTGCTACTAACACTATTCTTGGGAGTTATGATGGCAGTACCTGCAATGAGCATGGCAGCCCAACCCCCACCGACAGTGCCTCTCGGAACAACCTCCAGTTTTGCGGTATTGGCCGGCTCGACAATCACCAATACAGGAACGACCAACATCGGCGGAAATGCTGGCGGAGATATCGGGCTGTCTCCTGGTTCTGCATTTACTGATCAGGGGCACGTAACAACGAGCGGGGCTATACACTTGGCAGATGTTGTCGCAGGTAAGGCCAAGAAAGATCTGACTGCTGCATATCTCGATGCCGCAGGAAGAACGACCACTGAGGACTTGACTGGTCAGGATCTGGGCGGACTCACACTCACGCCCGGCGTCTATGAGTTTGACTCGTCAGCTCAGTTGACGGGAATTCTGACGCTTGACGGTCTGGACGAAACCGATCCCGTCTTCATATTCAAGATCGGCTCCACACTCACCACAGCATCAAGCAGTAATTTTAACCTCATCAGAGGTGCTCGATACTGCCGAACCTTTTGGCAGGTCGGAAGCTCCGCGACCTTAGGAACAGACTCTAATTTCGTGGGACACATCTTCGCATTGACAACCATCACAGCGACTACGGGTGCGACTGTGCAAGGACAGTTGTTGGCACGGAATGGCGCGGTCACGCTAGACACCAATACCATCACAAATGGGTTTTGTGGGGCCCTGCAAGTTACCAAGGCCGTTAGTGGGTTGCCGCATGGGCAGAATCCTCCTGACTTCGTAATCACAATCACCGGTCAATCCCCCAAAAGATTCAACGCACTCAACGGCTGGACTCAGACTTGGGATAACCTGACCCCTGGTAAATATACCGTCACTGAAGGAACCCTCGGCACCGGGTGGACTACTGAAACCCTCCCGTCAGGATCTATAACTGTCTTAGACGGAGCTACGGCAACAGCTACTGTTACTAATACCTATACGCCAAGCGTTAGCCATCATAGCAACGGGGGGGGACAATCGCCCCAGATCTATCCACCATTGATTAACGTTATAAAAACACCAGAACCGCTGGCATTGACTTCTGGACAGGGCTCGGTTACGTACACCTATAAAGTAACTAACCCCGGTATGGTCGAATTAAGTAATGTGAGTGTCACCGATGATAAAGTCAGTCCCGTGAGCTATGTTTCCGGTGACGTCAACGCTGACAACCTGCTCCAACCCAATGAGACATGGATCTACACCAGCAAGATGAATCTCAATGCAACCACGACGAACACAGCCACGGCCAATGGCAGCGCAAATGGTATGGCAGCTACCGATATCGCGTTCGCTACAGTCGTTGTAACTCCACTGGTAGTTGTCACACCGACTATTCCCAGCGGAGAAGTAGTTACACCGACTATTACAGGCGGAGAAGTAGTTACACCGACTGTTACAGGCGGAGAAGTAGTTATACCGACTATTACAGGCGGAGAAGTAGTTACACGGACTGTTACAGGTGGGCAAATTCCGAAAACGTCCACACCTTTGTATGAGTTACTCTTTATCGGCGCTGTTTTAACGCTGGTTGGAGCCGTGGGCTGGAGAAGCAGAAAGCGTTATGAATAAAGTAAAACTATCATGGGGCAAGCTTTCCCTGGTTACTGTCCTATCCCTGGGATTTATGGTCTTGGGGATAGGATGTATCTCTTGGGCAATGTTCAGTATGTGGGCACAGGCACAGTCCGATTATTCTGTCGATGCCGCCCGCAGCCACTATTCCAACCCTAGCACTCCGGAGGGCGTTAATGTGAAGTCAGATACTTTCCTCGTCCTGCACGCACCAGCTAAAACCCTTTATCCTGTATATCCTGCGGAGGGTGACAAGATTGGAAGTCTGACGATTCCAGCTTTAGAACGGAAACTGCCCATCTTCCAGGGGACCGATGTGAAGGAGTTGAAGAAAGGTGTAGGGCACTTCGCTCAAAGCGTACTCCCTGGTGAAGAAGACAATTGTGTTTTTTCCGGACATCGCGAAACAGTCTTCAGACAACTAGACAATCTGAAGATCGGTGACCAACTGATTGTACAAACATCGGCTGGTACCTTAACCTATGAGGTGACGGGCACGCGAATCGTCCATGAAGACGACAAAACAGTGATCGTACCTACCGACCATGCTGTCCTGACGATGATCACCTGTTATCCCTTCTATACTCCTGGCTATTTTCCGGACCGCTATATCGTCTCTGCAGATTTAGTAAAAAAATCTTAAGTGAGTAAGCAATTAAGATCAAATCAAATCTCCCTTCATTTATAAAGCCGACCACGTAGGTCGGCTTTTTCTTTTAAGTCACTAGAATTCGATTCTGGTAATTACAAATGATAAACAATCATGATAAACCGTGGCAAGGAGGTGTTGGTAAATTTCCTGGTGCTTTTAATTCATTCGTGAAAGCACATTTGTAAACATGATTCTCATATCCAGGAAACATAGTTTGATACTTCGAGGTGTTCTCTTCTTGCACGCCAAAATCTTGATCCATGCCATTATCTCCTTTCACCTATAGAATATAAGTTAGCTTTTGCAAATTCATTGATTAATCCTGCAATTCGCAGACAATTTCTTCCACTGCATTTGTGTTGATATGACAAGGAAAAACTTAACAATGAATTGACTTAAAGACAAACCAAAACTAATTTTTTGTAACACAAATTAGGCTGGTCAAAAAATACACCTCGCCAAATATCAACTCAATCTTTATTATTACGGGGAGTCGTCTTAATGTACGTAATCACCGCTTTCAAGGCGATTGTCAAGGTATAAATGTTGTTTTAAGTTCCTGGATAGTCTACACAGCAGGTTTCATACCACTGAATAACACAGGTATCAATTTGTTGAACGGCGCCTTCATTTAATATCTTAATCAGATCAAGGGGTTCGGGTAAATCAAACGTTTTACGTAAAAGTTTGTTGAGTTCTGTGTCTCTAGCTACGGCATATGTTTTAACACCTAAAGGCAAAATTTTCCCTTCAACTAGAAGCATATCCCCCATACTTTCCTGTATTTTTTTCTCTGTCGTCTTTATTCCCGCTTTTTCTGAGTAGGATCTCAAAAAAGTGAGCATAAAGTAGGCAATAATTTTCAAAAAGATATACGCGTCAATCCGTTCCGGTCGTTGGTATATGATCCTCTTTAAATCCAAGATCCCTTTCACATCCTTAAAATCTACCTCTACCTGATCTCTGCCGCGGTATTTTTTAACCAATTGATTGTCATTCACTTGCCCTTTTTTGTAATTGGTTAGTAGAGCGAAGATCCCATCATACTTTTCTTCGGCACTTAGAGCCACCTCATCCCATAACCAATTTAGGGAGATAACGCCGCTTTCACTTTCAGAAAGAGTGCACTGTACGAATTTTTTGGTATTGGGATAAGCTTTAAGCAGACCGTCTAGTTTAATCTGACAATACTTTAGCTCTTGAAGTTTCCGAAGATTGAGTTTTAAGGTAAACTTGTTCAGTGCTTCTTCCAACTTCACTTTTTCGGTGTCTCTTCTAAACTTTTCATGACCTGCTTTTCCTTCATGACGATAAAACACACATCGCACTTCGATTTCCACCGTCTGAATAGAACCCTTGGGACGACGCTTCTGACCAGGTTCAAGATCAGGCTTTATAATGTCCTTCAAGATCCACGTGGTCTCAAACGCAGTCAAGGGCGACTCGATTTTTCCACTTACTTCTCTTGTAGAACAATAGGTGATCGGCTTCCATAGCCCCTGGTCCCATGCACTTTGAATGCGCTCGTTAACTTCTCTTGATGAAAGACCCATTTTAAGTGGAGACACCCAGTAAACCATCCGTTCATTTTGATGTTCCATTAAAAATCGTAGGTTGCTTGCTGGATATGTGGATTACTGCACGATTGGAATGCGATTCAATCTTTCCCATCCATATTAAGCTAATACACCGCAGTACGCTTATCGTAGATTACGAAGATTACAAAGGTTCAGCTTTCGCTTATACTCTCCCATTTTCCCCCTAACCCTGCATCACTCCTGCGTAGAGCAATTGCATTAGGTATTTAACTCTCATGCAACCCACAGTCCGATTACTCAAACTGCAGTTTCGAGCGAGGATACGTTTAGTAACTAACGCAGTTTCAATTGAAACACTAACTGTTAGCGACTTCTTGTCGCACCGCATAATTCTACTACTGCGCATTAATTAGAACTCCAACTGCCGGGTGATTACTCCCTTAATGAAAATTTAGCCTTACTTTTTTAGTAGGAACTTCCCCAGCAAGACTGACCCTAAAAAAAATGCAACTCCACCAGATAGCCACACAAAACTGAATCTTTGGTCAATATCTTGAACGAATTTCTGAATGTAATCGTTCTTGGGTGCCGCTAAAATCTCATCGGGGGTGCCAATTTGCTCGATGATGCCATCTTTCATGATAGCAACCCGATCACCAAGCTTAAAGGCTTCATTGATATCATGAGTAATAAAGATAATCGTCTTTTTCAGTCGGGACTGAATATCGAGAAGTTCCTGCTGCATCTCCCAATCGCCATTCGTTCCGATAGCGGTAGCCCTTTGATTTCGAGTCCGTAAACCACATTATCGAGGATGGTTTTATGTTATTCAGGAGGTTAAGGCAGCGAATTAACGTCGATTTTCCACTCCCCGACAGACCCATAATGACGAAGATTTCCCCTTCATCTCGTCTGCACAATATATTTCTACGATTTAGTTATCACTTTTCCGTACATCATATCTCTTTTTGCTTACATCATTAGACAGCATCCTTAAAAGTTTTTTCTTTAATCTTAGTGTTTATACCTCCCATCTAATAACATAACTATTACCATAATCTCGCTATAATTTTCTGCGAGGAGCATTGAAGATTTGGTTGCTCTCTGTTAGGCTTAAGTTTATAAGAGGAAAGGCATATTTTCGAGGTAATTCTATAAATGGAAATAAATAGCTTGTAGTGCCAGAATCAAAATGAAGAAGTGATTGACGAGACGAAAGGAGAATCATAATGAGTTTGTTAAGTGATAAGTTTTCAAAGCTCGGCTGTGATAATGCTCCCGGCCAGGAGGGGCGCCAGCATGGGAGCGAAATTCAATTCCGGGGAGAAAAAATTTCCGGAGTACCAGTCGACTTTTCTCATGGCGATGTAAATGCAAATGCATTTGAACCAACACCCGGCGCGCTGGAGGAATTTATAGCAGGGGTCAAACGCGGCGGTGAACAGGCTTATACCGAATATCGCGGGAGTAGCAGCATCCGCGAGGAGTTGGCCGGAAAGCTTGCCAAGTTCACCGGAGTTCCGGTTTCTGCTGATAATGGCCTTATCGTTACCCCTGGATCGCAAGGAGCACTGTTCTTGGCAATGGGTGCCACCGTTGCAAAGGGTGACAAGGTTGCAATCGTTCAGCCTGACTATTTTGCCAATCATAAATTAGTCGAGTTTTTTGATGGCGAGCTCATTCCTGTTCGAATGGACTATCTTGGATCGACCAAAGACGCCGGTTTGGACCTCACTCAACTCGAAGATGCATTCAAAGCTGGAGCGAGACTCTTTTTATTTTCCAACCCCAATAATCCGACAGGGGTGATTTATTCGGCAGCCGAGATCCGTGCTATTGCCGACCTTGCACAAAAATACGGTGCTACAGTCATCGTGGATCAACTCTATTCCCGACAAATTTACGATGGAAGGACTTACACACATCTGTGCGCGATGGCCATCAATCCGGACAATGTAATCACCATTATGGGCCCGTCAAAGACAGAATCCCTAAGTGGCTACCGATTGGGAGTGGCATTTGGCTCATCTACAATTAATGACCGTATGGAGAAACTGCAGGCTATCGTGTCATTGCGTGCTCCAGGATATAGTCAGGCTGTGTTGAAAACATGGTTTACTGAGCCAAGTGGATGGATGGATGAACGCATCGCGTTGCATCAGGCGATACGTGATGATTTGTTGATGAAATTTCGATCTGTGGAAGGGGTTAAAGTGAGAACGACGGAAGCCGGCAGCTATATCTTCCCTCGGATTCCGGAGCTAGCTGTTGCCACACAAGAGTTCATTAAAATTCTTCGGTTTCAGGCTGGAGTAACAGTGACACCAGGTACGGAATTCGCTCCATATTTAACCGATAGCTTCCGTCTTAACTTCTCACAAAATCATGAGGCTGCCATACACGCAATCGAACGCATCGTTGAACTGATTGAGAGGTATCGTAAATGAATACCATATCCAAAGATATAAATCCCATCCCGCAAGGGAAATATGTAACTGCAACTCGACATGGCGATATTGTGTACACATCTGGAATGACGCCGAGGAAGAATGGCGTCCTTATTCTCGAGGGGAAAATCAGTTCGTCTGAATCCCTTGATACGTATAGAGAGTCTGTCAGACTAGCTACTGCCAACGCACTTACCGCAGCCCGAAATTTACTCGCGGGTCAGGAGCATCTGGAGAAGGTGATTAGTCTCACCGTTTTTATTGCTGCAGACGAATCATTTCAAGCGCATTCACGACTGGCAGACTTTGCCTCAGAGTACTTGCATCAGGAAATCGGAGACGCTGGTGTCGGAAGTCGGACTGCGATAGGGGTCGGCTCACTGCCCGGCAATGCTCCGGTAGAGATACAGCTTGTCGCTGCAATCTCGGTATGATGTTCAAGCAATGCAAAGTAGCATTATTAACCGTAGATTGCAATAGACTGGAAGCTGTTAACGTATTGTTTGAGCCGTTTAGAGAGGTTCGTGCCATATTTAACGGGAAGTTGGGTTAACCATTATGGAACACTTCTTATCAGCCTGAAATGCAAACACTTTAAGACCAATCCCTTTTTTCGCTATTATGGAACACTTCATAACTTGCAAACTGAATTGCACAACGTGTAGAAAGATACTCAAATTTATCTTTCGAACCATACTTGGCAATTTCTAGTATTAGGTCGGGAGGCAATAGAAAAAAGGCTATGTCAAAGGAACAATATTTCCTGAATTTGTTTTTTGTGATACCCCCATTTGTTTATTTAATTTTAAATGCTCTGTCAAATTTTCGGTATTCAACTTTAGGATATCGTTATAATTACTATAGTGTTTTAAAATAACTTCATCTAAACCCGTAATTTCCTTGCCAGACACAGGCATAGTACAGAAATCTTTAATTGATGGGCCGAAATCACTTCCATCCTTTGCCTATTCATATTTATTTAATGAATAACTTCCATCGGAATGTTTAATATAGGTAATTGCCGCTGGAATAATACCACCAGAACTTTCAGTAATCAATTTACCATAAAGATTATAAGTTGAAGAGTAAGTCGTAACAAATACTTTTAGCCCATTTCCCTCCTCATAGCTGCCGTGAATATGAGGTGCCACGATCAAAAAGCCCCCATTATATTTCATGCCTTGATTCTTCTCTAGCTCAGTTTTATAAACCAATTTCAAAACAGGATCGTTGCCTTGATAGCTGAAATCAGGCAAAACGGTTTGCCCCTTGATATCCAGCTTTGAATACCATTCAAGCGGAGACAGCCTATCATCCGAAACATTATTCACTGGCCCCAGAAGCTCTTTACATAGCTTCATCATAATCTGCCCCCGCAAGTCATTCTTTACATTTCCAGTTTTAAATTGCTGTAGCATGTAGTCCAATGCATCTTTTCCCTGGTACTTTATAATGTTTTCATATTCCTTTTGATGAGCGGAAATATAGTCATTAGGATTCGAAGAATTAAGCGGAGAGGACATGATTACTTTCAAGCTCTGCTCAACTGTAAGCTTTTTTCCGATTGTTTGAGAGTCAATATTTACGGAAAACTTATTCTCCAATTTGTTGAGAAAATCACTATAATCAGACTGATTTTCTGAGGCCTTCCAGACATCCATATTCATCGTGTTATTTGCCCAAGCCCTAGAGAATTGCATCGTATTGCTTTTAATGCCATCTGAGAAATTATAGATAATTTCATCTACATTCCCTATCAGCGAAAAAAGTATCAATGAATTTTTCTGATACTGTATATCGTCAGACACCATTGCCTCATCTAGCCTACCAGCACCAGTTTTTAAATATACGGTAACACCATAGGGTTGACTGCCGGTTTGCAGCTCAAAGTGGCTATAAGAAACGTTAGCCGGAAGAGCCAGTAAATTTAAGACCCCCCCTACTTTCGAGGCATTCCCTAATGAGCTGTTTATGACGCTATTTGCTCTGTTAACCCCTATATCAACAGAGGGCTGTCCTATCAGCCCTAAATTTATTGGAATAAGTTCCGGTTTACTGTTTGTAAATGAAATGGATTTTAAGAGACTAAATGCTGTTGAAAATGAATATGGAGAAATAAGTCTGAAAAGAACAGCTCCCCATAAACTATAAGAAAAAACCTTAGGGGCCTTTTTTAACGGAAGCCTAATCAATAAAACAAAAAGAATCACATAGGTCCCGGTTAGACTCATGTTATGAATATTAACAAACAGATTCTGCAAGCTATACTCCATCATCAATCCTCCTTGCAGCTATCAATTATTTTTTTCAGCTGTTCGGCTTCATGCTTGCTGATTTTTCTATCTCCCATAAATGCTGTTAAAAATTGTGGAAGTGATCCGCCAAACGATCTGCTGATAAACTGTTCACTTTCATACTTTTGAACTTGTTCTTTTCTAACAAGAGAGAATACACTTGAATTTTCATTTGTTAAAATTCCACGTTCGCAAAGTTTTTTTAATACTGTATAGGTAGTAGATTTTTTCCACCCAAGATATTTATTACATAATTTAACAAGTTCCCCAGACGTAATAGGTTCATTTTCCCAAACTATATTGGCAAAACGATATTCACTCTCGCAAAGCTTTAATGTATCCATAATTGCATTCACTCCTTGCCGGTCTATTATTGTAGTCTAGTATGAGTCTACAATAATAGACCCAAGCTGTCAAGGATATTACAACTGATTTTGACAACAATATATAACAAAATATTTACTATCTAGATAGCAATAAGCTATTATCTAAGTTGAAAAGTTAGTAAGCAACATAGAAGAGGGTTTTGTCTCTTAAAACCAGTAAGAAACAAAACCCTCTTCTATGTTTTACAGAGTAATCATAGGCTTGTGTATATGCTTTTTGGAGCTTAACCAATACAATTTTAGGCCTTACTTCGATTGGTCTTTGTTGATAACAGCCGCCTGGGCAGCCACTATCATAAAGGACCAATCACAATTTATCACTATTATGGAACACTTCTTGTTAACATTCCCGCTGTTTTCTTCATTTAGTTGAAAAACATACTCTCAATTCACACAAGTTCCTTCTCTTACACCAAATTCGAAAGCACCGTAACTCTAACAATAATCCCCAAAAGCTTCTCTTGCTCATCCACCACAGCAATCGGATATTTTGTTTCCGTCGCAAGTGGAATCAGTTCTTGCATATACGTCTCTGGGGTCGTTGTGAAAAATTCATGTTTAAGAATATCCTTCAGCGTCTTATTATTCCTTAAACCTTCAAGGGCATCATCGATCGTGATGAGACCGTTAAGACGACGCTCATGGTCAAGCACGAAAATACTTGAAATACCACTCTGTTCCATCTCCTTGATAGCGACTTTTAGCCCATCCTTCAAAGAGATCAGCGCAGAGGGCTTAAACATAATATTTTTCGCTTGCAGAACTCTAGAACGGTCAATATCCTGAACGAATTTCTTAATGTAATCATTCTTTGGTGCCGCTAAGATCTCATCGGGGGTGCCAATTTGTTCGATGATTCCATCTTTCATGATAGCAACCCGATCACCAAGCTTGAAGGCTTCATTGATGTCATGGGTAATAAAAATAATTGTCTTCTTCAGCTTTGACTGAATATCTAGCAATTCCTGCTGCATCTCCCGCTTGATCAAGGGATCAAGGGCACTAAAGGGTTCATCCATGAGAAGGATATCGGGATTTGTAGCCAATGCCCTCGCTAACCCTACCCTTTGCTGCATTCCTCCGCTTAACTGACTCGGGTACTTATCTCCCCAGCCTTGAAGTCCAACGCCATCCAAAGTGGTTTGAGCAATCTCCATCCGTTCCGATAGCGGCATTCCTTTGATTTCCAGTCCGTAAACCACATTATTTAAAACAGTTTTATGAGTGAAAAGTCCAAAGTGTTGAAAGACCATAGTAGCCCGGCTTTGCCGATATTCCTTGAGCTTCTTATGGTCGTATTGGACGATATCTTCTTTGTCAACCCATATTTTTCCTTCTGTAGGCTTGTTCAGGAGATTTAGACAACGTATTAACGTCGATTTCCCACTCCCTGACAAACCCATAATGACAAAAACTTCCCCTTCAAGCACCTCAAAGGATACATCATAGATTCCCACTGTATGCCCCGAATCCTGAAGAATCTTTGCTTTTGAGACCCCATTTTTTAATTTGGGTAAGATTGAATGGGGGTTGCGACCAAAAATTTTGGTTAGGTTTTCAACTTTGACCTTAACTGTATGACTCATCTTCAATCCCCCTACTCTGGAAATTTGAACCGCTCTGCTACCGATTGGGTTAATCTATCGATGATGATTGCCAGAAAGACAATACTAATTCCCGCTTCAAACCCTTTGGCAATATCAATACGCATAATTGCCTGTAAAACGTCGTACCCTAACCCTTTCGCTCCAATCATTGAGGCAACCACCACCATGGCCAAAGCCATCATCGTTGTTTGATTGATGCCCGTCATAATCGTCGGCAAGGCTTGGGGAAGCTGAACTTTCGTTAAAGTCTGCCATTTGGAGGAACCAAACGAATGCGCCGCCTCTACCATTTCTTTAGGAACATTTCGTATCCCTAAATCCGTTAAGCGGACGATTGGGGGAATTGCGTAAATTATGGTTGCAAAGACCGCTGGGACTTTCCCCATTCCAAAAAGCATCCTTATTACCCTCCAGGATATGGCGAATACAAAGATTAGTATGACCCACCAAGGGAGCCACAACATAAAGGTTTCCATTTTCAGGATAAACCAGAGCACCCCGGCAGCCACCGCATCGAAAAAACTTGGGAAAGTATGCATTAACCATTTGATAAACTGATCCACGTAGATTCCAATTTCAATCCTTAGGGTCTCTGGAAACATAATCACAACCCCTTTATATAAATTGGACAAAGTTCATGAATAGCACATGAAACTTCGCCCAATTCACTCTATTCACTCTATTCACTCTATTTACTCTCTCTACTTTAGTGCTGCTTTGACCTTATCAGCAACTTCAGTCGGTACCCATGGTGTCCAAAGGTCGGTATGACTCTTTAAGAACCATACAGCCGTTTTATCAGTTCCTACATCGTTCTCTCGCATATAAGCAAGCGCTTCATTTGTTAAGGCATTACTTGTTTCATAATGACTTAAAAACTCAACGATATTAGGTGCTTTAGTTTCCATACTTTTGTTCACCCCGACGGTCACTATCTCCGTGACAAACTCACATCTATTTCCGTCATTCCACAGGGCTTCATCGAAAGGTGTATCTGAAAGCAAGGTCATATCATATTTTCCCATGATCCACGTCGGTTCCCAGTAATACCCTAGCCACGGTTTTCCTTCTTCAAATGCTTTAGACATAGAGGTTGAAAGTGCTGCATCAGATCCTGGGCTAAAATAATTATAGGTTTTATCTAAACCATAACTCTTAATTTTAGTTTGTAGGGCTTTATCAGCTGCCCAACCCGGAGGCGAACCATATATTCTGCCTTTCGAAGGGGCTTCCTGATCTTTAAAGAGTTCCCAATACTTAGGCAGATCTTTAATACTTTTCAAATCAGGTGCAAGTGGCTTAATCCCCCGTGCCGGATCCCCTTTGATCAGATAGGTTGGAACATACAACCCCTGAGCGTTATCATCAAAGTTCACCGATAATTCCTTGATAGCTCCCTTCTTGATCGCTTCGTTATACTTGTCCTTAAAGTTCCCCGACCAAATTTCTGTATAAATGTCGATATCCCCTTGGACTAAACCTGCAAACGTAATTGGGGTCGATCCACTTACGATTTCTGTTTTATAGCCGTATCCTTTTTCGGTAATAAATTGAACCACTGAATTATGGAATTGAATACTGTCCCATCCTGCATCTGCTAGTTTTAACGTGGGTTTTTCTTTTTTAGCTGTCTCATCCTTATCGGCGCCACAGCCGACAAGGCCAAAGGCCAGGACCAAGGTCAAAAGACCTATCCAAGAGATTAATTGACGTTTACTTTTTTTCACTCCCGCTGGCAACCTCCTCTATTATTGTAAGTTGTATGCTATAAATATTATACAATAAGATGGCTATTATGTATACTACAACAGCTAATAGTTAATTTGCCCGATAACGACATTGGTATGCGCCCATAACTGGGATTCTAAAGAAAGCGATAAGGAATTGGTCTCACTGCATTCAATACCCATATTTTATTTTATACGTATACATTCTAAGCCTTGATGTCTAAGGCTTAGAATGTCTTATTTGGTGCTTTAGCTAATTTATTATCTTTGGATAACTTGTTTTTCACTAAACCTTAACGTCCAAGAAGGCCATATCTCAATTTTTATGCCATTGATCACAGACAGGCTGCGCCGGAGGAATACTCTGTACGAAGTTGAAAACATTTTCCGGATCATATTGCGCCTTAACTTTCCGGAGCCGGGCAAAATTATCACCGTAATATTCCTGGCCGTAATTTTTTAAATTTAAATCAGGTACATTGACATATGATCCAGTTACAAAGGGCTGCAGTTGAATACGGGTCTGTTCGATAAGCTTAATATTCTTTTGTGTTTCAGATTCTTCATTCCATGCAGCGTTCCATTCCATATAATATTTCGTATTACGCCAGAAAAAAGCTGTATCCTGGGTAGGTATCCTGTTCATTGCGCCTCCAGAGTTCAGGAAGAAGAAACCAGATTCGCTTCCTTTAGCTTTTTCCAGGAAACCTCGGATTGCTTCAATTGCTTCTGGGGGCAGGATTTGCTCAACCCAGGTGGATGACCACGAAGTATTCTGCGTGTCAAACAGCGATTCAGCTGGAGCCCAGAATTCTATTGCCTCCGGTAGAGTAACCTCATCAATAAATACCTTTAAAGGAGATCCGACATCTGTCAAAGTGGTTATCAAGTTCTCTAATTCTGCTTTGGGCCCAAGGAATATTCCCTGTGATCGAAGCAGGCCATCTGTTTTCGGAGTTATCTCCAATATAGTACCCAGTCTTTCGTCAACGGATGGAGACCATCTTTGCCATACATCGATAACTCTATCCAATTGCTCCCACGGCCAGATTATCTGAAATATTCCGACTTGAAACGGAGCTGGTCGAACTTTAAACGTATAGGAGGTTATGATACCGAAGTTCCCTCCTCCGCCACCGCGAATAGCCCATAGCAGATCCTGATTTTCGTTTTCGCTGACGCGCAAAATCTTGCCATTGGCATCAACTACAGTGGCAGCCAGAATATTGTCGGAAATCAGTCCGGTTGTGCGTTGGATAACCGTAATCCCTCCGCCAGTACTTATTCCGCCTATACCAACAGTGGAACTGTCTCCGAATGGAGCCATGATGCCTTCCTGTGCAAGCATCTTCACAAGCGGACCGACTCGTATTCCTGCTTGAACGGTGGCGATTCCCTGTGTCTTATCCAGCGTGACATTTCTCATTTGACTGGTATCTATTACGATTCCACCATTTGTCTGGGAAAAATCTTTCGCCAGACCATGCCTGCCGCTTCGCATTCGAATAGGCACATTATTCTCACGGGCCCATTTAACGGCATTTGCCACGTCTTCGTTCTGCTGCGCAAAAACAAATACGATGGGAAATGCGTTGGTGAACGGGTTCCAGTTCATGCGAGCCTGCCGGTACTCCGGATCATTAGGGTATATTACCGTTCCCGTTAATTTTGTTTTTTGTGTCATTCAATCACCTTCTATCTTTCATTGGCCTTACATAAAAGTAATACCACTTTTATGCCAAAGCTCTCTATGTTTTATAATATGAGCTTGTATTGAATAGCGTGCCATCTTTTTACTCGAGATGAAACTCGAGCAAAGGGCTCTTTGTTCTTTACTAACCAGCTAAAGCACTTGAAAATGCCACTTAATTGATAATAATCAAAATTACATAATTGCATTAGTCTACCAAGAATGGAGAAAAGCAGGGTACTGTCTCTTAAGATCACTAAGAGGTAATTGTTACAAAGCCACATCTTAAAGCAAATTATACTGGTATTATATCGATACTGTTAAGTTGAAATAGACTGGATATCTTTCGCATTATAAGAATGATGTGGCATAATTGGAGTGTGAATGACTCTTAAAAGTATTCTAAATGAGATTACAAAGCACCTGTATTAAAGCCTACAAGATTGTAAATAGCATAACGAGAAATATAAAAGCAGCTGCTCCAATAAGTAAATAGCCTAATATATGTTTTTCTTTTCCCTGTGAAATAGTATGCATGTTCATTCATGAACCTATTGAATTTCAACCAATCAATAACAATAACTTCCATAAAAATCAGAATGAGTGGGGCCATAATAATAACATATTACAAATAGAGCTTAAAAAAGGAGGAAAAGATGATCTATAATCTACGCACAAAAGAAAAGGTAGCTGTGAATAAAATTGGGGGAAAGGCAAATTCATTAATTGCGATGACAGGAGCTGGATTCAATGTCCCTGAAGGCATTGTCCTATCAACTGATTTTTTTGAGCCTTGGCTAGATCTGGTAAAAAAATCAAATGAATGGCAAATCAATTCAGATGAAATCGCGACAGAAAACTGCGATGCCCTTATAAGAAAAGCTAATGATGTTGAATTCAGCAGCGCACAAAAAAAGGTTTTTGAAAAGGCAATGGACGGCTTAAAGGGGGAAATATTTGCAGTTCGTTCATCTTCACCTCAAGAGGATTTGGCAGGCACCAGTTTTGCTGGGATGTATGAAACGTATCTCGGTGTAAAAAAGAATGAATTAGAAAAAAACATCATAGGCGCATTCAGTTCTATGTTTGATTACAGAGTTATTCACTACAAACAGCAAAATGGGTTGGATTATCAAAATGCTGATATGGCGGTGGTTGTGCAAAGACAGATTGCCTCCGATGTGAGCGGTGTTGGATTTTCCCTTAACCCACTTAACAATGATTATGATGAAGCTGTGATTAATGCCAACTTTGGGTTAGGTGAATCGGTTGTTTCCGGTGTCGTTACACCTGATCAGTTCATTGTAAATAAGGTTAATAATTAAATCATAGATCAGACACTTGGTGGTCATGAAGTTGTTATGAATATTGGAGACGATGGCGGTGTTATCCATAATGAATCAGGGAGTGACGATTTTTCCCTTGATACTGAGAAGGTTATTGAACTAACAAAGAGTATTGCAAAAATAGAAGATTTTTATGGTTTTCCTGTGGATATTGAATGGGCTTATGAAGCAAATGATCTGTACATCCTGCAAGCAAGACCTATTACCGCATTTTTTCCCATTGAACCACATATGATGACAAAACCAAACGAAAGACGCATGCTTTATATGGATGCTAATTTAATTGATTCAATAACCAGTAATAAACCCATTTTGCCACTGACGATTGATTGGTTTTATGACGCTTTCATGATGTTCACGGGACCATTATTTGGTGATGTGAAGATTGACGGCCATTTACCTCCAAAAGACGGAATGGTTTTTTGCGGTGCTGGGCGAGTCTATATCAATCTATCGCAGATTACACATCTAGGGAAGTTAGAAAAGTTAATGGCTACAGGGGAACAGGCAGAACAACAATTAACTCAAATCATTAAGAATATTGAACAAAAAAAATATTTAATGAAAAAACCGTTGCCATACCTAAAACTTTGGTTTTTGCTTAGAAAGTCACCAGGGTGGCTATGGAATTCTCGTGAGTTAATCAAATTATCAATGAAAGCTTATTTTAGACCTCAGAAATTTTATAAAGAAAACTACAAACCTAAGGTAGATAAAGCCATTGATAAATTAAAATCGGACGCATACAAAGGTATACCACTGGCACAGATTACGTCTGTAATAGACAAAGATCTAGACAATATATTGTTTAATTATTGTTTCTCGGTAGTGGTACCCCTTATGATGTCAATGGATAAAATACCCAAGTTGGTTGAAGATGGTACAGCTGAAATGGATGAGCTTGCGGACGCAATATTTATGGGTACACAAGACAATGAGACCATAAATCTTGGTATTTCGATGTTTCATATGGCCAAACTCCTCAAAGAAGAGGACTTTGACTATTTGGATATTTTAGCTAAGAAGATTGAAGATAGAGATATGAGTGATGAATTTTTATCTCTTTGGGATACGTTTATCTCGGTATATAAGTATAGAGGTCCAAACGAATTGGAGCTAAGCAATTATAGATATGGGGATAATCCTAAATTAGCATTGCAACAAATGTCATATATGGTGAATAGTGATTACAATCCTGAGGAATCACAGCAAGAAAATATTAAGAAGCGTGAGCGTGCATATGAAATCATCTGTACCAGACTAAAAGGGAGAAAGCTTAAAGTGTTCAAACACAATTATGCAATTGCTACCCTTTACGCAACTACTAGAGATACACCAAAATATATTTGGCTGCTTGAAAATGGAATTGTTAGAGAAAGGGCTTTGTTTGAAGGTCAAAGATTTGTTGAATCAGGTCATTTGAATGAAAAAGAAGATATATTCTATTTGTATTTTAAAGAGATAGAAAAGTGCGAAAACGGCGAGGACATCGATCTTAGAGAAATAGTTAAAGAGCGAAAATTACTATACAAGAAACTTAATAGTATAGATTCGTATCCATTATTCATCGACTCACGTGGTAATATTCCTAGTGCTAAGGCTAAGGAGGTCGCTGCAGGTTCATTTAAAGGCAATGGCATTTCACGCGGTGTTAAGATTGGACGTGTTAAGGTTATGAAAAGTCCAACAGAAAAACCAATTGAAAAAGGTGATGTTCTGGTGACGTATACAACAGATCCTGGTTGGACACCTCTTTTTGTCAATGTAGAGGCAATTATTCTACAAGTCGGTGGACCACTCCAACATGGTGGTGTGGTTGCTCGTGAGTATGGTAAACCATGTGTTGCAGGGATCACGGGTGTTTATGACAAATTCATCGACGGCCAATTAGTCGAGGTGGATGGTACAAACGGTATAGTAAGGATTATTGAGTGAGTATTTGCGACTCCCGCTCATATATACAGGGGTAACTATAATAGATAATGCAAGATCTAAAGGCAAAATACAAAGATATGTTGCCTGATAAGGAAAGTTTCATTCTGGGCCAAAAGCAAGAACTCCAAAGACAATACCCTACTTTATTTTGTACTTAAACCCTCTAAGCCTTGGTGTATAATATAAGGCCTTTAAGGCTATTTCTATACTATTTTTTGTTTAAATTTATTGCCCCTTGTTGTTAATTGCCGCTTGCGCTGCTGCCAAACGCGCGATAGGTACGCGAAATGGGGAGCAGGAAACATAATCTAGGCCAACCATGTGGCAGAATTCCACGGAGTTAGGTTCCCCGCCGTGCTCACCACAAATCCCTAAGGTGAGGTCTGGATTTGTGCTCCGGCCAAGCTTCACAGCTATGTCAATGAGCTTGCCCACCCCTGCTCGATCGAGCACGACAAAGGGATCCGTTTTCATGAGCTTCTTTTCCAGATAAACTGGGAGGAACTTGCCTTGAGCATCATCACGAGACAAGCCCATCGTCATTTGGGTGAGATCATTGGTCCCGAATGAGAAAAAATCTGCTACTTTTCCGATCTCATCGGCCAAGAGAGCCGCACGCGGTACCTCAATCATCGTCCCCACTTTATAGTGGATATGGACATCTTGTTCGTGCATGACTAATTCCGCGGTGTCATCCACAAGTTTACGCATCATTAGAAATTCTTCTTTCCCCATGATCAGTGGAATCATGACTTCCGGATGGATATCATACCCTTCTTTTATCAACCGGGCACTAGCTTGGAAAATAGCCCGAGCTTGCATAACTGTGATTTCAGGATAGGACACACCCAGACGACAACCACGATGGCCAAGCATCGGGTTAAGCTCAGATAAGGCCCGCACTTTGCTGAGCAAAATTTCTTTCTGATGTAAGGCGACTGGATCGCTTTTATTAATTTTGAGTTTCGTAATCTCCACAACCAGCTCCTCCGAATGCGGAAGGAACTCGTGCAGCGGAGGATCCAGGAGGCGAATGGTCACAGGGAGTCCCTGCATGGCCTTCAAAATACCATAGAAGTCTTCTTCCTGCATAGGCAAAAGTTTTGTCAAGGCGACTTCACGCTCTTCGAGGGTTTGCGCAAGGATCATATCTTGAACGATCGGAATTCGTTCCGGGTCCATAAACATATGCTCTGTCCGAGTCAGCCCAATCCCGACCGCTCCGAAATCCCGGGCGTTCGTCGCTTCTATGGGGCTATCAGCATTAGCCATCACACGCAGTCGAGAAATCTCATCGGCCCAGTCCAAGAACTCTTTAAATTCTTCACTCAGTTCCGGGTCTACCATAGAAACTTCTCCCTTGATAACACGCCCGGTTGATCCGTCGATGGAGATGATGGTTCCTTGGAGATACTCAACCCCTTCAATCCCAACTAGACCCTTAGCATAGTCGATCTTCAAGGCATCACACCCACAGACGGCCGGTTTGCCCATATGACGAGAGACAACGGCAGCATGACTTGTCATACCACCACGGCTCGTTAAGATCCCTTGAGCTGCCAAAATACCGCGTATATCATCAGGTGTCGTTTCAGTACGAACCAGAATCACTTTCTCACCGACATTGCCTAAGCGTTCTGCTTCTTCCGCGCTAAAGACAATTCTGCCTGATGCCGCGCCCGGTGACGCAGGAAGCCCTTTTGCCAGAACTTCGTGCTGAACATCCGAATCCATTCTGCGATGTAATAAGTGATCCAGTTGATCGGGTTCGATCCTCATGACTGCTTCTTCTTTAGTAATGATGCTCTCATGAAAAAGCTCGACAGCCACGCGGATTGAGGCAGAAGCGGTTCGCTTACCATTTCGAGTTTGAAGCATATAAAGTTTTCCACGCTCGATCGTAAATTCAATATCCTGCATATCGCGATAATGAGTCTCTAAGCGCTTGGAAATATCCACAAACTGATTGTAGATCGCCGGATTTTCCGTTTCCAGGGTGGCAATTGGATTTGGAGTCCGGATACCGGCCACCACGTCTTCCCCTTGAGCATTCATCAGATATTCGCCGTAGAGAACATTTTCCCCCGTCGATGGATTACGGGTAAAGGCCACCCCAGTTCCGGAGTCGCTACCCATATTTCCAAAGACCATGGACTGGACATTCACGGCTGTGCCGATTTCATGGGGAATATTATTAATTCTACGATAAAAATTCGCACGATCATTGTTCCACGAACGAAAGACCGCCAAAACCGCGAGCTCTAACTGCACTCTGGGATCCGTGGGAAACGGGTTGCCCGTTGTACGTAAAATCTTTTTCTTATACTCACTGACCATCCATTTGAGGCTTTCAGGAGAAAGCTCAGAGTCGTTACTGATCCCTTGTTTTTCTTTGGTGATTTCTAAAATATGTTCAAAGACGTAGTGCTCTACTTCTAAGACGACATCCCCGAACATTTGAATGAAGCGGCGGTAACAGTCCCAGGCAAAACGCTCGTTTTGCGTGCTCGCAGCCAAGGCCTCCACTGTATCGTCATTTAAGCCCAAGTTAAGAACAGTGTCCATCATGCCTGGCATCGAAAACTTAGCTCCAGATCGTATAGACACGAGCAGTGGATTCGATTTATCCCCAAAGCGTTTATTAGTGGCCGTCTCGACCTCCGCTAAAGCCGGCCAGACTTCATCCCAAATCCCCTCCGGAAAATTTTCGCCCTTCTTATAATATTCATTGCACGCTTCTGTAGTAATGGTAAATCCCGGAGGCACAGGCAACCCAATATTGGTCATTTCGCACAAATTGGCACCTTTTCCTCCCAATAAGTCGCGCATGGAAGCCTTACCTTCTTGGAATAAGTAAACGTACTTCTTACTCATTTTTGTCCTCCTTAAACAATAATTCTAGAATTATACTAGCGGTCTCTTCAACCGCTTTGCCAGTTGCGTCAATAATTGGGCAACCAATACGTTTCATGATTCTCCGCCCATACTCCAGCTCGTGCATAATGCGATCCATGTTAGCATAATCCGAGCCCGGCTTCAGCCCTAAGGTTTTTAAGCGTTCAGTCCGAATTGAGTTGAGCAATTCAGGTCGTAATGTTAACCCTATTACTTTCTTAGGAGAAATATGAAACAGTTCTTCCGGGGGATTGACTTCTGGAACCAGCGGAATATTTGCGGCTTTGAGTCCTTTATGAGCTAAGTACATACTGAGTGGAGTTTTCGAAGTCCGTGAGACGCCAATGAGTACAACGTCGGCATAGAGAACCCCACGAGAATCTTTGCCATCGTCATATTTGACAGCAAATTCGACCGCCTCCACTTTACGAAAATACTGTTCATCCAAACGATGAATAATGTTAGGAATATGTGTGGGGGCCAAGCCAGTTTGGCTGGCTAGAGCCCCAATCAAAGGACCTAATATATCGACAGTTCTAAGCCCCTTCTCGATCGCTTTCTTCTCCAAATAATCCCGAAGATCTTTAAGTACTAAAGTATACACTAAGATGGCTTGTTCGGTCAGAGCTTCTTCCATAATATCTTCCAAATGCAATTCATCCCGTACATAGGGAACTTTACGAATCCGAGTCTTTACACCTAGAAATTGTGCCGCCGCCGCCCGACTTACAAACTCAGCCGTCTCTCCGAGTGCATCTGAAATGACATAAATCACGGTATTTTGGGTCGTCACGCGTTCACACCTCCAAATTAATTCAGGCTCACAGCCTAGCTTCCGCAATTTCCACCAAGAGTTTTGTGACATTCGTCTTAGTAAACCGCCCCACGACTTCATAACATTCATCCCCGTTTTCGTCCACATACCCTTCCACCACGGGTAAACTGTCAACTTGATGTTGGACTAGTTTTTTAGCCGCACTATAGACCGGCTCATCCGGTGTCGTCATATAGATGTTAGGCATGCGTGTCATAATAACACCGACGGGAACTTGTTGAAGGTCGGTTTTCCCTAAAGCTGCTTTCATAATATCCTTGCGTGAGATCATGCCTACAAGAAGGCGACCTATCCCGACAACAGCGAGGCTCCCTACGTTTTGCGTGAACATCACAACCGTCGCTTCATAAATACTCGTGCTTTCTAAGACAGTAACTGGCATCGACTTATGCGAGGAAACCCGAAGCTGAAGCACGCGTTCCATAATCGGAGAAGGTCTAGTATTTTCTCGATAAGAATACCCTACGCGTGGCCTGGCCTCTAACACCCCAAACATTGTCAAAATGGTTAAATCCGGGCGGAGAGTGGCCCTCGTCAAATCCAGCTTTGACGCAATCTTTTCACCAGTGATGGAACCTGCGTCTTTCACGATTTCCACAATTCGCTGTTGACGATCCGTCCAATTCAACCCTTTTCACCTCTTAATGTTTCCTTGCATTTCAATGTGACATACTAATTATCTTTAACACGCTCGATTATATCATAATGTATGATTTATTGACTAGATAATGAACATATTTTTTCGAAATTTTTCTACATCTGAGAATTAATCACCGAGAAGCCCGAGATTCGAAAAGAACCTCGGGCTTCTAACCTCGAATCTCAGATTTCAAACTCTGACATCTAACCTCTGGTTTATGCCAAAACGCTTAGATCCCCCAGACATCCCAGCATCTCAACACATTGACTGAGTAAGGCGAGTCGAGCTCCTCTCAAATCTGCCTCCTCCACCATAATCATAACCGCTTGGAAGAGGGCCTCAATCAGCGGTACAAGCTCGCCCGCTAACTTATACCCCACCGCAAAATCGCCCTTCGATATCGCCTGATCAAAATGTTTTCTGCGGGAGGATATCCCCTTCGCAAGGGCAATTTCTGATGCATCTACCAACAAGGCTGGATTTAAAGCTTGAGCCAGTTCTTTTTTCGTCATATTGAAACAACGGGTATAAGCTTGGGCATAGAGAAGAAAAGACGCTTCTTCCCGTTTTTCGGAAAGTACCCGGGCTCGGTTCACAGCGCGATTAAATTGATCACTTCCCTGGGCGAGCGCCGCAACGACAGTATCATAGCGCAGTCCTTGTTCCTGAAGCACAAACCGCAACCGTTGTTGAAAAAACTCCTGTAAAAGGGGCAATATGTCCTCGATCGGTAAAGGAGATTTCCCCTGAGCGTTCAGAACTCTGTAGGACTCCTGCAAGAGTTCGGTTAAGGATAGGTTCCATTGCGAGTCTATAAGGATCGCCACGATCCCTTGTGCTTGACGTCTTAGGGCATAGGGGTCCTGGGACCCTGTAGGCTGAATCCCAATGCTGAACGCCCCAACAATAGCGTCCAGCTTATCCGCAAGACTAACCACACGCCCTGGATTAGACGCAGGCAAAGCATCCCCTGCAAAGCGAGGTTGATAGTGTTCAAGAATCCCTAGACAGACCTCGGGTTTCTCTCCGCTGGCCCTTGCATAGTCCGCTCCCATGATTCCTTGCAGTTCCGGAAAATCACCGACCATCAGCGTGACCAGATCCGCTTTTGCCAAGAAAGCAGTTCTATCAATCACTTCTTGTTGGGCTACCCCTAATTCCAGCTTAGCCGACACGAACCGAGCTAAACCACGTAAACGCTCGACCCTTTGTTCTACCGTACCCAATTTTTCATGATATACGATTTTCTCTAACTTGGACACCAACCCTGCCAGGGGGATCTTTTGATCTTCCCTATAATAAAAGGCCGCGTCTTCCAAACGAGCTTTCAATACTTTTTCATTCCCAGCCTTCACGGTGTCTATGGCAAAAGCATCTCCGTTGCGTACTGTAATAAAGTAGGGCAGAAGTTTACCGTTGACGGCCCGGACTGGAAAATACCGTTGATGCTCACGCATCGGGGTTGTGATTACTGCCTCCGGTAAGTCCATGTACTTAGGAGCCACTTTACCCAATAAAGCGGTCGGATATTCGACAAGGTGAATGACTTCGTCCAAAAGTTCATCATCTTCAGGCACTTCGCCACCCAAGCCTTCTGCCAGGACTTTAATTTGCGCTTGGATCATAACCCTTCGCTCCTTCGGATCGACAATCACAAAGGCCTCACGTAGGGTTTCTGGATAATCGGACGGTTGCCCGAGCGAAACGACGTCGGTTGCTAGCGTGCGGTGCCCGCGGGAGATGCGTCCGGACTTTAGCCCGACGAACTCAAACGGTACCACCTCAGTTCCATAAAGCGCGACGATCCAGCGAATAGGTCGAGCAAAATGAAAATCAAGATCTCCCCAGCGCATAGGCTTTGGAAAATGCAAGGCATTAATCAAATCCTTCGCTAACTGAGGCAGGAGCGCTCCGGTCTCAAGACCAGTTTCTATTTTACGGGCAAATACGTAGGGAATGCCGTTAAGTTCTTGTACAAAAAGCTCCTCTATCGCCACTCCCTGCCCTCTTGCGAAGCCCTGAGCCGCTTTCGTTGGTGTCCCATTGGCGTCATAGGCGGCTTTCACAGCCGGCCCCTTGACCTCCATCGATAAATCTTCTTGCTTTCCCTCAAGACCCGTCACAAGAAGGGCGAGACGGCGAGGAGTCGCAAAGATTCTCAAGTCCGTAAAGGTTAAGCGCAATTCAGCCAATCGTTTGCGAGCTTGTTCCTCCAGCTGGGTCATTGCCCCTGGGGAGAATTTAGCTGGGATTTCTTCCGTTCCAAGTTCAAGCAAAAAATCGTTCGCCATCTTACTCCACCTCCAAATCGTTGTTCGAGGTTCGATGTTCGATGTTCGAGTGCATGTGTTCTTGTGAGTTCAGTAGCGCTTCATGTGTGTTTTGATGCTCCCTTACTCTATCCCTATCCCTATTAAGTAAGGGAAATCCCAGCCTCTCCCGCTGCTCCACATAAGCTTGAGCACACAGACGAGCTAGCACTCGCACCCTAGCAATATAACTCGTGCGTTCCGTGACACTGATTGCTCCACGAGCATCAAGTAGGTTAAACGTATGAGAACACTTCAGAACAAAGTCATAGGCAGGGAGCACTAAACCTTTTTCCACGACCCGCTTCGCCTCACGCTCATACATGTCAAACCAGATCTGTAACGCTTCAACATCCGCCACTTCAAAATTGTACGTCGAGTAATCGATTTCATTTTGCAGATATATATCGCCATAGGTAACGTCACCGACCCACTCAATATCATAAACGCTGTCTTTATTTTGAATATACGTAGCAAGTCGCTCCAGTCCATAAGTAATTTCTGCTGAGACTGGTTTGCAGTCAATACCTCCGCATTGTTGAAAATACGTAAACTGGCTTACTTCCATGCCATCTAACCACACTTCCCAGCCAAGTCCCCACGCCCCCAACGTTGGCGCCTCCCAATTGTCTTCGACGAAGCGGATATCATGCTCTCGGGGATTAATTCCGATTCGTTCCAGACTCAGCAGGTATAGTTCTTGAACATTGGCCGGTGAAGGCTTGAGAATGACTTGATATTGAAAATAGTGCTGTAAGCGATTGGGGTTTTCTCCATACCGACCATCGGCTGGTCGGCGAGACGGCTCAACATAAGCCACATTCCAGGGCTCCGGTCCAAGGGCACGTAAGAATGTCGCAGGATTCATCGTTCCGGCCCCTTTTTCCACGTCATACGGTTGGGCAATAATACACCCTTGTTCTCCCCAGAACTGATTGAGAGTAAGGATAATGTCTTGGAACTTCATTTTACATACCTCCTTGTAAGATAAGTATAGGGTTAAGGTTTAAAAACCAACCCGAACGTTCTTTGACAACTTACACCTTATTGTTCAGATGAATTAGTTGACACGCTGGACCTCTATCACTAAACATCGTGTTATGATCATTCTTGTCAGAGAGATAGATGTGTGTGCCTCCTGGATCCCTCTTCTGAGGTTTTATCCGTGAATTAGCGTGTCACTCC
>Ga0209587_1000149_pt1 | contig 33232 bp, 32 predicted proteins | sample NGEPerD_2_FD_184512 | JGI IMG/M metagenome (GOLD analysis project Ga0209587, IMG submission 184512) | Arctic peat soil microbial communities from the Barrow Environmental Observatory site, Barrow, Alaska, USA - NGEE PermafrostL1-D... | ecosystem: Environmental > Terrestrial > Soil > Wetlands >...
CCAGCGGCTGACCGAGCTGGCGATGAGCCACCAGGTCACGATCGTGGCGGGGATGTTCGAGCGCAGCGAGGATCACGCGCGCCCCTACAACACGCTCGCGGTGGTCGACCGGCACGGCCTGCAGGCGACGTACCGCAAGATGCACCTGTATGACTCGTTCGGTTACAAGGAGTCCGAGCGCCTGCTCCCCGGGGAGATCGAGCCGGTCATAGTCGACGTCCTCGGCTTCCGGATCGGCCTGATGACCTGCTACGACCTGCGCTTCCCTGAGCTGGCCCGTGAGCTGGTCCAACGGGGAGCGGCGCTGCTCGTCGTACCCTCCGCGTGGGTCGCTGGACCGGGCAAGGTCGACCACTGGCAGACCTTGGTGAAGGCGAGGGCGATCGAGAACACCGTCTATGTCGCGGCGGCCGGACAGCCGGGCCCCAGGTATACCGGCCACTCGATGATTGTCTCGCCGACCGGTGAGGTGCTGGCCGAGGCAGGTGTCGACGACCTGGTGGCCGAGGCGCGGGTCGAGCACGAGGTCCTCGAGCAGGCGCGCGCCCGGAACCCCTCGCTTGCCAACCGTCGTTTCTGAGCCGGTTGGTACCCTCTCGGGGTCGGTTGGGGGCTACCGACGGAATCGATCAAGCCATCGCTTTGGGTTGGGGTCCTCGTGGTTCGTGCCGGCCAGACGACTGGTCGCACGCCGAGCATCCTTTGGTTCGCCCTGGCCGGTGTGGGGCTTGGCGCGGTGCTGATCGAGCGGGCGCGGCTCGGCGTCCCCGAGTGGGTGCCCGGAGCCGGAGCCGTGGTCATCACCACAGCCTTTGCGTTCGGTCTGGTCGCCCGCACCGGAGGGCGTGCACTCGCGGGGGGCGCCGTCGCACTGGTTCTCATAGCAGGGGCTCAGCTGTCCGGATCTCCGATGCTCGTCGCCGGTGCCGCGGTGTGTACGGCGGCCCTGGCCGGGGTCCTTGCAGTGATGGCCACGTCAGCCGCAGTCCGGTTCTCGGGGGTGGTGCGCGAGTGTGCGATCGCAGTCGCAGTGGCCGTGGTCGGTGCCTTCGCGGTGGCAGCCTATGACCCTCAGGTCTCCCTCGTGCGAGCGACCTACGTAGCGCTCGGGCTAGCACTGTTCGGTGCGCTCGGACTGGTCTTTCGGCTTGGCGCTGGCGTGCACGGCCTGGGCAGGCGAGGGTCGATCATGGTGGCCACCGGCGTGCTGCTGCTCCTGGTGGGGTTCGTCTACACCGAAGCGTTCACGCGATGGGGGCCGCCCACCCTGCTCAGCGGCATCGAGCAGGCGAGAACGGAGATCGGGGCGATGCTGGGGGCGGTGCCAAGGCCACTTCTGGTCTTTATCGGGATCCCCTCGCTCGTCTGGGGCGTGTCGACCCGCGCCAGGAGCCGACAGGGCTGGTGGGTGTGCACGTTCGCTGCTCCCGCGTTCGCAATGGTGGCCGTCTCCCTGCTTGATCCGGAACGGTCCCTGCCCGAGTTCGCGTTGTCGACCGGCTACAGCGCGGCGCTCGGGCTCCTGCTCGGCTATCTCGTCATCCGGGCCGACACGTACCTCGAAGGGGTCCGCGGACGTGATGCCCGACGACGCGAGCAGGCGGGCCCGCACCGTCCCGAACCAAGTCGGATCCGGCCCTTGCAGTAGTGGCCAGGAGTTGATTTGCCTACCTGCGAGTAACCAGGGAAGCGTGTAACCTCCCGCGCATGGCCCGGCCCGATAGGACATCAGACATCGTGGCCGAAATGGTGGCCAACGTGATCCGGGTAGCGGTCTCGCCTGGCGACACGATCGAGAACGGTGACGCGGTCGTGCTGCTGGAGTCGATGAAGATGGAGATCCCGGTTCTCACCGAAGAGGACGGCGTCGTTTCGGCGGTGCGGGTCAGCGAGGGAGACGTGGTGCAAGAAGGCGACATCCTGGTCACCATCACCCTGTGATCCGGTGCCCGTGCCCTAGAATGCAGCACCGTGGTTGCCAAAGGAGGGGTGCCGGAGCGGCCGATCGGAACCGCCTTGAAAGCGGTCGCTGGCAGAGATGTCAGCCGCGGGTTCGAATCCCGCCCCCTCTGCCACCGCGAATCCGGCAGCCTGTCGAGACCACTCCCGGCTGGTCGAGCGCACCCCCGGCTGGTCGAGCCTGTCGAGACCACTCCCGGCTGGTCGAGCGCAACCCCCGGCTGGTCGACCCTGTCGAGACCATCCGGCTGGTCGAGCTTGTTACTCAGAGCCACCGAGCTCGAGCGAAACCGCGTCGTAGACCAGGTCGTTGAGCCGCTGGCGGTGGCGCTCGAGATCTCCGAGCAGGCGAATCAACTGCTGACGTACCGACTCCACGTCAGTAGCCTCGAGCACCTGCGGGCCGATTGTGGTCAGCTTGCGGAGGAGACCGTCCCGCTCGCGCTCCAGCACCACCTCACGAGCCGCCAGCCAGGCATCTCCCGCGCGGGTGTGCTCGCGGTCGAGAGCTTCCTTGACGCACGCGATGCGATGCCGGACCAACCAGCGCCACACGTGGTGCCGGCGGGGCGCTTCGAGGGCTTGCTGAAGCCCGATGATGGCGTGTTCGAGACCGGTCACGGGACCACCTCCGACCGGGGAAGGCGTTGGGGTGGACTTATGAGTGTGACCCCGCACACACACTTGTGACAAGAGCAAGCACCCTGATACTTGTCCAGATAGTTGGCGTGAGCACCGGTAGTTAGGTCTAATCGGGTTGTGGCATCCGACTATCGGTTCTCCCGGCCCATGATCGCCCGGTTGATGGGGTTCCACCTGGCCGGACTCGGCGTCCTCATCTTCCTCCTCACCGCTGCCGTGGGCATTCTCACGCTTCCACCGGCGGTTCTCACGGTCGGTGTTGCGCTCGTGGTGGGGGCGGTTCTCGTGGCCGGATTCCCTGTTCACCCGCGGGCCCGTGGCGGTGCACCTTGACGAAGTCGGCTACCGGATTCGTCTGATCCGTGGCACGGGCGTGAAGCAGGCTCGCTGGCGAGCCGTGGAGGACGTGGTGGCCACCACGGTCCTGAACGAGCCGTGCGTCGTACTCCGGCTCAGAGACGGACGCACCACGACGGTGCCCGTGCGTGCGCTCGCCGGAAGCCCTGCCGCGTTCGTCGAGGACCTGCGGGCGCACCTGAACACGGGGCACGGCTACCGACGGATCGGCTGACGCGGTGCTGCCGACCCGGTCGATTGGCTCAGCCGCCGCGGCGGCCGGTAGCCTGTCCTCGCTGTCTGGAGGTGTCGCCTAGCCCGGTTTATGGCGCCCGCCTGCTAAGCGGGTTGAGGTTAAAACCTCTCGCGGGTTCAAATCCCGCCACCTCCGCCGGACGTGAACGGCCCCTACGAGTCCTCTGTGGGGGCCGTTCCAGCCCCTTCGTCGCTCAGGTCGAGCTCGACGTACTCGCCCACGACGAAGTCACCCACGGTGCGCACCGTGACCGGCTGGATCCCGACCGGTCTGCCGTCACGGTAGGTGACCAGCGTTACCTGGGCGTCACGACGCAGTTTGCTGCCGATCGCGACGGTGTACGCCGCTCCACCGGTCGTGCCGGTGGTGTACGTGTACCCGGCCATACCGTTCTCACCGACGATCAGACTCGGTCCCAGCTGAGCGTGGAGGTGCCCACCGAGCACAAGGTCGACACAGCCCCGATCGAGCGCACCCCGGCCGCTGTTCGCATCGTGGACGAGCAGGGTGGAGATCCGGTCGCCATCGGCCGCATAGTCACAGACCAGGTCGGTGAGCTTCTCGCTGTGTTCCTCGAAGTCGCCGGGCTCGTCTCGCCACGTGCCCAGGCCGCTGCTGCGGGGATCGCCGACGCCGAGCAACCGGCTGCCACCCGGCCCGTCCACCGCCTCCCCCTCGAGCGTCGTGAAGCCGAGTTCGGCGAGGTACTCGGACACGAACGTGCCGTTGTCGTGGTTGCCCGAGACGACGAACCGCTCCTCGAAGTCCTCGAAGGCAAGGTCGAGGGAGTCCAGGCTGAACGCCTCCCATTCGCCGCCGGTCGAGGTGTCGTCACCGGCGTCGAGCAGCACGGTGGCCGCACCCCTGTCCGCGATCGCGCGCGCAACCTTGTCCATTCCGACGTTGTCGTGGCGGTCGCTGACCAGTATCGCCACCGTCTCGTCCTGCGTCGGCTGGCGTAGGTCCAGGGGCGCCTCGCGGGCGTCCTCAACCACATCGTCGTAGAACTCTCGGCTCCGCACGTATGTGTCCAGGGCGCTCTCGGCCAGCCGTTTGGTCCCGTCGGTGATCAGCCCAGCCCGCACCTCGATGAGCCGTGCCTCTTCCGGGATCGGTACGTCGGGCAGGGTGTCGCCGATCGGCTGCCATGACACCGGCTGCGTGAAATCGTCTGCGTCTCGGTCCCAGGGCTGCCAGAGGGCCAGCACGGCGACGGCTCCCGCCAGCCCGAGGGCAGCGAGCCGGGTTCGGGTGAGGTGCCCGAGCAGCTCGGTGCGGCGGCGGGGACCGAGCAGTGACCACACACCGGGCGCGACCATGCCGAGCAGCGCTCCGCCGATCGCGCTGCGCCACGCCATCGCGGACAGGGTGTCGCGGAGCTTGTCTACCTGGCTGTCGGGCTGGCTCGCGAGGAACGCATAGCGCTGGACTAGTGTCTCGTAGTTGTCCACGTTGGTCTTGCCGAGGTCGATCGAGGTGCCCACCCCCGCGGCGGTGGGATAGCGCAGGTCGGGAAGGTACGGACCCAGGTCGAACGTGGCGTACCCGTCGAGACTGGGCCGCACTACCGCGTCGTGACTGGCGAAGACGGTGGTGGTGGAGCTTTGCAGGAAGATGAACAGAGTCGCGGGCACGGCCACGACGCCCCAGACCAGCACACACAGCGCGATACGCCGCAGGCCGCCCCGTGAGACTGGCCGGGATGCCCGCGCGCGTGTCATGGGTGTTGAGGATAGGCGGCAGGCCCGTGCCCGGGCGGACCGGCCGCACCGGGCTAGTGGAAATGCTTGCCGCAGATGCACAATTACGCAACCATAGGAAATAGCCGTGAACGGGGCCTCCGCGCCGCCATTTTCACGCTCAGTCCGGCACGAGAAACGCCCGTTGCGCAGGATATCCTGCGAGGTGTGACTTGTCCGGACATTAGGCATTTTGCATAAATACGCAGTGCAAAATGTTGAGGACTGCGCGTGCTAGCCGCATCGTGTCGGATGCCTGAGACTGGTGATAGGCGGGCAGTTCCACCGCCGAATAAATACTAGCCGAAGAGGTACTCAATGAACATCACGCGATTCGCAGTGAAGGCCTTCGCCGGCACCTTGGCGACGACCGTACTGGTCCTTGGATCCCTCGCAGGGCCCGCTCAGGCGGCCAAGAAGGACACCGGCTGGGGTGCCGCCAGCAGCGGTGGCACGACGACGACGACCACGATGCGCAAGGACACCGGCTGGGGCTGAGCACCCGCCGAGACTCCACAGATTTGAGACGAGGACGCACGCGTCGCCCCCCCGACCGTTCGATCCGAGTGCCACCCCCTGGCCCGTCTCAAACCGCGAGGGCAGCATGTTCCCCCACATGACTGCCCTCGCATTAATTCTGCGACACGTTCTCTCGGTCATCATCGGGGCCATCGGGGTCATCGGGGCCATCGGGGCCATCGGGGTCATCCGGATCCTCGGGCGCCACTAGGCGTTCACGGTACGACGACTGCTCTCGGCCCATCGCGTAGCCGAGTTGGAACCGCGTCTGGACGCCGTACTCCTCCTTGAGGGCGGCGATGTACGCCGCGAACGTGCGTGTGCTCACCCCGAGCCGTTTCGCGCTCGCCGGGTCACTATGGCCCTCGACCAGCATTCGGATCGTCATCCGACGCGTGTCGGCGGCGATGTCCCGGTGGGTCTGTGTCTGGTTGTCGGTGAAGGGGAGGGCACGTTCCCACGACCGCTCGAAGATGTCGACCAGGTAGGCGACGAGCGACTTCTCATGGATCGCCAGGGCAGCCTGGTCCCCGGTGGCGCCGGGAATGATCGCGAGCCTCCGGTCGATCACGATGAGCCTGCGGAAGAACTCGTCCAGCGTGCGCACTTCCGCGCCGCTGGCGATCACCTGCGCGACGTACTCCCGGGTGACCGGGCTGTGCCGCGCCGCGTGCTGATACAAAGTGCGCATCACGATGCCGCGGTCGAGTGCGTGCAGGTCACGATCTACGGCTTCCTTGAGGACCTTCTCCGGGCGACGGCCGTGCGGTTGGGCGGTGAGCAGCTCGCGGCGACAATCGGCGAGGGAGGCCTGGATGAACGTGTTGATCTGGGCCGGTCCTCGCAGCTCGATGATCGGGTGGTGCTGCAGCTGCGGGGACTGGCGATAGCTGCGCGACAGCGAGGCGAAGGTCTCGGCCCAGTGCGCCGACTCGGAGAGCATCTCCGCGCCACGCACTCCTAGGGGTACCACGATCTGCGCCTGGATGGCCGACGGGTCGACCGGGAAGTAGCGCGCCTGCTGGTCGTCGTGGACCAGCAGGCCGATATCTACCAGGAGGTCGCGCCCGCTCTTCGTGTCGTCGCTGCCGTTCAGAGACGGGTCGTTCTCGTCGACCCAACCGCTCTCCACGACTCGCCTGTACAACGTCGCTGCCACGGTCTCCAGGAAGCGCCGGTCATCTGGACCAAAACTGTCCGCCAAGGAAAGGAGCCTCCCTCACTCTCGTCCCCCCATGAAGTATGCCCTCTATGGGCTCCGAGGGGCGGTCTCCGTTCCCTGTCGGGCGGTTGGCCCGAAGGTTGGCCCGAAGGTTGGCCCGGTGGTTGGCCCGGTGGTCGGCCCGGTGGTCGGCCCGGTGGGCTGTCGGGGGGCCTGCCTGGGGCCGGGACACACGGTTCTGTGCGAAAGGACCGTTCCCACCGAGAGAAGGCGTGCTTTTCGCACAGACCTAACTCTTTGCCCGCGGATTCGAACGGCCGCACCGAGCAGAATGGGACGAATCGCCTAGGCGCCGAGGCGAGCCTTCAGGCCGTCGAGCTCGGTCCAGAGTACGGCGGGCAGGTTCTCGCCGAACTTCTCGAACCACTCGGTGATCTGCGGGATCTCCGCCTTCCACTCCTCGACGTCGACCCGCAGCGCCGCTTCAAGGTGCTCATCGGAGATATCGAGCCCGTCCGTGTCGAGCGCCTCCGGCGTGGGGACGTAGCCAATCGGCGTCTCGACGCCCTCGGCGCTGCCCTCCATGCGTTCGATCACCCACTTGAGCACCCGGCTGTTCTCGCCGAACCCGGGCCACAAGAAAGCACCGTAGCCGCCGTCCACTTGCCTCTCGCGGCGGAACCAGTTCACGTAGAAGATCTTCGGCAGCTTCGTCGCGTCGTTGTCCTTGCCCATCGTGATCCAGTGGTTGAAGTAGTCGCCGGCGTTGTAGCCGATGAACGGCAGCATCGCCATCGGGTCGCGGCGTACCACTCCGACCTGGCCGGTTGCGGCCGCGGTGGTCTCGGAACTCAGCGTTGCGCCCATAAACGTGCCGTGGGTCCAGTCGCGGGATTCGGCTACGAGCGGGATGGTGGTCTTGCGCCGGCCACCGAACAGGATCGCGTCGATCGGTACGCCGTTCGGGTCGTCGTACTCGGGTGCCAGGATCGGGCACTGCTTGATCGGCGTGCAGTACCGGCTGTTCGGATGCGAGCTCAGCTCCCCTCTTTCCCCAGCCTCGGGTGTCCAGGCCTCGCCCTTCCAGGACGTGGCGTGCGCCGGGGTGTTCTCCAGACCCTCCCACCAGACGTCCCCGTCGTCGGTCAGCGCTACGTTGGTGAAGACCGAGTTGCCGATGTCGATGGTGCGCATCGCGTTCGGGTTGGTGTTCTCGTTGGTGCCGGGCGCGACCCCGAAGAAACCGAACTCGGGGTTGACCGCGTAGAGGCGGCCGTCGTCACCGATCCGCATCCAGGCGATGTCGTCGCCCAGGGTCTCGACCTTCCAGCCCGGAATGGTCGGCGCCAACATGGCGAGGTTGGTCTTCCCGCAGGCACTCGGGAACGCGGCGGCGACGTACTTCCTGACCCCCTCGGGGCTGGTTAGCTTCAGAATCAGCATGTGCTCGGCGAGCCAACCGCCGTCGCGCGCCATCACACTTGCGATGCGCAGGGCGTAGCACTTCTTGCCGAGCAACGCGTTGCCGCCGTAGCCCGAGCCGAAGGACCAGATCATTCGCTCCTCGGGGAACTGCGAGATGTACTTGGTGTCGTTGCACGGCCACGAGACGTCGCGCTGACCCGGCTCTAGAGGCATCCCGACCGAATGGAGGGCGGGGACGAACTTCGCGTCGACCTCCTCCATCCGTCGCAGCACCTTGGTGCCCATCCGGGCCATCACGGTCATCGACGCCACGACGTACGCCGAGTCTGTGATCTCGACGCCGAACATCGGGCTCTCGGCCTCGAGGTGACCCATCACGAACGGGATGACGTACATCGTGCGACCCGCCATGCAACCTCGGTAGAGGTCGGTCATGATCGCCTTCATCTCGTCCGGATCCATCCAGTTGTTGGTGGGTCCGCAGTCTTTCTCGTCGACCGAACAGATGAAGGTCCTGCCCTCGACTCGCGCGACGTCGGTCGGGTCGGACGCGGCGTAGAACGAGTTGGGCTTCTTCTCCTCGTTCAGCCGGACGAAGGTGCCGCTTGCGACGAGGGCGTTGGTCAGCTCGACCCACTCCTCGTCCGAGCCGGTGCACCAGTGGACCCGGTCCGGCTCGGTGAGCTCGGCGACCTCGCGAACCCACGTGCGGATGCCCTCATGGGTCGTGGGCGCAGCTTGGTCTGTTGCGGTCATTGCCTACCGTTCCCTCTCGCGCGTTCGCGGCGGGCCAACTCGGGCTCGCCGCCAGCCACCGAGCGTGTCGATGGTGTCTCGTGGAGTTGCTCTATGAGGTCGCCGCGCCCGTGCGACGATTTTTGTGCCCTCAACTTACCCCCGAGTAGGGACTCAGGGGCGGTCGGGCTGCAAGTGAATGTACTTTCCAGAGACATTTCCTGCCATTGGATCGATCAACCCCGCCGCTAACTAGTCCGTTCGGGTCAGGTGTGCCGGCGTGGTGGGGTGTTTGACTTGGCGCCCACGGGTGCGTCGACGCGCTCAAATGTCATCGCGCCCAGCGGCGAGCCACTCCACCGGAGTTCACGATGCCCAGCCAGATCCGGATCCCCACCCAGCGACGAGCCGCGGCCACCCCCCACCACCTCGGGGACAGCGCCGTGGTCTTGGGCGCCAGTCTGAGTGGGCTGCTGACTGCCCGGGTGCTCGCTGACTTCTACCGGAAGGTGACGGTGGTCGATCGTGACCGCCTCACGATCGACGCGAAGGCGCGACGCGGTGTTCCCCAGGCCACGCATGCACACGTGTTGTTGCCGCGAGGGGCGAAGATCCTGGATGAGCTGTTTCCGGGCTTCCTCGCCGAGCTGAGGCAGTCCGGAGTGCCCGTGGTGCGCCGACTGGACGAGTTGCACTTCGAACTGAGCGGGCATCTGTTGTCGCAGCAGAAGTTCGAGGGGGAACCCCAGTACGGTGTCAGCCGACCGTTCCTCGAGAGCAGGGTCCTGCGCAGGGTGAAGGCCCTGCCCAATGTCACAGTGGTGGACAAGCACGAGGTGCTCACGCTCGACACCGACGCCACCGGCACCCGGGTGACGGGGGCGCGGATCGCCTGTGGTGCCGCGATGAGCGGGGAGACGGTTCTCGCGGCCGACCTCGTGGTGGCCGCGACAGGGCGCGGTGGTCAGGTGGGCTCATGGCTGACAGAGCTGGGGTATCCCCTGCCCAAAGAGCAGCAGGTGAAGGTCGACATCATGTACGCAACCCGCCGGCTGCGTCTGGCGCCGGGGGCAACAGGCGGGGTTCTGAGCGTGCTCATCGCGGCCACGCCGAACCGGCCGATCGGAATGGGTGCGTTTGCACAGGAGGACGACCACTGGATGGTGACCCTCGCCGGCTTCGGGGGGCACCACCCGCCCCTGGCACCCGACGCCTGGTTGGACTTCGCGGACCGGATGGCACCGACCTGGTTCGTGTCGGCGCTCAAGGCGGGGATACCACTGGATGAGGTTCACTCCCACCGATTCCCCGCGAACCTTCGGCGACGATACGACAAGTTGGCGACCTTTCCCGACGGGCTGCTCGTCGTGGGCGACGCGCTGTGCAGCTTCAACCCGATCTATGGGCAGGGGATGACCGTGGCGGCGCTCGAGGTGATGGCAATGCGCGACACACTCATGGCTGGAAGCGTCAACCTCGCCAAGAGGTACTTCCATGCTGCGTCGAAGCCGATTGCGAGCGCGTGGCAGTGCGCTGCCGGCGCCGATCTGACGATGCCTCCCGACGTGGTGCCCGGCGCGCGGTCGCTGCCACTGCGCGCAGTCAATGCTTATGTCGGTGGCTTCCAGACGGCGGCACAGCACGACCCGGCGTTGGCTCTGCACTTCTTGAGGGTCACCGGCCTCGACGCGCCAGTGCGGAACCTCTTCGCACCGACCAGCCTCGGCAGGGTCGCGCTAAGAAGGCTTCACCGCCGGCAGGAGTCGCCTCACGCGGCAATCCCCGAACCGGTCGAGCGTCCCTGACCGGTTGGTCGGGCGGCCTCGGTTGGTCGAGCTGTCCGGTTTATCGCGCTGTCCGGTTGGTCGAGCCTGTCGAGACCACTGTTGCCGATCGTTCTCGCGGCGCTGTCGGCCACTGCCCAGCGGGCCTCAGCGCCGGGTGACCGGCTCCGACCGGTTTCGTCGGCCCCCGGGCCGCACGCTAAACTTCCCCGAGCCCGGCGCGCTCGTAGCTCAACGGATAGAGCATCTGACTACGGATCAGAAGGTTGGGGGTTCGAATCCCTCCGAGCGCACAAAAGAAACGGCAGGTCATCGCTCCTCGGCGAGAAGTTTCGCAACGAACGAATCCCAAGTGACCTGCATGGGTCCATCCTGCACTCGACGTCGACGACCTATGCCAATTGGACGCTTCGAGTGCACGGAAAGGTTGGGATCAGGTCTGCCCAGGTGCTCGGCCCTAAGCCGGTGCCGGGGTGGGCTCCTCCTCGAGCCGGGCCACCACCCCTCAGCTGCGGGTGTCGCGTCCCTGGCGGACGAGCTCGTTCATCCGGAGCGACACCTGTTGGATGTGCGGGATATCCTTGAGGACGGCCGTGCCTTCCTCGCTAGCGGCCGAGACCCTGAGGGTGCCGGCTCCGACGAGTCGGTCGAGGATTCCCTGCTCGAACGCCACGTCGTTGATGCGCATCAGCGGGATGTCGCGTCCGGACCTGCGAAGGGTCCCCTTGCGCGTGACCAGGCGTTCGTTGGTCAGAGTGTATGTGCGGGTCCACCATGCCATCGCCGGCCACAGGCCGAACACGACCACCACGCCGACAAAGGCCACCCAGCCGAGCGTGTCGAGCCACCGGAGGAAGCCGTTCTCGGGTCCTATGGCCAACACGATGACCAGCCCCACCAGCGCTGCGACGCAGATGAGCATGGCACCGAGCAGGTGCTTCCAGCGCTCGTGCATCTCGAGGACGATGTGCTCGTCCTGGGAGAGCTGGTCTGCCGGTAGCCCCATGCCAGCATGATGAGGATTCGGATCGGACGGGCGCATCACCCTTGCCGGATGAGTTCCTCATGCCCTGGCTTTGTCGCCGTCCGTGCGACAGGCAGACCCCGGCCGGGCCTGCTCGCCGAGTGTGGCGTGTTCAGGACACAGGTGACATCACCAAGACGGGCCGAGATCGGAAGGTGACTTTGGCGTCGGTCCTCGACGAATCTCAACAGGGGCGAATCGCCATTCCCAGGAGCCCTCGAATGTCGGACGCTCCGACTCGACTCACGAGTTGGTAGCCAAGCTGCTCGCCCTGAGCTGCCTTCGACCGGCGACTCCGCTGCGAGGGAAGAGCGTGCACTTCGACGCGGTCGGGACGAACGTCGCGCGCGGCGTCCTTTGGGTTCGCGTCCGGGGTGGCTAGCCTGCAACTATGCGCTCCCGCACGGCGCTGGTCGCCATCTCCGCGGTTCAGCTCGGAGCCGGGGTTGCCGGTCAGCTAATTGCCCTACGTGACAGCCGGTCGTTCCACATCGCTCTCATCGGCTGGCAAGGGCGTACAGACCGCGTGGCCCACGACTCGTGGCTGCTCGGGACGGGTTTGTCGGCCCCTGTGGTCATGCTTACGGCCCAGGCCATCGCAACCGCGCGCTTGGCAGCCGGACCCAGCCCGAACGCCAGACGGATCCTCGGGGCGCTCGGAGCGGCGATGACCGGCGGTTACCTCATCGAACAAGAGTTCCGCGACGTGCTCTCGTCAAGCGGGTGGGATCCCCTTGTCAGTCCGGTCGCCGCAGTCGGATTCGGGCTGTCCGCGACGATGGCCCTAGTGGGTTTGAGCTCGTAACGCGACGCCGATCCAACCGGCGCGCTCGGCAATCCTTGAAAGGCATTCGACGAGAAGGACGAGACCGGCAGCCTCGAACGAATCCGTCACTTTGCCACGACTTGGGCTGTCGCGGTGGACGACAAATGGCTACCGTCGCTGCCATGACTACGACCATGACGATGAACCGTCTAGCCCACAATGCTGTGCGTCGCGACTTTGACCGCCTGGTGTTGGCGCTGGAAAGCGTCGCGGACGGAGATCAGGACCGCGCCCAGGACCTCGAGCGGGCCTTTGCGAACCTCCGCAATGAACTGACGCACCACCATGAGGGAGAGGACAGGTGGATCTGGCCGATGCTCGCGAATGTCGGCGTCGACCCTGAGCTGCTCGCAACGATGGAGTCCGAGCACAACGCCATGTCCGCGGTGCTGGCGGAGGCCGGTGCGGCCATGAAGGGCTTCGCGGCCAGCGGGTCGGCGAGCGACGCCTCAGCTGCTCGCGACCATGTGGGCGACACCCGCGCCGTGGTGGGACAGCACCTGACTCACGAGGAGGACGAACTAGAGCCGGTGCTCATCCCTCACTTCGAGTCCCCCGAGTGGAAGCAGGTCGAGAAGAAGCTCAGTCGGCAGCCCCCCGGCGTGTCCGGACCGTTCTTTGCCTGGGTCACGGACGGCATGAGCGACGAGGACAGGACGTTCCTGCGGTCGACAGTTCCCGCACCGGTCACCTTCATCCTGGGTCGGGTCTTCGGGCGCCGATACCACCGCCAGATCGCCCCGATCTGGCAGGCGGGCGACAGGTAGCCCGGGCCCGCCTACTGCGCACGGAGACGCCGCGGATCATGGTGAGGCAGCGGCGATGGGTTGCGCGGCGCCGGTTACCGGGACGGTAGGGCTGTCCTAGGCGAGTCCTAGGCGAGTCCTAGGCGAGGTCTCTACAGGAGTCGGCTGGGTGCTCCCATGTCATGTCCCTGGAGAATGGTGACCGGGTAGCCGGGTCCTCCACGGATCCGCCGGGTGGGAACGGGTTGCGAGCGTGAAACAGGGTCGGGGTCTCGGCCCAGAACAGGTGAACCGTTGTCCAGCCTTGGTCGTTCATCAGCGTCTGGAGCGCTGGATAGTCGTAGTGCAGATCGGCCAGTCGCCGGCGCGTGCGGACGGCTAGAAGAAGATGCTCGTTGCCCGCGCAGGCCACGTGCGCCGGATCGTTGTGGTCGCGCTCGTCCTCCGTCCCGCACAACGCACCTTTGAGTCCAGAACAACGCCTGCGGGATTTCCGCCGAGCCCCGCATCGGTGAACGCCGCGTACCTCAACACCCGAGCCGGAGTCGTCTCGACAGGCTCGACCAACCGGGGACGGCCTCTCATGGTTCCGATGTTAGAGACCCGCTTGGCGGTGCGGGCGCGCAGTTTGCAACTACCCTGGGCTCGGTTGAGGAGGTGGATGTCGGGATGTGCCACTACTGCGGGTGCCGGCAAACCCCATTGATCAGGGACTACATTGCCGAGCACGAGCGGGCCACCGACCTGGGCGGCGATGTGGTTCGCGCGATCGACCGCCTCGACCTCGTCACCGCGCGCAAGTGCATCACCGATATGGCAGCCGAGCTCGCCGCACACTGGCAGGGCGAGGAGAACGGGCTGTTTGCGGTCATGCGGCGTGAACAGGAGTACGCCGAGCACATCGACCCGCTCGTCACCGAGCATCGGGAGCTTGCTGCGCTGCTCGCCACCGTGGATGTGGGCGATCCTGCGGACCAGGAACGGATCCGGGTCGCCGTCGTGGAGCTCATGGAGCACATCAGCAAGGAAGAGGACGGTCTCTTCCCTGCCTCGCTGACCGCCCTGACCGGACGCGAGTGGGATGACTCGATCGCAGCTTGGGGTGAGGCCCACCCGGGCGAAACGCTGATCATCGACTGACGGCTGCGCGAAGCTCGCAACTTTGCACGTGGTGTCCAGACCCCTGGCAAAGAAGCATCCAGACCCCGACTCAGTTCTGGCCGGGTCGCACGAGTCCGAGCTCGTAGGCGGCGACGGCTGCCTGGGTGCGGTCACGTAGGGCGAGCTTGCGAAGGATTGCGGCGACGTGGGTCTTCACGGTCCCCTCGCTGACGAGGAGCGCCGCACCGATCTCGACGTTCGAGCGGCCGAGCGCGACCTGACGCAGGACGTCGGACTCGCGCCCGGTCAGCTGGTCGAGTCGTGGATCGCGGCCAACCCGGCGGTCGGCGTACTCACTGAGCAGTCTGTTGACCAGCAGCGGTGCCAACGAGGTCTCGCCCCGGGTCACCGCGTGGATCGCCGCCCGGATGTCCGCGGGGGGCATGCTCTTGAGCAGGTACCCCGACGCACCTGCGCGAGCCGCCGCGACCAGGTAGCTGTCGTCGGCGAAGGTGGTCAGCACGATCACCTTGGTGCCGTCGAGCTGCCGGTCACCGGTCACTCGCCGGGTGACCTCGATCCCGTCGAGGCGCGGCATCCGGATGTCCACGAGCGCGATCGCCGGATGATGCTCGCGCACGGTGCCGAGCGCGGCCAGACCGTCGTCCGCCTCGGCCACGATCTCGATCTCGGGGTCAGCCTCGAGGATCATCCGGCGCCCGCTCAGGACCAGCGGCTCGTCATCGGCCAGGGTGACGCGGACCGTGCTCATGGCGGCTGCTGTGCAGCCAACGGGGCAGCCAGCGGGATCGTTGCTTCGAGGCGCCAGCCCTTGTCGTCGACCTTCCCGGCGGTAAGGGACCCGTCGAACAGCGCCACGCGCTCACGCAGCCCCGGGAGGCCGCCTCCCGAGCCAACGTGGATTCGGCGGTGTACGTCGGCCACGGCGCCGTCGTCGCTCACGTCAACGCATAGGCTGCCGCGGTCGAGTCTGATCGCGACAGTTGCGCGCCTCGCGTCCGAGTGTTTGATGGCATTGGTGAGGCCCTCCTGAACGATCCGGTACGCCGTCGAAGAGACACTCGCCGGCAGGTCCTCAAGCTCGCCGTCGAAGGTCAGGTTCACCTCGAGTCCGCCCGCGCGCACCCGTTGGACCATGTCATCGAGGTTGCGCAGACCCGGTGCCTCACCCGGGCCGTCGTCCGGATCACCGAGCAGCCGGAGAAACCGGTGCATGTCCGACAACGCCTCACGGCCACCCTCCTCGATCCGCTGCAGGGCGTCGACGACCACCGGATCTGAGGCTCGTTCCCTGGCGCCGCCCGCCTGGAGCGTCATCAGCGTCAGTGCGTGCGCGACGGAGTCGTGCAGGTCGCGGGCGATCCGGGTGCGCTCGGCCGCGACCGCCTCTCGGGCGAACCTGTCCTTCGCTAGCTCAGCGGCGACTCGGCGGTCGGTGGAAACTCGCGCCATCCGCGCGAACCCCCAGGCACCGAGCACGATCACGATGTTCGCGATCATGTCGCCGAGCACGAACTCCTCGGCCAGTACGTCGTACAAGAGTGCGGACGACGCCATCGCGGTGAGTCCGACTGCCCCGGCCCGCACCGACGCGTGGTAGCCGAGCGAGGCCACCACGACCAGCATCGCGAGGAACCCGCCGACCACAGGCGCTTCTCCGGCCAGCGTCTGCAGCGCCATCCCGGCCGAGCAGCCCAGGGTCGCGGCCAGCGGTGCCACTCTTCGCAGTGCGACCGAAGCAGTCATTCCCGCGAACACCAGATGCTGCACGACGAGCGGGCCGGCCACGCCCTCGGCCCCGAGCACGAGCTCGACCTGCGTCGCCGCGGTGAGCACAGCAGCCAGCAGGCAGTCCCTGATCACCGGTGACGACGGGAGTCTCATGTCCTGATCGTAGGAGCCGGATCCGGGGCTGTCCTCTGTCTTGAGGCAGAGGAGCTCTGGCCGCTGGGCAGATCCCGCTGTTCCCGACCGCGCACAGACTTCTCAGACAGGAAGCGAGACCACCAGGCCTCGCCCATTGATCGCCCAGTGATCGCCCACAGAAGGGGAGCTCGACATGACTGCTCACACCGAAACTGCGACCGCGAGCCGGCAACGAGACACCCGTTGGGTGGCACCCGGTCTCGCTCTGCTGGGCACGGCCCTCGCTGTCGCCGTCGTGCCCGTGATGGGCTACGGCCTCCAGGTGGCCGACGGCGCGGGGGCCACCGAGCGGCTGATGGAACAGGCGGGTAGGTGGCAGCTTGCATCGATGCTGGCTCTGTTCGCGGCGACCGCGCTGGTCTTCGCTGCCGTGCGGCTGGGTCGGCATATCGGTGGGATGGCCGGCGTCGTGGCCACCGGGGCCGGCACCGCCGTGGCCTTCCTGCTGGGGGCTTACTACTCCGCGTTCGCGGCCGGCGCGGTGGCTGCCTCGTACAGCCTCGACAACCCCGGTCCGGGACTCGGCGAGGCAACGCTCGTCGTGGTGAACATGGTGGAGCTCACTCGCTACGCACCGAGTCTGCTGCTGCTGGCGGCAGCCCTCGTGGCGCGCAGGTCGCTCCCCAGGCCGGTGACGATCGCGGCCTGCGTGATCCTAGTGATGATCTTCGTCCCGTTCACGACCTGGGTCGCCGCGCTCCTGACCCCGATCTGGCTCGGTGTCGCCGGTGCGGTCAGCGGCCCAGCTCGTCGGGGATCCACGGTCGGAGCCTGGGCATCTCTTCGGTGATCCCGAGCCGGAGTGGTCTCGACAGGCTCGACCAACCGGGGACAGGCTCGACCAACCGGGGACAGGCTCGACCAACCGGGACCGGGCTTCCCCGGTCTCACTGACCGCCCTGACCGGAGCTGAGTGGGATGACAACTGGTGGTCGTACGTCGCGATCGCCCCGGACGCTACCTGCGCTGCTCTCGCGCATGCAGCGCTCGCACTGTCGGTGAGGTCTCCACCTCACTGACTCGCGGGAAGGTCCCGAAGAGCCGGTCGGCCGTGCCGGCCGTCGTCACGGTGAACCAGTAGTGCTCGTTCTTGTAGTGGTGCGGACGGTGGTTGCGCCAGAGCGCCCGGAACGCGCGGGTGCGGGGCCGGTAGTCGCTGTGCACGAGGAAGTGGGTCCACTCGTAGGCGAACATCAGCGCGGTGACCGCGACCAGGAACGTGAGCCCCAGGCCGAGGCGGGGAAAGGCGAACACCGCGAGGACGACGTACGACGGGAGCAGCCAGGTCAGCACTTGCCACGGGATGAACACCAGCGGGATGTCCCGGGGGTCGGCATGGTGCTCCCGGTGCTTGCGCGCCAGGAGCGAGTCGATCTCGACGCGACCGATCTGACGCGGACGCCAGTGCAGGATGCAGACGTGGATGACCCACTCGATGATCGGGAAGGCGGCGATCAGGACGAGCGGCGCCAGAGTGTCGGCGAGCGCCCAGTCTCCGACCAGGGCACGGGCTACCGAGGCACCGAACAGTGTCGACCCGATCATCCAGGGCGAGGGATGCCTCAGGAACGCCTTCCATGCCTGACCCAAGGTCACGGGCGAGCGGCGGGTGTCGTTGATGCGCTGCTCGTCGGCCCTCAGTCTGACCCGCGGGTGCTCGCCGATCTCATTGCTCGGTCTGGGCATCAGTGTTCATCCAGCTCTCGGATTGCCGACAGCAGTGCGGTCGTCGCCGGACGGAGCAGGTCCTCGGCTGCGCGTCGGGCGGCATCGGGCTCGTGCGCGGCGATGGTGGCCGCGAGGGCGCGGTAGGCGTCGATCTGCCCTACCTCGGCGTCCATGAGGCCGGCGAGGGCGTCGACGGCCGGTTCGTAGGCGGCGCGGAGGCCGTTGAACATCAACCGGAAGACGATCGAGTCGGCGCCGTCGACGCCCTCGCCGGCCTCATGGAGGGCGTGCCGCTGGCGGTTGACGGGGTCCTCGTCGGCGGCGAGTGACTCAATGACCTGGTCGAGGGCGCCCACGAGCGTGGGGGTGCCGCGTTCCGCTGCCAGCGAAGCGACGTGCGGGCCGATCGCCAGCCTGGCCTCGAGGATGCTCCGCGCCACCGACAGATCCAGATGATCGTCGCGCACGAGCAACCGGGGGAGGAGGTCCATGCCTGCGAACCGGCGGAACTCCCGGATTGTGGTTGCTCCGCCGTGCCTGACCTCGACGAGTCGCGCCTGGGACATGCGCTGTAGCGCCTCACGCACCGCCGGGCGCGAGACGCCGAGAACCTCGGCCAACCGGCGCTCGCTGGGCAGTCTTTCCCCGGCGGCCAGCTCGCCGTCCACCACGTCGGACAGGATCTGGTCGAAGACCTCCTCGGGCACCAGTCGACGCGAGACGGGTTTGAGAGCCATGCAGAGAAGATACCGGATTCTGGTAACAGGTCAAGTGGTCGGACCAGTCGTTCCCGGCCATCAGCGTTGCCTAGTCGCAGCGTTCTCCTCGAGAGTCCGCGAGTGGTCGGGCACGTACGTCGTCTGCTCCCGCGGTGGCCGCTGATAGCCCTTGGACTTCGGCCGTCGCGGAAGCTTCAACGCGGGGGCGGGAGTGTCGACGTACGGAATCGTGGAGAGCAGGTGCGACATCATGTTCAGTCGGGCACGCTTCTTCACGTCGCTCTCGACGACGTACCACGCGGCCTCGGGGGTGTCGGTGTGCACCATCATCTCGTCCTTGGCCCTCGAGTAGTCCTCCCACCTGGTGATGGACTCCAGGTCCATCGGTGAGAGCTTCCACTGCCGCATCGGGTCCTGGAGGCGTGACTTGAACCGGCGTTGTTGCTCCTGGTCGCTCACCGAGAACCAGTACTTGCGGAGCAGGATGCCGTCCTCGACGAGCATCCGCTCGAGAATCGGGCACTGGTGCAGGAACCGCCGATACTCAGCCGGCGTGCAGAACCCCATCACCTTCTCGACACCTGCGCGGTTGTACCAAGAGCGGTCGAAGAGCACGATCTCCCCGGCGCTCGGCAGGTGTTCCAGGTAGCGCTGGAAGTACCACTGCCCTTGCTCCCGCCCGGTGGGCGCCGGAAGAGCCGCTATCCGGGTAACCCGAGGGCTGAGGTACTGGGCGATCCGCTTGATCGTTCCGCCCTTCCCTGCCGCATCACGACCCTCGAAGATCACCGCGATGCGCTGCCGTTCGGTCCTGACCCACTCCTGGACCTTGACGAACTCCGCCTGTAGCCGGAAAGCTCGGCGTCGTAGACCGACGACGGGATCTTCCGTGACTCGATGTCGCGGTCTGCTGCTTCCCTGGCCATGATTCGAGGCTAACGGAGTGGTCTCGACAAGCTCGACCAACCGCGTGGTCTCGACGAGCTCGACCAACCGCGTGGTCTCGACGAGCTCGACCGACCGCGTGGTCTCGACAAGCTCGACCAACCGCGTGGTCTCGACAAGCTCGACCAACCGCGTGGTCTCGACAAGCTCGACCAACCGGCGACGCTCGACCAACCGGCGACGCTCGACCAACCGGCGACGCTCGACCATCCGGCGACGGTCAGCGGGCCATCTCGTCGAGGATCATCGGCCGGAGCCTGGGCATCTCCTCGGTGATCCCGAGCAGCTCAGCCTGATCGTCGAGCATCGCGCGAAACATCGCTCCGCTCTCGATGATGTTCGGGTCGAGGTGACCGAACACCTCGAGGGTGACGGTGCCGTAGAGGTTCGCCCAGGAACGCATGAACAACCAGAGCAGCCCGCGAGCCTCCTCCGGGAAGGCATCGGGGTCGGCCGGGATCGCCGGGTCGAGGAGGGCCTCGGCGACGGCGGGCTCGAGGTCGGCGAGGTCGGGGATCGGGAAGTGGTACTTCATCCAGAGCTTGCCGAGTAGCTCGGTGAACAACAGGCCGGAGGGCGACTGGTTGATCTCCTCCCGCCGTTTGCAGGAGCTGGCAGTGACCGGATTCGCGAAGACCAGGCCGAACTCCTCCTTGTCCCCGAGCGCCCACCGCCGGAAGGCGATCGCCGCGCAGATGATCTGCGCGGCCGGGTCGTCAGCGGGCTGCGAGTCGCGGGCCCGGGCAAGCGTCCGGGTGGCGTCAAGGTCGATGTCGTAGGCCACCACCTCGACGAGGTCCTGGTAGCTGCTGACATATCGGTACAGCGCGGGCGCGGTCATCCCGACCTGCTGGGCGACCGCGCGCAGCGAGAGCCTGCCTGGCTCCTTCACCAGGTCACGGGAGACAGCGACGATCTCGTTGAGCGTGGCCTCCCGCTGCCGCTCCCGCCGGGTAGGCGCGGAGCTCTCGACGGTCTCGGTCGGCAAGGAGGCCTCGCAATCTGGAGAAGAGCTCTTGTGTACGGGTGTAACTGTAGTATACGTTGTTAACGATGAACGGTGTTCACTTGAATGACTCACTGTAACATTCGCCGAGTTTCGCCAAACGCCTTGGAGAAGTCATGATCCAGCGATGGGCTCACATTCTGGTCACCCGCGCGAAGTTCGTCCTGGCCTTCAGCGTTCTCGCCGTGATCGTCGCGGGCGTGTACGGCGCCGGGGTGTTCCCTTCGCTCAGCGACGGCGGGTTCGAGGATCCAGGCTCCGAGTCGGCGCAAGAGCTCGCACTCGAGCGCGACCGGTTCGGAAACAAGTCCGTCGATGTGATCGCCATCTACTCCAGCGACGATCTCCCCGCCACGGCACCTGCCTTCCGTCGGGAGGTGCGCGACATCCTTGCCGACCTGCCGGAGGAAGCGATCACGTCGGCGACGACGTACTACGACACGAAGTCCCCGGACCTGGTCAGCCAGGACGGGCGGTCGACGCAGGTGCACCTTTCGCTCGCCGGGAGCACCCAGGACGAGATGGGCGACAACTTCGACGCGATCAAGGATGACCTCGAGTCGACTGGGCCCATCACTGGGACCATCACTGGGCGCATCAATGGGCTCGAGACGCAGATCGCGGGCCCGTGGGCGGTCTACGGCGACGTGAACGAGAATGCCTCGGAGGACCTCGCGCAGGCCGAGAAGTTCTCGCTTCCCATCGTGCTGATCCTCTCGCTGCTCATCTTCGGCAGCCTGGTGGCGGCATCCATGCCGGTGCTTGTCGGTGCCGTCGCGGTAGTCGGCGCCTTGGCCGTCGTACGCCTGCTCACGTTGTTCACCGAGGTCTCGGTGTTCTCCATCAACGTGATCACCCTGCTCGGAATGGGGTTGGCCATCGACTACGCGCTGTTCGTGGTCAGCCGGTTCCGAGAGGAGCTCGCGAAGCTTCCCGGCGACGATCCCGCCGCGGTCGGCACAGCTGTCCGCACGACCATGGCCACCGCCGGGCGCACCGTGCTGTTCTCCGGGCTCACCGTCGCCGCTGCGATGGCATCGTTGCTGATCTTCCCCCAGGGGTTCCTGAGGTCGATGGGCTACGGCGGCATCGCGGCGGTGGTCGTCGCCATGCTCGCGGCCCTCACCATCCTCCCGGCTCTGCTGATGCTGCTGGGTCGGCGCATCGACGCCGGGCGGCTGCCCTGGCGCAGACACCGGCCGGTGGCCACCGAGTCCGACCACGGACCCTGGGCGGCCCTCGCGCACAGTGTGATGCGTCGCCCCGTTGCCTACCTGGCCGTGATCGTGGTCGCGATGCTTGCGCTCGCCTCGCCGTTCCTCGGGGTGAAATGGGGCAGCGTCGACTACCGCGTGCTGCCTGCCGAGGCTCCCGCACACATCGCGGCCGAGACGCTGAACTCCGAGTTCGGGCGCGAGACGTCGATGGCCAACATCATGCTCACCGGCGCAGACCGGGGCGACAGAGCCACCTACATCCGCAGCATTGAGGCCGTGCCGGGCGTGATCGGGGTGCAGCCGGTCGACCAGCAGGGGGAGACCACCCTCCTGCGCGTGTCATGGGAGGGCAACAGCCAGTCGGCGCACAGCCAGGAGCTGGTCGGCGACCTGCGTGGCGTCGCTCCCCCCACAGGGGCGGAAACGCTGGTCGGTGGGCTGACCGCGGACACCGTCGACCTGCTGACGTCGGTCGGCGACCGCCTGCCTTGGATGGGCCTGACCGTAGTCGTCGTCATGCTGCTGCTCCTGTTCCTCGCGTTCGGCTCGGTGGTACTCCCGATCAAGGCCGTGGTGATGAACGCGGTCTCGATCACCGCCTCGTTCGGTGTGGTGACGTGGATCTTCAGCGACGGGAACCTCGAAGGGCTGCTCGGCTTCGAGTCGCCGGGGTTCCTCGACGCCACCCAGCCGATCCTGATGCTCGCCATCCTCTTCGGCCTGTCCCTGGACTACGAGGTATTCCTGCTCTCCCGGGTCCGCGAGCAGTGGGACCTGTCCGGCGACAACACCCTGGCGGTGGCGACCGGTGTGCAGAAGACCGGCCGGATCATCACCAGCGCTGCATTGCTGCTGGCGGTGGTCATCGGCGCCTTCGCCACCTCTGGTCTCGTTTTCATGAAGCTGATCGGGATCGGCATGCTCGTCGCGCTGCTGATCGACGCGACGGTCGTGCGGGCGCTGCTCGTGCCCGCGACGATGAAGCTGCTCGGGAGCACGAACTGGTGGGCGCCGGGGCCGATGAAGCGCTGGTGGGAGCGGTACGGCGTCCGCGAGACTGCGACCGCCGCGACCTCACCGGACCCAGCGCAGGACAAGCTGCTGGTCCACCACTGACGTCGTGCGAGGCACACGTCTCGAAACCCACCAGAGCGGTCGCGCCGGCCCGCTCGGTTCAGCGGATCGACCAGATGGTCGTGGTGCCGCTGACCTCGTTGCCGACGAGCAGGATCGGCCTGCCCGTCGGGCTGTCCTGGGCGCCGACGAAGAGGATCCCCTCAGGGCCCAGGTCTCCGGCTGTGCCGGCGGCCGGGTCCCCGTTCGGGTCGCGGTTGGTGCCGTAGCCGGCCAGACGCCCCGCCCTCGGGTTGGTCACGTCCACGGCTGCGATCCCGCTCACCCGCTCGAAGCCCACGAACGCGTATGTCCGGCCACGTATCTCGCCGAGGTCCAGGCCCTCCGGCTCGGGACCCTTGTTGTCGCTCCGGTTGTCGAAGGTGTCGTTCTCCGTGTTGTCGAAGTTGAACATCTCCGGAGTCTCGGACGCCACCAGCTGCTCGAACATGTCACCGGAGTCCCACACCAGGCTTCCACGGGAGTCGCGGATCGTGGCAGAACGGGCACCGAACGAGTGCAGCTCGGTGTAGCCGTCGGGACCTTGCGGCGACGTCGTGGTGACGTTGAGCCGGCCGAGGGCTTCGTCCTCCTGCAGTGCCGCGGCATCCGGGAACGCGGCAGGGTCAAGCGTGAGCTCATTGACCCGGGCCTCCTCGGCGAAGCCGTCGTACTCTCGCGCGTCGCCCTCGTTGGCGGTGACCAGGTAGGTCCTCCCACGGGCCCGGTAGGCGTCGATCGCGTCAGGCATGTACAGACCCCGCACCGGCCACGCGGCGATGTTGATGGCGCCGTCCTCGTCAGAGGCGTCGATCGCGTTGCGCGCCCGGCGATGGTCCTTCGTGCCGAGCGACTTGAGTCCTGTGACCGAGGCGTTGTCGATGTCGATGATGGCGAGCGCGTTGTTCTCCTGCAGGGTGACGAAGGCCTTCTCGCCGTTGCTATCCACGGCGATGTACTCCGGTTCCAGATCCTGCGAGGCGCTGGCGTCGGGTCCGAAGATCCGGATGCCCGCCCTTCGTAGGGCACGCTCGCGCCCGTCGTACTTCTCGAAGCTCGCCGTGCGCACGATCCGAGGCCCGGGGCCGCGGCCGAGGGTCACCACGGACACCGAGCCGGCCGGATCGACGTCGTCCGCCTCGTAGCCGGAGGGCTCACCCTCGTTCGCCACCAGGATCGTCTTCCCGTCGGGGGTGAAGGTGACCATGTCCGGCAGGGCACCTACCCTCACCCTGCCTCGTGGAGCCAGGGTCGAGGCGTCGAAGAACAGCACGTGGCCCCGATCGGTCGCGGTCTCCGCCTGCGCGGCTACGGCCACCAGGCCGTCCTTCACCGCAACGCTGTTCGCGCCAGGCGTGGTCAGCTGCCCTATCTTGTCCGGGGCCCTGACATTGGAGACATCGAGTACGTCGACCGTCCCCGCCTGCGCATTCACCATGAAGGCCCGTGAGCTCCGCTTGTCATAGCCGACGATCTCCGAGGCGCTTTCATCGAAGGTTCCCGTCTCGTAGGTGCCGCGCGGGGTGAGTACCAGGTCACGGTGGCGGTCGCCGGGGCTCGCAGTGGTCGGTGTGGTGAGTCCCGCGGCCAGCACGCCGGTGACGGAGACGGCGGAAAGGGTCAGCAGCGCACGAGAGCGCATCGCAGTTGTCGGCATGCGCGAAGCCTCTGCGCGGATAGTGACCGGCTCGCGACGCTCCGGCGAACGAATGAAGTCAACCTGTTGAACCTCAGCCGTCGTCGGCCTACCCGTCGGCGCGACGATTCCGAGATGACTAGGTGGATCTCCCCCGAAATATCGGTTGACGCCGCACGACGGGGTGGGCGAGCGTTTGCTGGGGGGCTCTTCGGGCCAAAGGTGAGGAAGAACAGTGAGCTCTGAACAGATGTCATCGGTTGGTTCTGCCGCCAGGTTCTCCTCGAGCAGGTCGGCGAAGTGGATCGTGCTCGGGTTCTGGGTCGTCGTACTCGTCCTGGCCTTCTCGCCCGCAGGAAAGCTGACGGGCGCCCAGGAGAACGACGCGATCTCGTGGCTGCCGGGCGACGCCGAGTCGACGCAGGTCCTCAACCAGATGGACCAGTTCCAGTCCAGCGACGAGATCCCCACGCTGGTTGTCTACGAACGCACCGATGGGATCACACCGAACGACATGAGTGTGGTCTCCGACCAGGTTGCCCAGTTCAACGACGTCGAGGGTGTGCAGCGCGAGTCGGTAGGCCCGATTCCCTCCGAGGACGGGCAGGCGTTGCAGGTCATCGTGCCGATCGACGCGGGCAGCGGTGGTTGGGAGGCGCTCGGCGAGGCGACCGAAACGATGCGCGACATCTCTGCGAGCAACCCTGACGGACTCTCGGTGCACTTCACCGGTCCCGGCGGTTTCGCGGCAGACTCGTCGGAGGCCTTCGCAGGGATCGACGGGAAGCTGCTGTACTCCGCGATCGCGGTGGTGATCGTGATCTTGTTGTTCACCTACCGCAGTCCGGTGCTCTGGATCCTGCCCGTGTTCGCCTCCGTGGTTGCGCTGATGGTGGCCCAGGCGGTGATCTACTTCCTGGCAACCGATGCCGGACTCACGGTGAACGCACAGAGCGCGGGCATCCTCACCGTGCTGGTGTTCGGCGCGGGCACGGACTACGCGCTGCTGCTCGTGGCCCGCTATCGAGAAGAGCTCCGTCGCCACGAGGACAGGCACGAGGCAATGGCCGTCGCGTTGCACCGGTCGGGTCCGGCGATCATCGCGAGCGGTGCGACCGTCATCGCGGGCATGCTGTGTCTGCTGGTGGCGAGCATGAACAGTACGAAGGGATTGGGTCCGGTCGCCGCGGTCGGTGTCGCTGTGGCACTCGTCGTGATGCTCACCCTGTTGCCGGCACTTCTGGTGATCTTCGGTCGCTGGATATTCTGGCCGGTGCGTCCGTCCTACGGCTCGGTCGACCATATGGAGACGGGTGTCTGGGCGCGGGTGGGGCGCCGCATCGCCCGGTGGCCGCGGATGACGTGGGTGGTGACAGCGATGGTTCTCGCGATCGCCTCCCTCGGGGTCTTCTCGCTCAACGCGGACGGCCTGGCCAACAAGGACACCTTCTACGGCACGCCGGACTCGGTGGTGGGCGAGGAGGTTCTCGCGGCGCATTTCCCGGCCGGCTCCGGACAGCCGCTCGTGGTGATCGCGCAGGTCGACGAGGTGGACGCGGTGCGTGCGGCGTTCGCTGACACCGACGGCATCGTCGAGGTGACCGAACCCCGCACGGGTGGCGGCGTCGCCTACCTCGAGGGCACCCTCGCGGACGCGCCCGACAGCCAAGCTGCGAAGGACACCGTGGACCGGGTCCGGGCGGCGGTCGGCGACGTGCCGGGCGCCGATGCGCAGGTGGGCGGCGGCACGGCGATCGTGCTGGACACTCTGCGCGCCGCAGCCGACGACAACAGGGTCATCATCCCGCTCGTTCTCCTCGTGGTGTTCGTGATCCTGGCGCTGTTGCTCCGAGCGATCGTCGCGCCTCTGGTGCTCATCGGCACAGTGGTCCTGTCCTTCATGGCCGCGCTCGGGATCAGCGCCCTGCTGTTCAAGCACGTCTTCGGGTTCGCGGGCGCAGACTCATCGCTGCCCCTGTTCGTCTTCGTCTTCCTGGTCGCCTTGGGCATCGACTACAACATCTTCTTGATGACCCGCGTCCGAGAAGAGGCGAAAGTGCTGGGCACCCATCGCGGCGCGTTGGTCGGTCTAGCCGCCACCGGCGGGGTGATCACGTCAGCCGGACTCGTGCTGGCGGGAACGTTCGCGGTGCTCGGAACGCTCCCCGTGGTCACCTTCGCGGAGCTCGGCATCGCGGTGGCGCTCGGAGTCCTGCTCGACACCATCATCGTCCGCGCCGTCCTGGTCACCGCGCTCAACCTGGATATCGGCCAACGCATGTGGTGGCCCAGCAACCTTGGCAAGGACCCCGACGCAGCGGCCGCCGAGGTCGACCCGCCCCGGTCGCGCGTGTCTGTCGGCTGACCCCGGCGTCTCCACGGTGACCCGACCGTCAGACCTTCAGCCGGCGGTCAGACCTTCAGCCGCCGGTCAGACGTCAGGTTGTGCCGGTGTGCCGTCGGCGAGGAGGTACGCGAGGCCGTTGATCCCGTAGACGGTCATCACGTCCGGTTGCTCGACCACCAGCAGTGTCACCGGCGTACCGACGAGCCCGGCGAACTCGGTGCCGACGTCCTCGGGGAGCCCGTCGAGGTCGAAGTCGCCCGCGGCCGGCAGCTCGCGGTCGACACCTAGGTCGAGGGGCTTGCCGTTCAGGCAGTAGCCCTCTCCGCACGCCTCCCACACTCCGGCCGCCTCCACCAGTTTCGGCTCAGGAGACGGGTCGGGAGAGGGGTTCGGAGACGGGTCCGGCGTGTTGCTCGGTTGGGGGCCCGGGGTGGCATCGGGCTTCGGCCCCGGACTCGCAGGGCTCTGCGGCGACGAGGGCGCGGTCGGTGGGTTCGGCGACGTACTGCTGGGTGGCTTTGAGGTGGCGGGAGCCTGGTTCGGGGTGGTCTTCGAGGATGGCCGGTCGCTGCCGGGGGACGAAACACGCTTGGTCCTCCCACCAGCCAAGGTCATCGCGTCGGACCCGGCCATGGCGTCGGTCGCCTTGGTGACCTCTCTCCTGACCGGTCGACCGACGGCGAAGTGCGGTGTCGCCACGGCCGTAGCCGACGGGAGCGCCGGCGAGATGCTGAAGTCACCGGTCCGGTAGCTGCGCTCGAAGGCCATCACCAGGGATACGTAGGAGTCGGAGTTGTTGTAGCGGCGGAGGGCGGCCCGGATGTTGGCCGGAGACTCGACGTCGACCGAGCCGGCGCACAGGTAGACCGCGGCGGCCAGTGCCGCGTCGTCGATGTCGTTCGGTGACCGCACGCCGTCGCCGTCCCCGTCGACCCCGACGACGGCCCAGGTTGTGGGGAGGAACTGCATCGGACCGACGGCTCGGTCCCAGACCCTGTCCCGGTCGTGGGTTCCACCGTCGGTGTCCGCGATCCTCGCGACGGGACCTTTGCCGTTGAGAGGCACCCCGATGATCAGGGGCCGTGAGACACCATCGGCGCCCAGGGACGCGTCACCGTAACGTCCGTGGTCTGACTCGACCCGTCCGATCGCAGCCAGCAGCGTCCAGGACACGCCGCACGTCGGGTCCACCTCCGCGAGGACGGTGGCCGCCCGCTGGTATGCCGCCACTGCTCTTGCAGGCAGGAGCGTGCCGTCGCTCACCGTCCGCGAGCCTTTGGGCGTCGAGACGGTAACCGTCGACGGCCCGCCATCCCCCGGCAGCCCGGTCCGACCGTTCGCTGCGGTCACCTCCATGGCAGGAGAAGGCCACGTCGTGGAGGTTGTGCCTTCCGCCTCCAGGGCGAGTCGGGCCTCCGCCGGCTCCGTAGCGGCGACCGTCGCCGCGTGCAGGTCGATCGGACTCAGGACCAGAGACAACGACGCCATTGCCGCGACAGCACCACCGTGCATCTTGACGCTCATATTGTTGCTTTCACTAACAAGAAAGACTTCCCCCGACTGGCCGACGAGAGGAGCCTATGCCGAACTGCCAAGCGGAAGTAGCAAGTGCCCGAAGAATGGCGAAATCTCACCCTTGAGGGGGACGGTCGGACCGACAGATGTGGCGGATGGGGCCCCGGGGCTACCGTGGCGCGCATGCGGATGTTCGTCGCAATCACGCCTCCCGAGGACGCGCTTGAGGACCTTGCCGAGTTCTTGGCCCCGCGACAGGACTCCGCTCCCGGATTCCGCTGGTCCGCACAGGAGGAGTGGCACGTGACGATGGCGTTCATGCCACAGGTTGTCGAACGGCACCTCGATGATCTGCTGGCCGGCCTGGAACGGGCCGCTGCCCGTCGTACCCCTTTCGCCCTCGCCCTGGCCGGGGGTGGCGCGTTTCCCGACGCGGCCAAGGCGAAGGTGCTCTACGTCGCCCTCGACCTCGGATCGGCGCGGGCGGAGCTGGATCGGCTCGCGGCGGGCGTCCGGTCCGCAGCGAATAACGTCGGCGCCGGGACCGAGGGGAGAAAATTTCAGCCACACCTGACCCTGGCCCGTCTCGGCCGTTCCGCGGAGGTGACCAAGTGGATCCGCGTGCTGGACTCCTACCGGGGACCGACCTGGCGGGCGTACCAGGTCACCCTGATCGAATCGCACCTGGGCGAGGGCCCGCGCCGGCGCCCGCGCTACGAGGTGCTCGAGTCGTTCCCACTGAGAGGTGCAGGCCAAGTTCTCCATAACGGAACTGAATGGCCGCCACCGGTAACCTGACAAACAGGCAGGAACTGCCCGTCGAGAGAGGCATGACGCAAGCTGATACGCCCCTTGCGCCGCGCCGGGGGCTACCGAACGAAGGGCAACGGGGATGAGGTTCAAGCGGGCGCTGATGGGCACGGCGAAGCCGTCAGAGGCGCAGACGACGTCGGATCCGTCAGCTTGGGAGGCTGACGGCGAGGCTCCGACGGACCTCAAGGCCGAGCTCTCGCGCGCCACCGAGCTCGGTCAGTTCGAGCTCGTCTACCAACCGATCATCGACATCGCTGGAGCTGAGGTTCTCGGCTGGGAGGCGCTTGTCCGATGGCAACACCCCGCCCGCGGGGCTGTCCCACCCGCGGAGTTCATCCCCGCAGCCGAGGGCACCGGCGACATCTTGCCGATTGGTCAGTGGGTGCTCAATCGCGCCTGTGAGGACTTTTCCCAGACACTGGGCCGGACCGGGCGATCCGACAGGTGGGTGAGCGTGAACATCTCCACCCGCCAAGTGTTGCAGCCCGATTTCGCCGACACGGTGCGACGGGAGCTGCGCCGCTGGGGACTCGAACCCGGCTCGCTCGTCCTTGAAGTCACCGAAGCTGCCCTGGTCAACGTCACTGAGAGTGCACCCGGCACTCTGGCAAGCCTGAGGCGCGACGGCGTCCGGGTCGCTCTCGACAACTGGGGCCTCGCCTCCTCCTCGCTCGAGCACCTGCCGCATCTGCCCGTCGACATCCTCAAGATCGACCGTTTCCTGGTCAGTGGGAGCGGGGAGGCGCGCCCAGGAATGTTGGACACGATCGTGGCCCTCGGCCGCCGGCTGGGCCTTGACATGATCGCCGAGGGGATCGAGGAGTCCGCGGAACTCGAACGCGTCGAGCAGTTCGCCGACGTAGCCGCGCAGGGATTCTATATCGCACGGCCGATGCCGGTGACTCAGGCTGGCGCCTTTTCGCTCGGGTCCGGGGCGCTGCGATAGGCCGGTCGAGTCAGGCGTCCTTGACGCAACGCGTGGCCCACGCCCGGACCTCGAGTCGCTCCGCGCCGATTGGCTCGCCGCACACGTCACAGGTCCCGTAGGTGGCTTCCTCGATCTTCGCTTCAGCGCGCTCGACCTCGGCCAGCAGAACCTGCAGCTTGTCGTGTGCCGAAACTGCGGAGAGCCGGTCCACGGCCTGGCTGGTGCCGTCACCGACGCGCTTACCGAAGGAGATGTCACCTCGCTCCCCAACCGGACGGGTGAGCTCGGCGAGCTGGTCCTGTAGCTGCGTGCGCTTGTGAGCGAGAACGCCGGCGATGTCGGTGGCCATCTCACCTACTGTGCCAGGCTCGGCAAGTGGGCGGTTCGAGATAGTCTCGGCAGGGCAATCTGAGAGGGGCTGACTGCCGAGATGCCATACCTGCTGCGTGTGGAGCTTCCCGATGTGCCCGGGTCGCTGGGCCGGGTTGCTACCGCGATCGGTGAGGCCGGTGGGGACATCGAGGCCATCGAGATCGTCGAGCACCGCCATGACGGAACTGCTGTCGACGACGTCCTCCTGGAGACCGCGCCCGGCGTCATGCCGGACACCCTGGTGTCGGTGTGCAACGACCTCGACGGCGTAAGTGTGCTGTGGATCTCTCGATATGGCGCCGGCGGGAACCTCTTCCTGGACTTGGAGGCGGTCGAGCAGCTCACCCAGAGTCCGGCCACGGCACTCGACGAGCTGGTCGAACTGCTGCCGATCACCTTTCGGGCGGACTGGGCACTCAGAGCACGCAGCACCCACGCCGGAGTGGAGATCCTGCACGGCACTTCCGCGGCTCCCGACGTGATCGACGGGGAGGTTGACTGGTTTCCACTGGGGCATTCGGCCCGCCTCGATGTCCCCGAGGGATGGGAACGCTGGACGTCGACGATCGTGGCCGGCGCCCCGCTCGGGGACGACAAGGACGAGATCGTCGTGTTCGGCAGACGTGGCGGCCCCGAGGTCCTGGACTCTGAGCTGGCCCGGCTCGAGCACCTAGCCGCCCTTGCCGTCTTGATCGCGAAGGCCGGTTGAGCACGGCCGCGCGACCCGTGGGGGTCACCGGCTCGACGGGCAACCTCGGTGGACGGATAGCTCGCCTCCTCTCCGCCGCGGGCGTCGAGCAGCGCCTCCTCGTACGCGACCCGACCCGAGCACCGTCGCTGCCGGCCACGACGAGGGCGCAGGCGAACTACGGGGACTTCGAGCAGGTACGTCGGGCGCTGGGAGGTCTCACCACCGTGCTGATGGTCTCGGGATCGGAGTCGTCGACCCGCGTCCGGGAGCACACCACGTTCGTTGAAGCGGCCGCTTCCGCGGGCGTGCGGCATCTGATCTACATCTCGTTCTACGGCGCTGCGCCCGACGCTACCTTCACCCTTGCCCGGAACCACTTCTCCACCGAGCGACACATCGAGGACTCCGGGATGACATGGACCTCCCTGCGCGACAACGTCTACCTCGACTTCCTTCCGCTCCTCGCGGGCGCAGACGGCGTCATTCGCGGTCCGGCGGGCGAGGGACGGGTCGCTGCCGTCGCACAGGACGATATCGCCGCGGCTGCGGTAACGGTGCTGCGCGACCCTGCCGGCCACGATTCGCGGACCTACAGCCTGACCGGTCCGTCCTCGATCACCCTGCAGGAGGCGGCCGCAGTGCTGACCTCCTCGCTGGGCAGGACGTTCACGTTCCACGACGAGACGCTCGACGAGGCGTACGCGTCGCGCGCCCTCTACGGCGCGCCCTCCTGGCAGGTTGACGCGTGGGTCAGCACCTACACCGCGATCGCGTGTGGGGCGCTCGCGGGTGTCACCAATGACGTGAAGCGGCTGACCGGCCGCACGCCACTCTCGCTCGAACAGCTGCTGGCACCCACCGGCTGAGCCGCCCCGAGATAGCCTCCAGCCATGTCAGATGCGATGACCGGGAACGACGTCTCCGAGATCTTCGACCCCTCGGCCTGGGAACCGGTGCCCGGGTTCGAGGAGCTCACCGACCTGACCTACCACCGCGCGGTGGACCAGGGCACGGTCCGGATCGCCTTCCACCGCCCGGAGGTGCGCAACGCGTTCCGTCCGCACACCGTCGACGAGCTGCTGCGGGTGCTTGAGCATGCGCGGATCTCCAGTGACGTCGGCTGTGTGCTGCTGACCGGGAACGGTCCCTCTCCGCGAGACGGTGGTTGGGCGTTCTGCTCGGGAGGCGACCAGCGGATCCGTGGCCGCGCCGGCTACCAGTACACGCGACCGGGGGGAGCAGATGGCAGTGCGGGCGACACCTCGGAGAGCGTCGACACAGCCAGACTGGGTCGGCTGCACATCCTCGAGTGCCAACGGGTGATCCGGTTCATGCCGAAGGTCGTGATCTGCGTCGTGCCCGGTTGGGCCGCTGGTGGCGGGCACAGTCTCCACGTGGTGGCCGACCTGACATTGGCCTCGGCCGAACATGCCCGTTTCAAGCAGACCGATGCCGACGTGGGTTCGTTCGACGGGGGGTTCGGTTCGGCGTACCTCGCCCGCCAGGTCGGCCAGAAGTTCGCCCGCGAGATCTTCTTCCTCGGTGACGAGTACACCGCCGAACAGGCACACCAGATGGGTATGGTCAACGCCGTGGTCCCCCACGCCGAGCTGGAGAAGGTCGCGCTGGAGTGGGGCAAGAAGATCAACGGGAAGTCGCCCACTGCTCAGCGGATGCTGAAGTACTCCCTCAACCTCATCGATGACGGCCTCGTTGGGCAGCAGCTCTTCGCAGGCGAGGCGACGCGGCTGGCCTACATGACCGACGAGGCGGTCGAGGGACGGGACTCGTTCCTTGAGAAGCGTGAGCCCGACTGGTCCCGGTTCCCGCACTACTACTGATCGGGCACGTTTGCGCAGGTCATCCCTGAAGGAGCGGGGCTGGTCAAGAGTGAAGACCGGCCAATTTCTTTGCCCCGACCCGGCTGGTGAGCGCGCCGACCCCGTTCGGCGCACGATGTGGAGTTGTCGGGGTTCGGGTGTGTGGGCTCGTCCTGTCTGTGGGTGTGGGTCGTACGGACGTGTGTCGCATCATCGCGGTTGCCGGTGGTGGGAGCTGGCC
>Ga0209587_1000150_pt1 | contig 33231 bp, 23 predicted proteins | sample NGEPerD_2_FD_184512 | JGI IMG/M metagenome (GOLD analysis project Ga0209587, IMG submission 184512) | Arctic peat soil microbial communities from the Barrow Environmental Observatory site, Barrow, Alaska, USA - NGEE PermafrostL1-D... | ecosystem: Environmental > Terrestrial > Soil > Wetlands >...
GGGAAGGGACTTGCGGTTAGGGACAGCGTCCGCGCACGGTAGTTATGTGATGTCCGTTCACCTGGGTGATTGTGCCAAAGGTGCGCATTCAGACCGCGATTTCAAGTAACAGTCCAAGCTACTTTTGAATGAGGTTTGCGAAGTAGGCTGGTAGTCGCGACCAAGAGACCCACTACCCAAGCGGGGCAGCTATCTCGGACAAGGTTGGGAGTATGGGCGAGAACAGCAACACTGTGGGTGGCCTCGGTTTCGAGGACAAACTCTGGGCCACAGCCGACAAGCTGCGCGGCAACATGGATGCCGCCGAATACAAGCACGTCGTCCTCGGGCTGATCTTTCTCAAGTACATCTCCGATGCCTTCATGGAGAAGTTCACGGCGCTTGAAGCCGACGAGCTGGCCGACCCTGAGGACAAAGACGAATACCTTGCCGAGAACATCTTCTGGGTACCGCCCGTGGCGCGGTGGTCTTTCCTCCAGAAGAACGCAAAGCGTCCCGACATCGGCACTTTGATCGACGACGCGATGACAGCCATTGAGCGGAGCAACGATACGCTCAAAGGTGTGCTCCCCAAAGATTATGCCCGCCCGGCCCTCGACAAGACCCGACTCGGCGAGATCATCGACCTGATCGCCACCATCGGCCTGGGCGACGAAAAGAGCCGACAACACGACATCCTCGGCCGTGTGTACGAATACTTCCTCGCCCGCTTCGCTGCGGCGGAAGGTAAGCTCGGCGGACAGTTCTATACGCCGCAGTGCGTGGTGAAGCTACTTGTCGAAATGCTGGAACCCTATCGGGGCCGTGTCTTCGATCCCTGCTGCGGCTCCGGCGGTATGTTTGTCCAAGCCGCCAAGTTCGTACAGGCCCACGCCTCCGGCAATGGTAACGGGAGGAAGGCCAAGGCCGGCTCGGCCGGGTTTGTCCTGGCCAACGGCTCGCTCACCAGCAACACCTCGTGCGAGGGTGAGATTCGCCGCTAGTTACTAATGTCGGGGCAAGCAACGACATGACGACGCCATACCACAGCCAGTACTGGGCACACGCCTTGACTCTTCGCGGGTCAGGCGGGGACATTGCTGCGCTGTCTAGGTCCATCGCCAACGCTCGGGTGGACCTGAATCCCCATCAGATCGATGCTGCGCTCTTCGCCCTTCGCTCGCCGTTTACCAACGGTGCCGTCCTGGCGGATGAGGTGGGGCTGGGCAAGACCGTCGAAGCTGGGATCGTGTTATCCCAACGCTGGGCGGAACGCCGTCGGCGCATCCTAATCGTCGTGCCCGCCATGCTGCGTAAGCAGTGGCAGCAGGAGCTCAGCGAGAAGTTCTTCCTCCCTTCGGAAGTCCTGGATTCGCGCGTCTTCAACCGGCTCAAAAAGGACGGGGTGGCGAACCCGTTTGGCCTGAAAGACAAGGCTGTCATCTGCTCATACAACTTCGCGGCTGCCAAGACTGCCGAAGTATCGCAGGTTCCATGGGACGCAGTGGTCATCGACGAGGCGCATCGGCTCCGGAACGTGCATCGTTCTCGCACGCGACTGCGGAACAACCCAGCAGCCAGAAAGACGATGGCGCACCGGATTACCGACGCAGTCGGTCAAGCCCCCAAGATGCTGTTGACGGCCACGCCTCTGCAGAACTCACTGCTCGAGCTCTTCAGCCTCGTGAGCGTCATCGACCCGCACGTCTTCGGTGACGCCGCATCGTTCCGTGAGCAATTCGTCAACAACCCAGACGAGGTCAGTCGAAACTTGCAGTTGAAGCAGCGGATTGCCTCTGTCTGCACCCGGGCGTTACGGAAACAGGTGACGGAGTACATCCCGTTCACCAACCGTGTTCCCCTCACGCAGGAGTTTCTGCCCACCGACGAAGAACAGGCCCTCTACGACGAGATCACGACATACCTTCAGCGCGAGGTGCTCTACGCCCTTCCCGCAAGCCAGCGACAGCTCATCACGATGGTCTTGCGGAAGCTGCTCGCATCGTCAACATTCGCCATCGCCCGCACGCTTCGACGGCTTGCAGATCGGCTGGAAAACCTGCGGGATGAACTCGACTTGCTGGATGACGAAGACATCGAGGGTGTCGATGAACTGGCGGACGAATATGAAGAAGATGCGGAAGCCGACGCCGAAGATGAAATCGACCCGGAGAAGCTGAAGGACGAACTGGCGGACCTTCGTCGCTACGCAGATCTCGCCGCTCGGATCGGACACAACGCCAAAGGCAACAAGCTCCTGCCCGCACTTCAGATCGCTTTTGCCAAAGCTGAAGAGCTTGGCGCGGCACGCAAGGCGGTCATCTTCACCGAGTCGCGTGAAACGCAGATGTACTTGTACGACCTGCTGAATGCCAACGGGTACGAAGGCCAGGTCGTCACAATCAACGGCACGAACAAGCAGCCGCACCATGCGGCCATCTACGAGCGATGGCTGGCCAAGCACGAGGGTACGGATCGCCTCACAGGCTCGCGGGCCATCGACATGAAGGCGGCCATTGTCGAGCACTTCCGCGACGAAACTACCATACTCGTCGCCACCGAAGCCGCTGCCGAGGGCGTCAACCTCCAGTTCTGTTCGCTCGTGGTCAACTTCGACCTCCCGTGGAACCCTCAACGCATCGAACAGCGGATCGGCCGCTGCCACCGGTACGGCCAGAAGCACGATGTTGTCGTCGTGAACTTCCTCAACCTGCGCAACGAGGCCGACAAGCGCGTCTACGAGTTGCTGAGTGAGAAGTTCAGGCTCTTCGATGGCGTGTTCGGTGCATCAGACGAGGTGTTGGGCGCTCTTGAGTCCGGCGTGGACATCGAGCGGCGCATCGCCGAGGTGTACCAGACGTGCCGGACAAGCACGGACATCAAGGCGGCGTTCGACGCGTTGCAGGCGGAACTCGACGCCAAGATTCAAGTCCGGCTTGCAGCGACGCGCCAGGCACTCATGGAGCACTTCGACGAAGACGTGCGGTCGCGCCTGAAGCTCAGTCAGGAGAAGACCATCGAATGCCTGTCGCAGCGGGAGCGATGGTTGCTCGAACTGACGCGGGTCGAACTCAACGGCCAGGCACGCTTCGATCCGCAGCGGCCGCGTTTTCAGTATTCTGGCCCCGACGCCCGTCAGGGCTGGTACAACCTGGACTGGAAGGAAGCCGAAACCGCCGACGAGCACTTCTATCGGCCAGACCACCCGCTCGCGCTTCGATTGATCAATCAGGCCATTGCCCGGCAGCTCCCCGCCGCCGAGGTCGCGTTCGACTACACGAACCATCCCTCCAAGATCAGCGTCCTCGAGCCGCTGGTTGGGCAATCCGGCTGGCTTGAGGTATCCAAGCTTACCGTCTCGGCCGTCGAGGTCGACGAGTTCCTGATCTTCGCTGGCAGAACCGACCATAAGCAGCCACTGGACGAGGACATCTGCCGCAAGCTTCTGTCGCTTCCTGCCGCAGTCGAATCGGAGGCTACCGACGTACCCAGTCTGGCCGCGCTCCGCGAAGCCGAAGTCACAGCACGCCTCGGAGAGATCGACACCCGCAATGCCCGCTTCTTCGACGAGGAAGTCCTCAAGCTCGACCGTTGGAGCGAAGACCTCAAACTGTCGCTCGAACACGAGATCAAAGAACTCGACAAGCAGATCCGCGAGCTGCGCCGCACGGCCGCTCTTGCACAGTCGCTCCAGGATAAGCTGACCCACCAGAAGCAACTCCGCGATCTGGAACGCCGTCGCAACGCGAAGCGCCGAGAACTGTTCGACGCCCAAGACGCCATCGATCAGCAGCGTGAAGACCTGATCGGCAAGATCGAGAAGCAGTTGAAGCACAGCAGTGAAACCCAAACGCTGTTCACGATTCGGTGGAGGCTCCAATGACCAACAACCCAGCGACGCCGGATACACCTGATGTTACCCAGAGCCCCGACGATCTCTTGGCTACCGAGGTCGCTGACGCATTGGTGGAAGTCGGGCTGATCACCGACGGCCACAAGGCTGAACTGCTTGCCAAACTCAAGTCCGGTGGCGTCCGTCAGGAGGACTGGAACCTTTGGGTGGACATGGCTACTGCGCCGGAAGCTGCTGACGAGGAGGCCGACGATGAGTAATCCGATCACGAAGATTCACCTGTCGGGCTTCCGTGGTGCGAGCACCGCATTTGAACTTGACCTTGACCCGTCGAAAGACATGACCATGCTCTTCGGAGAGAATGGGTCGGGCAAGTCCACCATTCTCGATGCCATCGATGTTGTCTGTAACGACACAATTGGCTGCCTTCAGGGGGTCAGTGCTGGTCAGAATGTCGGCAAGTACCTCTGCAATCTAGGTTGTCAACAAGCGACGTTGCAGGTCACGGTATCCTCAAATAGCGACAGTTGGACGGGAACGATGCGCCGCAATTCCATCAATGTTTTCGGCGATGCCGACAGGCCGACCGTCAAGATTTTGCGCCGCAATCAGATCTTTAAGCTCGTCACTGCTCAACCCAGAGAACGATATGACGAGCTCAGTCGATTTATTGACGTGTCAGGAGTCGAGCAGTCTGAGTCGTCACTTCAGCAGAAGCTGAACGGCACGAATCAAGAGATCACGACCTTGACGCGTGATAAGGATCACATGGCCGGTCAGCTTGATGAGCTGTGGGTTGCCGAAGGTCATCCGGGGCCTGGGCCAACGGCGATGGAATGGGCCGAGCAACGCGTCAACACAGGAATACAGGGCCTGAATGACACACTTGATCGGCTGAAGGAAGCCGTCGACACCGTTGCTGCCGCAACTTCGGCCAAGACCGAATTCGAAACGCGGCGGCAGAGCCACTCAAACGTGTTAGGCCAGTTGGATCAAATCAATCAGCAGATCACCAACGCGCCAAGCATCACGTCCGCGACTGCTGTTCAGCTCTTGGAATCACTGGAGAAAGCCAAGGCGTACATCGAAGCCGAAGACTCTCTGGACAAGTGCCCCACGTGCCAGCGCCCGATGGAACGGGACGAGTTGCTGGGAATCGTCAACCAAGAGTTCGGGCAATTGTCGGAACTCAAGAAACTGACCGATGACCGACAGCGCATCCAAGGAGGGGTGAACACCGCCGTATCCCATCTTGAGGAAGCCACAACCAAGCTTGTCGAGGCGTTGAAGAAGGTTCAGGAGGTCGTGCAGACAGGCAACGTCCCGGAACTCGTCGCCCTAAACATCGCCTGGCCCTCATGGGAACAGGCAACAGACGACATGGACGCGCTGGTGGCGATCTGCGGTCAGCTGGAGCCAGTCCACCCAACGTTCGAACAGCAACGCGACAGCGCCCAGCGGGATGTCAGCCAGTTCAACTCCATCAAGCAGTGGTGGGACGGCATCCACGATGCCAACGAGGAGATGACCGACGTCGATCGCATCCGCGACGGCCTGCAGCGTGCCTACGACATCGTCCATGAGAAGCGGGTAGCTTTCACGCAGGGCATTCTGGACGACATTCGCAAGGAGGCCGACCGCCTGTTCCAGGAAATCCACCCCGGCGAGAACATCGGGCTTGAGCAACTCAAAATGGAGGAGCAGCGGCGGGGTTCAGTCAGTCAGACCGGCACCTTCAATGACCACAACGACGTGCCCCCGCAGGCGGTCTTCAGCGAATCTCACATGGATACGCTCGGCTTCTGCGTTTGGCTGGCTCTGGCCAAGCGGGAAGCCCCCGAGGCAACCATTCTACTCATCGACGACATCTTCTCCTCGGTGGATGCGACGCACCTCGGACGCGTCATTGACCTACTCAGTACCGAGGCATCGAACTTCCTCCAGGTGGTCGTCGCCACGCACTATCGCCTCTGGTGGGATCGCTGCCAGCACGCCCATGGCATCCAGCGCGTGCATCTCGGCCGGTGGTGTGTCGCCAACGGCATCGCCCCCCAGAACATGCCTCGTGTGCTCGATGAACTCCGCGCGAAAGTAGCCAGCGCTGTATTCGACCGTCAGGGCGTGTCCTCCAAGGCGGGCATCTTGCTGGAGAGCATCCTTGACGACCTAGCGCTGCATTATGGATGCTCGCTACCACGCAACAGGCTGAACGAATACACATTGGGGGCGTTGCTCAATGGGTGCAGCAGACTGTTCACCAGGCATAGCCTGACCGTACAGATCGATTCCAACTGGAACAGGGACGGGCAGCCGGAGGACTGGCAGGCTACGGATTCACGGGCGGCCTACGACCGCGTCAATGCGATGCAATTCATCCGGAACCAAGTGGGTTGCCACTTCAATCTGGCTGGCATGAACATTCCTGATGGCGATGTGCGCGATTTTGGCACCGCCACAATTGAACTCGTTGAAGCCTTGACCTGCCCTAATTGCGGGTCGTTAGCGACAAGAATAGCGAACGATGGAACTCACCTGCGGTGTTCGTGCGCAAAGCGAGCAGCCCACATGACGCCCGTCGCCATTCAGTAGACGGCAAGGAAGTGATTGTGGCGAACAGAAAGACGCGATTAGAACTGACATGGATCGGCAAGGAGAGCCGGCCGAAGCTGGAGCCGCGCGTCCTGATCGAGGACCCGGAGAAGTCGTATCACGCCGCCCACCGGGTCAGCGAGGACGACATCTTCGACAACCGGCTGATCTTCGGAGATAACTTGCTCGCGCTCAAGGCGTTGGAGCAGGAGTTTGCCGGACAAGTTCAGTGCGTGTTCATCGACCCCCGTACAACACTGGTTCCGCATTTACACATTATGAAGATGGCATTGAGCATTCCATCTGGCTGTCACTGATGCGGGAACGCTTAGAGCTGCTGTCAAAGCTCTTGGCAAGCACTGGATCAATCTGGATGACAATCGACGACGCCGAAGGGCATTATCTAAAGGTCATGTGCGACGAAGTCTTTGGCCGGCCGAATTTCATCGGCACGGCGACGTGGGAAAAGACTACAAGCATTCACAATAACGCGACACTGTTTTCTTCTGCCACGGACATGGTGCTCGCATTTGCGAAGGACATCCAGCAGTTTCAGATGGGGCGCATCCCGCGGAGTGAACGTAATCTCGGTGATTACTCCAATCCTGATGATGACCCGCGCGGGCCATGGGCATCCAGCCCTCTCCACGTAAGCCTTACTTCGGGTCAGAGAGGTAAACAATATGCTGCCACAGGCAAGTCGTCCGGCCTTTACGCCATCATCAACCCGCACGGTGAAGAAATATGGCCTCCCAAGGGCCGGTGCTGGGGATACTCTCAGGAGTCAATCGGAGCGTTCGAGAAAGACAAATTGATATGGTGGGGTAAGCACGGTCGGAACCAACCACGCCTTAAGCGATTTTTGAGGGATAATAAGGAAGGTGTTGTGCCGTCCACGCTGTGGTTGTCAAGCGAGGTGGGACACAATCAGGAGGCGAAAGCCGAAAACGCAGCACTGTTACCAGATGTCGATGAACTATTTGCCACTCCGAAGCCTGAGCGTCTGCTGAAGCGTGTCATTGAGCTGGCCTCTGAAGAAGGTGACATCGTCCTTGACTCGTTTGCTGGGTCCGGCACAACGGGCGCTGTGGCCCATAAGATGGGGCGAAGATGGCTTATGGTCGAGCTTGGCGAGCATTGCCACACGCACATCATCTCCCGCCTGAAGAAGGTCATCAACGGCGAAGATGCTGGCGGCATCACCAAAGCCGTCGCATGGAAAGGCGGCGGGGGCTTCCGCTGCTACAAGCTCGGGCCGACGCTGATCGTCGAAGATGAATGGGGCAATCCGGTCATCAACCGGGAGTTTAATGCCGGGATGCTGGCAGAGGCGATGTGCAAGCTGGAGGGCTTCACATTCGATTCGAACGCGGAGGCCTACTGGCAGCAAGGCCAAAGCAGTGAGACGGACTTCATCTACGTCACCACGCAGTTCATGAGCAAGGACATGCTGGCCAAGATCAGCGACGAGGTCGGCCTGAACCGCAGCCTGCTGATCTGCTGCAGCGCATTCCGCTGCGATGTCAGCCAGTTCGAAAACCTGACGGTGAAGAAGATTCCCAAGGCGGTTCTGAAGAAGTGCGAATGGGGCCATGACGACTACTCGTTGGAGATCGAGAACCTCCCCGACGCCCCGCCTGAAGTGCTGGAACGGCAAGAGGCGGAAGCGGCAGGCAACAGCAAGCCCATGCGGAAGTTCGGCAAGGACAAAGGTAAGATGCTCTTTGACCTGGAAGAATCCGACGCGAATGGAGGCAAATGATCATGGCTATTCAGCACATCAACGCCATCAGCAACCGATTGAGTCTCCGGCCGCCGCAGCGTGACTCGCTGGAGATCCTGGCCCGCGTCTGCGAGATCGTGTCGCTGGCCAAGGACGCCGACTCTGCCGCTGCGCTGGAAGCGATCAAGAGCGAGTTTGCCACGGTCGAGGAGTTCGAGAGGGAGTTCCCCTCGCTGTGTTTCGCGCTGGCCACGGGCGTCGGCAAGACGCGGCTGATGGGCGCGTTCATCACGTACCTGTTCCAGGCTGAGGGCATCCGAAACTTCTTCGTACTCGCACCCAACCTGACGATCTACAACAAGTTGATCGCGGACTTCACGCCGAACACGCCCAAGTACGTGTTCAAGGGCATCGGCGAGTTTGCGATCAATCCGCCGGTGGTCACTACCGGCGACACGTATGAGTCGGCTACCGCTGTGCGCGCGCAGCTGTTCGACAACCCCGGCGACTGCCACATCAACATCTTCAACATCTCGAAGATCAACAGCGAGGTGCGCGGCGGCAACGCCCCGCGCATCAAGCGGCTGAGTGAGTACATCGGCCAGAGCTACTTCGATTATCTGGCGGGCCTGGATGACCTGGTGATGCTGATGGATGAGAGCCACCGCTACCGGGCGACGGCTGGCGTGCGGGCGATCAACGAGCTCAAGCCGATCCTCGGCCTGGAACTGACCGCCACGCCGCAGGTGGAGAACGGCGGTCGCAGCGTGCCGTTCAAGAACGTGATTTACAGCTACCCGCTGTCAGCGGCGATGACGGACGGGTTCGTCAAGGAACCGGCCGTGGCGACGCGGGAGAACTTCGACCCCAACGCCTATTCGCCCGAGGGGCTGGAGAAGGTCAAGCTCGAGGACGGCGTACGGATTCACGAGAACACAAAGGTTGAGTTGGAGGTGTACGCCCGCAACAACGACAAGGAGGTGGTCAAGCCGTTCATGCTGGTCGTGGCCACCGATACCGAGCACGCCAACTCGCTCCAGCAGGTCATCGAGGGCGATGAGTTCTTTGAGGGTCGGTACAAGGGCAAGGTTATCCAAGTGCATTCCAACCTGCGCGGCGAGGTCAAAGACGAGGTCGTCGAGCAGTTGCTGACCGTCGAAAACCCGGACAACCCGACGGAGATCGTCATTCACGTCAACATGCTGAAAGAAGGCTGGGACGTGACGAACCTCTACACCATCGTCCCGCTGTGCGCGGCGAACTCGCGGACGCTCGTGGAGCAGTCGATCGGTCGCGGCCTGCGCCTGCCCTACGGCAAACGCGTGGGCGTCCCGGCGGTAGACCGGCTGACCATCGTCTCGCACGACAAGTTCCAGGAGATCGTCGACCACGCCAACGATCCGGACTCGATCATCCGCGCGGGCGTTGTGATCGGCCGGGATATTCCGGAGGCTGGTCGGAAAGCCGTGGAGGTCAAGAGCGCGTTCGAGGAAGCCATCTCAGGCGGCACTGTTCCGACCACGACAGGGACTGACCAGACCGGCGGCGAACAGCGGAATCTCTTCGAGAAGCCTGAAGAGCAGGAAGTTGCCAAGGCCACCTACCAGGTCATCAAGCAATACGAGCGGCTCATGGGCAGCGATCAACTCCAGGATGAGGCGGTACAGGAGGAGATCGTGCAGAAGGTTCAGGAAATCGTCCGGCCCAAGCAAGGCATGCTCGAAGGCACTGTGGAGCAGGTGAACGTGGCCGAGGTGGTGCAGAAGACCACGGCGCTGTACCGGGAGCTGTCCATCGACGTGCCGAAGATCGTTGTCGTGTCGAAGGGCGAGGTGACCTGCGGGTACGAGGACTTCGACCTCGACACGCGGAATATTAACCTCCAGCCAGTAGCGCAGGACATCCTGATTCAGCATCTGCACGAGAACCAGCGTTACCGACTCCAGGATGGGACGGGCATCATCCAGGAGAAGCGGCCCGAGGACTACCTCGTTCGCGGGCTGATCGACTTCGATGATGTCAGCTACGACGAGCATGCGGGGCTGCTCTACAAGTTGGCGGGCCAAGTCGTGACGAGACTGCGGGAATACTTGAGTGGAGAAGACGATGTAATCAACGTGCTGCAGTACCACCAGCAGAGCTTGGTGAACCTGATCCATTCGCAGATGCAGCAGCACTTCGTCGAGTCCGCAAGCTCGTACGAAGCCCACGTGACACGCGGGTTTCATACGCTGCGAGCCAACAACTACTCCGCAGCTGCCAACGAGAATGTGCGCGACTTCCGCTCCACCGTGCCCGAGGGCCAACGTAACCGGATCGGCTCGATGGTCTTTGGCGGGTTCCGCAAGTGTCTGTATCCCATCCAGAAGTTTGACTCTGATCCGGAGCGCCGATTTGCGGTGCTGCTGGAGAATGAGAACGACGTGCTGAAGTGGTTCAAGCCCGCCAAGGGTGATTTCCAGATTCACTACAGCCACGAGGACTCCTACGAGCCGGACTTCGTCGTCGAGACCAAGACGAGGAAGCTCCTCTGCGAACCCAAACGCTCAAGCGAGATGACCGATGAGACGGTTCTGGCAAAGGCTGACGCTGCCGCCACATGGTGTAAGCACGCGACGGACCATGCCAACGAGAACGGCGGAAAGCCATGGGTATACCTGCTGATCGCCCATGATCAGATACAAGATCAGATGACCCTTGCCGGGTTGGCGGCTCGATGTGAGGTGAGGCCAATTGATCTCGCACTTCAGCAGGAGGAAGTGCTGTGCAAAGAATGGTCCCAGGAACAGCCATCTTCGGCTGGAGTCGAATCCGAAGCTGCGAGTGCGCCTGAGCCGTTCTTGCGGGTCGTGCCAGATGAGGGCGACAAGTACCATACGTGCGTTCCTATGCTTTCCCTGCAGGCAGCCGCCGGGAACTTTGGCGACATCCAAAGCGTCGAGCCGGACGGCTGGGTTCAGCCGAGGACTGGCCGAAAGCTTGGCCGGGGAATGTTTGTCGCTCAGGTGGTGGGTAAGTCGATGGAACCCGATGCGCCAGACGGATCATGGTGTCTTTTCCGGACTCCGGTGGGAGGAAGCCGGCAAGGCAAGATCGTCGTGGTTCAACTCCGTGACGCCATCGACCCGGAGACAGGGGAGCGCTATACGGTCAAGCGCTATGACAGCCAGAAAGAAGTTCAGGAAGAATCCTGGCGCCACGAGCGCATCGTCCTCAAGCCGATCAATCCGGACTTCGAACGCATCGTTCTGACCGGGCTAGAGGAGGGCGAACTGGAGGTTGTGGCGGAACTGGTTGAAGTGCTCGGGACATGAGGGCTAGGGCTCCTGGTCCAACCTATTGCTACCTGGTGCTCAAGACCGATCGGCAGGGAGGAGAGTAACTCGGCGTGCGCGGCTTTGCCGCAAGAGATCGAGCCGCGGTCACTCATCCGACTTCCCTGGTCGGTTGCGGGCCATCTCCCAGAGCTGAATCGTGTGAAGGACCTGTTGCACGCCCGGAGGGTCTCTGCGCCGCGGCCATCACGCCGTCACCAGCACCGGGGAAATCGACTCCCATGCTTCCCCCATGCCCCCCAATCCGCAAGTCCATACTTTTCCCTGCTCACGGCTATATCGGCTCTGATTTGCCACCAGCAGGTTGGGGGTTCGATTCCCTTCGCCAGCTTTCTCTGACTTGAGGGAGCATTCTCTCCGGCTCCGTTATCGAGACTTCTTGGCCACCGGCCGGAATAACAATCATTCTGAGATTGGAAGTATTGGTGGGAAATGGACGGGCCCGCCGATGGATCATAAGCGTAAAGCAACTGGCTGCTAGGTGAGAAAACTCCACTACTGATAGCATGCTTTCGGTTCGCAAATTGCCACCGGGAGGTCAGCATAATGGGAAGCTTTACGAGTGCGCGGATTACGCGGTCTCTTGCCGGCCTTCTGCTGGTTCTCTCGATTCTGCTTCTAATCTCCCTTCACCCCTCACGCTCTGACGCCAGGACGGCGGCCTCGGCGCCACCACCGATGGGGACACAGTCCGGTTACGGTGGAGTATCTCCTCGCCCTGAAGTCCCGGTTCGTATCCGCCATCTATCGACTGTATCTTCTGCCGACACGGTCTCGCTGCTGGCGTGGGGAATCGTTGGGAGCGAAGAGGATACAACAGACTCGCGCTTCTTGGACTTGGCCCGCCTGGAGGTGTGGGAGGAGCCGGGAGAGTCGCTCGTCTCCTTTGAGGTGAGTTTCTTCTACCCCTTTGCCGGAATTGATCTGTGGCCGACCGGGGAGAGCGCGGCGGATGTCCTTGTGGACACTGATAGCTTGGCGTCGACGGGGGAGCGCGTCGGCGGTTTCTTGGGCAGCGATGTCTGCGTGGCGTTTAGGTATCTTGGTGGAGGAGAGTACGAGGCAAACGTGTACCGGACGCCTTCTGGGGATACCGCCTCGTGGGTCCTTCTCGGGCAGTTTGAAGCATATATGGTTGCCGCCAACCAGGATGAATATGTTCTGGGCGTCAGCATTCCGGCCGGTCTGCTTGGCTCCAGCAAGGACATGCGCGCGATGGCGTGGTCCCAGTGGGTTTCTCCCATCGCGGAGGAGTACGAGGACTGGCTGCCTGACTCGACCTACGCTGAGTTCCACCTAGGTCCGTGGGACGGGGGGACAACTACAACTGCGCCTGCCACAACAACCACTACCACGGTTCAGAGGCCCCCTGCCGCGTTCACTGACGTCCCCCCGAGCCACCCTAACGCCCCAGCCATCAGCGACCTCGCATCCCGAGGCATCATCAACGGGTACGACGACGGCACTTTCCGCCCGGGGACACCAGTACGGCGGCAGCAGTTCGCCAAGATGATCATCCTCAGTCTCGGACTAGAACCCATTCGCGGCGGGCTCAGCTCCTTCGGGGACGTCGAGGATTCGTATCCCTATCCCGCGGGTTACGTCGCCGCAGCCGCTCGACTGGGAATCACAGTCGGAACCTCCCCTGGGAAGTTCTCTCCTTACGCTGAGATTTCACGCGCCCAAGTCGTCACTATGGTGGCGAGGGCGGTTCATGGACTCGATCCAGGTCTTCTTCTTACTCCGCCTGCCGTGTACAGGAATGCCTGGGGCACTTCCTTCAGCGTGACCCATGGGCCGAATGCCCGCATTGCCGAGTACAACGGACTCCTGGACGGGTTGCCGCTAAGTGTTCTCAGCCCCTGGGGGGACATGTCACGGGGGGAGACGGCGCAGGTGCTCCATAACTTCCTTGTGCTCTGGAAAGAGGGTCCCGCCGCTTCTTCGGCGGATAACTCCGCCCTGGTCACCAGGATCACGGACGGGGACTCCATCGAGGTAAGCTATAAAGGAGCAAGGGAGCGAATCCGCCTCGTCGGTATTGACGGCCCCGAGTACGGTGAAGCCTTCGCCGCTGAGGCAACAGCGGCGCTGCGGGCACTAATAGGAGGGAAGACGGTAGACCTGGAGTTCGACATCAAGACCCGGGACCAGTATGGACGCCTATTGGCGTATGTATGGGTCGGTTCCACCATGGCTAACGCGGAGATGCTTCGCGAGGGCCTGGCCACCGTCTACACGGTCCAGCCGAATACCAAGTACCTGAGCACGTTGAAGGCCGCGGAAAACGAAGCCAAGGCCGCCCAGCGCGGCATCTGGGCGGAGATTTCGGGATCGCCCCTGGAGATTGTTGACATAAACTCGAATGCCGTCGGTAACGACAACTTCAACCTGAACGGGGAGTACGTGCTGTTCAAGGTGCTAGAGGCAGGGAGTCTCGCTGGATACTCCGTCGAGGACGAGAGCGGGCACCGCTACGGCTTCCCCACGCGGGTCTTTCAGGCAGGACAGGCATTCAAGCTACGGACCGGTGCGGGGACCGATACGCAGACTGATCTATATTGGGGGATGATCGAGAGCGCGGTCTGGAACAACGCGGGCGACACGGTCAAGCTTCTTGACTCACAAGGTCACGTTGTCCTGTCCCAGAGCTATTGATCGCCGGGTGCGAGTACCGCTTGAACCAGCACTCTGCGACAGCGATCATTCCCGGGGGGGAACCAACGGACGTATCGTGGAGTCTCTGGTTAGTTCCAGGTAAGCCACTCGCGGACCGTCTCAGGATCGGGAGGTTTGACCCGCTTGGTCACCGTTATCCAGTAATACTCGCCTATCAGCTGTGGGGCCGTGGACTCGGGTCGGCCAAGTCTTCGCGGAAGATCGTCAGGTTGGATCCCTTGGCGCAAACACTGCTGTGCGACCTGCCCCAAGTCGTTGCGAATCATTTGTAGAAAACGGACGTAGGATGCGCCCGATTCATCGGCTGCAACCTGTTGTCGTATGGCTTCGTCCCAAGGCGCGAAGACATGCGGGCGGAGCGCAAAGAGGGTCTTGGAGGCTGCTGTAGGGCCGAACGAAATGAGGAAACGACGACCATTTCTGACCGCCTCGCGGGTAGGCAGGCCGGAAAGGCTGTCGAAGAGTTCTGTGAACGGGTCCAAGACCCCATCATCCATGTCGACGAGGTGATCGGTTGTGGCCGGAAGCCGACCCCAGGAAGACGTGTACCAAGCATCAAGTTCCTCTGACACATCTTGATGGCACGCAAGCGCGAGGTGCCGGCAGCCCCAGGCGTTTAACCACTTAAGGAGGGCCCGGCGATGATCCGGGTCGTCAAGATCGGGCTTCCCGTGCACACGGCGCTGGAACTCCCGGAACGAGCTGCCGAAGTCGGTCATGGCGTCGTACACGTTGCAGGCATAAGCAAGAGAGCCTAGCGAGATGTGTTCTTCGCTCACCACGTACCTTCCTTGGGCGGTGTTGACCGATAATACCACTCTGCTCCGCTACATTCGCGGCTACAGCAGGTCGGGGTGGATCAGAATCGTGTCCCACACACCGGGGTTCCGAAGCCGCGCCCGGGTCCAAATTCGTATCACCATTTCCGGGCCAATTTGGGCCACTGCAGCCATTATGTACATAACGTACATAATGTACAAAACTCCCCAAGTTTGCCTTCCGTCCGCTTTCGCTATGTCACGGACATATCTTCCTTGGAGGAATACGTCCGGCGAGAGATATTGGCTGAGGTGGGGTACGGGTCGGATGGGAGCAGACTCGTGGATTGTGACGACGCTGACTATATCGTGTGCCTGTCCGCTGCTGGGCGAGAGCGTCGAAGCTCGGTTTGACTTCGGCGAAGTGTGCGCGGTGAACCGGTCGACAGGTGCGCTTCTGGGCATCAGTGATCAGCAGGTTGGGGGTTCGGCTCCCTTCGCCGACTTTCCTTCTATCAGCGGAAGCAAGGCGCAAATACCGCTCTGGTAAAGGGATCAGGCGCTCCGTTGTCTCTTCTCGGCACTTCCGTTGTGATAACGATAGTTCTCAGGTCTTGAGGGTTTTCTTCTTCCCCCCTGCTTCCCCGAAGACCTGTTACAAGGAGGTGGAAGGATCGTGAAGATTGCGAAGAGGGTTGTAGATGCGACCCACGCGGGCAATAAAGATGCCTGGGTGTGGGACGGACCGATGCCCGCCATCGACCGGCTGGAAGGGTTCTATCCTGGCGGACCCAGTCTCCGCAGACGAGTCCTCGAGCCGGTATGTATTGAGCACGGCATGGCGTTGCATGTCCGGGCTTATGTGGCCGGTGAGTCGCTTGAACGTTCGTCCTTCAGAAGATTGGAGGAAACAATATGGAATCCGGGGCCAGGGAAATAATCCGCCATAATCCCCACCACCGAGGTGCCGCGGACATCGTCGGCACAGTCACTGGCTTTCGACCGGGGGAAGGATTCGGAGGCACTGATCTTGGATCAATTGAAATAGCCCAGTAAGTACGCTCCTTTTCTTTTTTCCTGTCGTCCAACGGCGGCATCATCGTTCGCTTCCACAAGCTATCGCATGTGTTATAAGAACATGATTCGTGATTGAATACCGTGAACACCGGCTGCGCGCAGAGGAGAAAGTGATGCCAATAGACGAACAGAACCTATCCGAATCGGTTAAGGAAATCCGAAGACAGTTGTCCCTGAGCCAAGAAGACCTGGCCCGTGCGCTCGGCATCAGCTTTGCCACCGTGAACCGGTGGGAAAACGGCCGGGTAAAGCCTTCGAAGCTGGCGAGAGCGCAGCTGGATAACTATTGTGCCAAGATGACCAGGCAAGGAAAACTGAAGCTGACCGGAGGCGATAAATGAGCAAGAACAACAACGGCGCCAATCTCGGCTTTGAGAGCCAGATGTGGGCTGCCGCCGACAAGCTGCGGGGGCATATGGACGCCTCCGAGTACAAGCATGTGGTTCTCGGTTTGATCTTTCTCAAATACATCTCCGACGCCTTCCAGGCCAAGTACAAGCAGCTGGAGGCGACGAAGGATACTGAATACACAGACCCGGAAGACCGTGACGAATACTCGGCGGCCAACATCTTCTGGGTGCCGAAGGAGGCCCGCTGGGACAAGCTGCAGGCCAGCGCCAAGCAGCCGACCATCGGAAAGATCGTTGATGACGCGATGGTGGCCATTGAGAAAGAGAACCCGACCCTCAAGGGTGTTCTGCCCAAAGACTATTCGCGCCCATCTCTGGACAAATACCGCCTGGGTGAACTCATCGACATCATCAGCAAGATCGGACTTGGAGACGATGAATCCCGCTCAAAAGATATTCTCGGCCGGGTGTACGAGTATTTCCTTGGTCGTTTCGCCGCGGCTGAGGGCAAAGGCGGCGGTGAGTTCTACACACCCCGGTGCGTGGTTAATCTGCTCGTCAGAATGATCGAGCCTTATAAGGGTCGCGTATATGACCCGTGCTGCGGTTCAGGCGGCATGTTCGTCCAAAGCGAGCGCTTTGTTGAGGAACGCGGCGGATGCCTGGGCGACATCGCCATCTACGGCCAGGAGTCCAACTCCACGACCTGGCGGCTGGCCATGATGAACCTGGCCATCAGAGGACTGGATGCCAACCTTGGCGGTCAACATGCGGACAGCTTCCACAACGACCTGCACAAGAACCTGCGGGCTGATTTCATCCTCGCCAATCCCCCCTTCAACATGAGCGACTGGGGCGGTGAACGACTGTCTGAGGACGCCCGCTGGAAGTTCGGCACCCCGCCGGCGAACAACGCCAACTACGCCTGGATTCAGCACTTCATCCATCACCTCTCGCCCACGGGGGTTGCCGGATTCGTTCTGGCCAACGGCTCCATGTCCACCAACACCAACAGCGAAGGAGAAATCCGCAAGAACATCATCGAGGCGGATTTGGTGGACTGCATGATCGCCCTGCCCGGACAGCTCTTTTACACGACGCAGATTCCGGTGTGCCTGTGGTTTGTGGCCCGCAACAAGAAGAACGGCAAGTTTCGCGACCGAACCGGGCGCACGCTCTTTATCGACGCTCGCAAATTGGGAACCCTCATAGACCGGACCCATAAAGATTTTTCCGACGAAGAGCTGGACAAGGTCGCCGCCACCTACCATGCCTGGCGTGGAGAGACCGAGGCCGGGGAATATGAGGATGTGCCGGGCTTCTGCAAGAGCGCCACAACCGACGAGATCAAGGAGCATGGTTACGTGCTGACCCCGGGCCGATACGTGGGCGCGGCCGAGATCGAGGACGACGGCGTTCCTTTTGAAGAAAAGATGGCCGGACTTTCAGCTACGCTCTACGAGCAGTTCGCCGAAGCTAACCGGCTCGAAGCCACCATCAGAAGGAATTTGGAGGTCTTGGGCTATGGCGAATAACCCGGAAGGCTTCAATTTCAGCACCCTGGTCACTGCCATTCACCAGGTAAACGAGAACATGGCGGGTTCGGACCGGGCGGATTACGGTGATAAGCTCCTTTCAGAACTGGCAAAGCGGCTGACAGACATCGAAGTAAGCAATTGCAACCGCCGCCAGCTCTATCGTTACCTGCGCTTTTACCGCCTTTACCCTCAAATTGTGGGGACACCGTCCCCACAATTGCAAATCCCCCCGGAAAAACTCGTGTATCGCTTCTCATATGAGCGTTCCGGGTTGTCGCAAAACAAGGAACAACTGGCTGAACTGGCCCAATCCGGGGCGGAAAAGAGCGAACCGAATCTGGCCGTCCACGATCCATATGTCTTCGAGTTTCTCGGGATCAAGTCCCGTGAGATCATGCGGGAATCCGATCTGGAGGATCAACTTCTCGATAAACTTCAGGATTTTCTCTTGGAATTGGGCCACGGGTTCTGTTTCGAGGCACGTCAGAAGAGGATTCTGATCGGGGATGTACATGGATTCGTTGACCTGGTTTTCTATCACCGCATCCTTAAATGCCATGTTCTGGTTGAGTTGAAGGTCGATTCCTTTAACCATGAAAACCTCGGGCAGCTCAACACCTATGTGAGCTGGTACCGGAAAAACATGATGGCCGACGGCGACAACCCGCCGGTGGGCATCCTGCTGTGCACGCAAAAAGACCATGCCCTGGTGGAATACGCCCTGGCAGGCATGGACAACCACCTGTTCGTCTCCAAGTACCAACTCGAACTGCCCCGAAAGGAAGAAATCCAGCGTTTTCTGGAAGATAAGATGCGGGAGGTTCGTGATGGGGAGTGATTGGCCGGTTATGTTTCTTGATAGTGCACCTCTTGAGATTATTGATGGTGATCGTGGGAAAAACTATCCGAAGCAGACAGAGTTTTCTTCAAGCGGGCATTGCCTATTCTTGAACGCAGGTAATGTCACTATCAATGGGTTCAATTTCTCAGATTGCGCTTTCGTCACTGAAAAGAAAGATTCTTTGTTACGTAAGGGAAAATTGATTCGCAAAGATGTGATTTTGACAACACGAGGGACAGTTGGTAATGCAGCATTTTTTGACGATACCGTTCCATTCAAGCACATTCGAATCAACTCCGGAATGGTAATCCTTCGGCCACTGCCTTCGGAGCTGCTTCCAAGGTATCTATATTTATTCATGCGCTCCCCAGATTTTCACTCACAAGTGCTGTCTCTTCGGACTGGTAGTGCTCAGCCACAACTACCGATCAGAGACATCAAGAAGATACAAATTCCAATCCCCCCTCTCCCTGACCAACGCGCCATAGCCCATATCCTCGGATCGCTGGACGACAAGATCGAATTGAACCGTCGGATGAACAAGGCGTTGGAGGCCACAGCCCGCGCCATCTTCAAGTCCTGGTTCGTGGATTTCGCTCCGGTGCGCGCCAAAGCCGAAGGCCGCCCGACAGGTCTGCCGGATGATATTGCCGCGCTCTTTCCCGACAGCTTCGAGGGCTCGGAGCTGGGGGAGATTCCGAAGGGGTGGGAGGTGGGTTCATTTCGAGACTTCATTTCACAACGAACGGAACGAGTAGGCTCTCGAAAGGCAGTGGTTCTTTCAGCAATAGCAAGCGGAGAATTAGCCAAATCTGACGATTACTTCACAAAACAGGTATATAGCAAAAAGACAGAGAAGTATCTTGCCGTAGAGCAATGGGATTTTGCGTACAATCCTTCACGAATAAATATAGGGTCAATTGGGATGCTTGAGGAACCAATTCTTGGTGGAGTTAGCCCAGTATATGTTGTTGTACGTCCAAGATTTATGTACCGTTGGTTTCTTGAGTTCTCGCTTCGCCTCCCATCCACGAAGGAATGGATAAATGCATTATCAAGTGGAAGCGTTCGTCAATCTCTTTCATACAGCGCTTTTTCTTCGATTCCATGTGTAATGCCTTTGGAGGAAACTATAGAAAGGTTTAATCGGTTATGGTTAGAATTGCTGGATTGCATTAAGTCATATGAACGAGAGTCCGAGTCTCTCGCCGCCATCCGCGACACTCTCCTTCCCAAACTCATCTCCGGCGAGCTACGTATCCCGGATGCAGAGAAGTTCGTTGAGGAGGCCGGTTTATGAGCAACGAAATCATCCTCTACAGCACGCCGGATGGCGTCAAGAAAGTCGGCGTCTTGTATCAGGACGAGAATTTCTGGCTGACGCAGAAGGCGTTGGCCGGGCTGTTCAATGTAAAGGTTCCAGCCGTCAGCAAACATCTCAAAAACATCTTTGACTCCGGCGAATTGGATGAAGATTCAGTTGTTTCCATTTTGGAAACAACTGCCGCTGACGGCAAGGACTACAAAACAAGATACTACAACCTCGACGCCATTATTGCCGTGGGGTACCGGGTCAACAGCTATCAGGCCACCCAGTTCCGCATCTGGGCGACCAAAACCTTGAAGGAGTTCATCATCAAGGGCTTTGTGCTGGATGACGAACGGCTCAAGCAGGGAAAACATTTCGGCAGGGATTATTTTGATGAGCTTCTGGAACGGGTCCGCGAAATCCGGGCCAGTGAGCGTCGTTTTTACCAGAAAATAACCGATATCTACGCGCTTTCTGCAGATTATGACAAAAACGCTCCCATTACCCAGGAATTTTTCGCTACGGTGCAGAATAAACTACACTGGGCCATAACCGGGAAAACCGCCGCTGAAATCATCTATGACTCGGCAGATGCCGAAAAGATACACATGGGGCTGACAAGCTGGAAGCAGGCGCCGGACGGGAAAATCCTGAAATCCGATGTCGGCGTTGCCAAAAACTATCTGGGCGAGGCGCACATCAGGGAGTTGAACCGGATTGTGACCGCCTACCTCGACCTTGCGGAGAATCGGGCTGAACGGCAGATTGTTATGAAGATGGAAGACTGGGTTCAGTTTCTGCACAGTTTTCTGGAGCTTTCCGATTACCCGATTCTCAAGGACAGGGGGAAGGTAAGCGCCCTGGAGGCAAAATTGAAGGTCGAACAGGAATACGAAACGTACAGAAAACGACAGGACCGGGAATATATTTCGGACTTTGACCGGGAGATAAAGCGCATCCAGGGTTCGCAAGAGGGAGACGATGAATAAGACCTCCGAAACCACCCTGGAACAAACCGCCCTCGATTGGTTTGAATCCCTCGGTTGGCAGACCGCCTTCGGCCCCGACATCAGCCCGGACGGTCCGGCCGGTGAACGCCAGGATTACGACCAGGTTGTCTTGATTGGAAGGCTTCAGATCGCGCTTGAGAACATCAATCCGAGCATCCCGCCGGATGCCACCCGCGAGGCTGTCAGGAAAATCACGCGGACGGAATCCCCCAGCCTGATCGAGAACAACCGGCGTTTTCATCGAATGCTTGCCGATGGTGTGGATGTCTCCTATATGCAGGAAGGCCACGAGGTTCACGACAAGGTCTGGCTGCTCGATCTTGAGGACCTGGAGAACAACGACTGGCTCGCCGTCAATCAGTTCACGGTCATCGAGGATCGGAGAAACCGGCGGCCCGACATCGTAATCTTTGTCAATGGCCTGCCTATGGGCGTGATCGAGCTCAAGAATCCTGCGGATGAGAAGGCCACCACCCGCCATGCCTTCAACCAGCTTCAGACATACAAAAGCGATATCCCCGGCCTCTTCATCTATAACGAGCTGCTTGTGATTTCCGACGGCCTGGAGGCCCGCGGCGGGACGCTTACCAGCGGATGGGACCGGTTCATGCCATGGCGCACCATTGACGGCACGGAAGTCGCCCCACGCGGTTCTGTGGAGCTGGAGGTGCTGCTCAAGGGAGTTTTTGAAAAGCGGCGGTTGCTCGACCTGGTATTGAATTTTGTCGTGTTCGACGATGACGGAGCCGCGATTGCCAAGAAAGCGGCGGCCTATCATCAATTCCATGCGGTGAACAAAGCGGTTGAGAGTACACTTGGCGCCACGTCACATGCAGGGGATCGTCGTATCGGCGTGATCTGGCACACCCAGGGAAGCGGCAAGAGCCTCTTGATGGCATTCTTCGCCGGTAAGATCATCCGTCATCCGGCCATGGAAAATCCTACCTTGCTGATGATAACCGACCGGAACGACCTGGACGATCAGCTCTTCGGCACGTTCTCATCCTGCCGTGATCTCCTGCGGCAAACACCCGTTCAGGCGGAAAACCGGGAGCATCTGAAGGAACTGCTTCAGGTTCCTTCGGGCGGGGTGGTTTTTACGACGATTCAGAAATTCCTGCCTGACGACAAAGGCCAACAATACCCCGAACTATCCACTCGTCGGAATATCGTGGTCATTGCCGATGAAGCGCACCGCAGTCAGTACGACTTCATCGACGGATTCGCGCGCCACATGCATGACGCCCTGCCCAACGCCTCCTTCATAGGATTTACGGGTACGCCCATCGAGCGCGATGACCGAAGCACTCCCGCTGTCTTCGGCGACTACATTGATAAATACGACATTCTGCGAGCGGTGGAAGATGAGTTTACGGTTCCCATTTTCTATGAAGGCAGACTGGCGAAGATCGATTTGCGGGAAGAGGAAAAGCCGGCCATCGATCCAGAGTTTGAAGAGATCACCGAGGGGGAGGAAGAATCCGACAAGCAGAAACTGCGCACCAAGTGGGCTGCCCTTGAAGCGATGGTTGGCACGGAAAAGCGAATCGCGCTCGTTGCCCAAGACCTGGTTCAGCATTTTGAAGACCGCCTGCAAGCATTAGACGGCAAGGCAATGGTCGTCTGCATGAGCCGTCGAATCTGTGTGGACATGTACAGCGCCATCGTCAAGCTGCGGCCTGATTGGCACAGCGATGACGACGATAAGGGTGTGTTGAAGATCGTCATGTCCGGTTCCAGATCGGATCGCGCCCAATGGCAGCCTCATATTCGCAACAAGCCGCGGCGCGAGGCCCTGGCCAAGAGGTTCAAAGATCCGGCCGCTCCCATGAAGGTGGTGATCGTGCGGGATATGTGGTTGACCGGGTTCGACTGCCCATCGCTGCACACGATGTACGTCGATAAGCCGATGCGGAGGCACGGACTGATGCAGGCGATAGCCAGGGTCAACCGAGTGTTCAAAGATAAACCGGGCGGATTGGTTGTTGACTACCTCGGCCTTGCGGACCAGTTGAAACGGGCCCTTGCGGACTACACCGAAGCGGGCGGCCGCGGCAAAGCAGCTATCAACCAGGAAGAAGCCGTTGCGGTGATGTTGGAGAAGTTCGAAATCGTCGTCTCCATGTTCCACGGTTTCGATTACGCCTCACTCCTCAAAGCAGAACCGGCAAAGCCTGCCTGCCGCGACGTGCGCGGCGCAGGCAGGCGTATCGCCGGTATTGCGGCCGCCATGGAACATATCCTTCAACTGGAGGATGGCAAGAAGCGTTATCTGGCAGAGGTAACTGCTCTGTCCAAGGCTTTTGCTCTCGCTGTTCCGCATGAGGAAGCCCTCAAAATTCGTGATGAAGTGGGATTCTTCCAAGAGGTCCGCGCCGGGCTGGCGAAAGCAACGGTCGAAGGCGAAGGCAAGAGCCCCGAAGAAATGGATACCGCGATTCGCCAGCTGGTATCGCGGGCCGTAGCCTCGGAAGATGTTATCGACATTTTTGCTACGGCCGGCCTGAAGAAACCGGATATCTCGATTCTCTCCGACGACTTCCTCCAGGAAGTGCGGCAGCTTCCTCACCGGAACCTTGCAGTGGAATTGCTGAGAAAACTCCTGAACGATGAGATCAAGACAAACTCCCGCAAGAACGTCGTCCAGGCGCGGTCTTTTGCAGAGATGCTGGAGAAAGCCATACGAAAATACCAGAGCCGGGCGATTGAGGCCGCGCAGGCCATTGAGGAGCTAATCAAATTGGCCAAGGAAATGCGCGAGGCTCAGCAGCGTGGCGAAAATCTTGGCATGACCGATGATGAAATCGCCTTTTACGACGCGCTTGAGGTTAACGACAGCGCGGTGAAGGTTCTGGGGGACAAAACGCTGACGACTATTGCGCACGAACTGGTTGAAGCGGTCAGGCGGAGCGTAACCATAGACTGGACGGTTCGCGAAAATGCCCGTGCCCAGATACGCGTGATCGTGAAACGGATTCTGCGCAAGTATGGGTACCCCCCCGACAAACAGGAAAAAGCAACTCTAACCGTTCTGGAGCAGACGGAAGTGCTGTGCAAGGAGTGGTCGGAGGAACCGTCCTCTTCGGTTGAAGTTGAACCCGAGACCACGAGTACGCCTGAGCCGTTCCTGCGAGTGGTGCCTGAGGAGGAAGAGAAGTATCGTACTTGTGTTCCCCTGCTTTCGTTGCGGGTGGCTGCCGGGTACTTCGGTGATGTCCACAGCGTGGAACCGGATGGCTGGGTTCAACCGAATACGGGACGAAAGCTTGGTCCCGGGCTGTTTGTCGCTCAGGTCGTTGGTAGGTCCATGGAGCCGACTGTGCCGGACGGAGCCTGGTGCCTTTTCCGAGCTCCCGTTGTTGGGAGTCGCCAGGGCAAGGTCGTCGTCGTTCAACTCCGTGACGCCATCGACCCGGAGACCGGCGAGCGTTACACCGTCAAGCGTTACGAAAGTCAGAAGGAAGTTAAAGAGGATACCTGGCGCCACGAGCGCATTACCCTGAACCCGATCAATCCGGTCTACGAACCCATCGTTCTGACCGGGGCAGAGGAGGGCGAGCTGGAGGTTGTGGCGGAACTGGTTGAAGTGCTCGGGACATGAGGGCTCCTGGTCAAACCCATTGCTACCTGGTGCTCGAGACCGATCCGCAGGGAGGAGAGGAACTCGGCGTGCGCGGCTTTGCCGTAAGAGATCCAGCCGCGGTCACTCATCCGACTTCCCTGGTCGGTTGCGGGCCATCTCCCAGAGCTGGATCGTGTGAAGGACCTGTTGCACGCCCGGGGGTCTCTGCTTCGTGGCCATCACGCCGTCAAAAGCACCGGGGAATCGGCTCCCACGCTTCCCCCGGGCTTCCCCGAATCCGCACGTCCATACTTTTCCCTGCGCAAGGCACCAGCGACTCTGATTTCCCACCATCAGGCTGGGGGTTCGATTCCCGCCACCTTGCCGCTCTCGGCTTCACCCGGCAACGCCTACACGAAACCCGCACTAGCCAGCTTCAATGGGGCCGCGGCATCTGAGCCGCGGATACCTCAGTCGTCGGCTTGATCTCGGTGCCTCTCCGGGTCGACAGAGCCGCCGGGATTAGGTGCGTTCTCTTTTTCGACTCCCCGCGTGAGCCAATCGCGAGAGGCCGTAGTAGGCAGCTGAGATCAACACACTTGCGTTCATAGCGACGAGAACCCCCAGGAGCAGCAAATACAAGCCCAGCTGGTCCAGACTGAATTCACCTGGTTCCCGAATATCATAGTAGGTGACCACTAGGACGACGATGGGGGATATGATCCCACCAGCAAGGGCGAAAACGGCTGCGCTGCGGGCGGCCTGCTTCTGGTCTTCAAAGTCGCCGGTTCGGATGTGTACGGCGGTTGCCGCGAGCCCGGCGATGACTCCAGGGACGGCAATAAGAAGCAGGAGATTGAGTGTCCGGAGAAGACTGTCGCCCGCCACAACGGGGATCAGTATGCCGGGCAAGCCGATAGCGACCCACACAAGAATCCCGTACAAAATGGAATAACGTCGATTGCGATGGGTTTGTGTCGACGTGTCGATTCGATTGACATTCATGAGGAACATATACCTTCCGCTTACCTTCGTCAAACCGAATAGTGACAACACGTGTCACTTGGTTGCACCTGTCATTGTGGTGTTTGTAGCCGTCGTGCTGCTGGACGTGGTCGTCGTCGAGACACAGCGGAATGCAGAGGTTCCTCCGGACACGGAACGAACCATGTCAGAAGCCGCGTAGGTTACTGTGGCAAGAGAGTCCTGAGATTGAGGAGTAGGACACCCTGTTTGGTGCACATGGTCCGGCCGTCCCGGCCCAGGCACTTCTGCTAGGCTTAGTACTGGCGACAGCACAACCTAAGGGATGCAACATGGCAGGCTTTCGAGGATTTCTGTACTTGCTGGTCGGGATTCTGGGCGATGCGAACGTCTGCGCCTCAGGGTGAAGGATGTCGATTTCTCACGCTCCGAGATCACCGTGCGCGACGGCAAAGCGGGGGAGCGGCCGCGCGACGATGTTGCCCGTGTCGATCAAGATCCCGCTTCGTGACCACCGCCGCGTGTTGAAGAAAATCCACGAAGGCGACCTTACCGCCGGCTGGGGACGCGGGCCGCTCCCCGATGCGCTCGACAGGAAGTATCCGAGCACCGCAGCAGAGTGAGGGTGGCAGTGGGTCTTTCCCCAGGCAATGTGGTGGAAGAACCCAAGGACCGCCGATCAAGGGAGGCATCATGTTCACGAGACCATTATTCAACGAGCCGTCAGGGAGGCGGGCTACGATATCTGGACCATCCAGGAGTTGCTTGGTCACAAGGATGTGTGCACCACGATGATCTACACCCATGCGCTGAACAAGGGCGGTCAAGGTGTCCGCAGCCCACTTGACGGTTGGCTGGTGCTGCCTATATTGTCCGCATATCCACGAAACATGGCGGTGCGCTGGCGGGTCCATTGCCCTCCAGCGGGAGATTGCGGGTTCTTACCCCGCCTCCGCTTCGTTGATACACAGACAGCGGGGCGGTGTGTCGGTGGAGTTATGCAGACTGGATAATGGTTGTTGGGCGTCAAGCAGGCGCTGAACTCGCTCTCGGCCGCAAGCTAACATCCGGGAGGTTGGCGAATGGCGTGGCAGCACCCTCCAGCATGTTGCCTATGGCTCTCGCGAATTGCGCTCCCGTAGCGCGTATGCTGGATACGGTCCCTACCTACTCGCAAGCCCAATGTTCGATATAACGTCCGACGACATCAGCCAGCTCAACCACACCGACCTGCGGGAACTGGTTGGGCTTCTCTGCGAGGCCGAACTGTCAAGGCGCGAGTTGTCGTCTGCTTATGTGACATGGGGAGGCAACCAGACGGCAGCGGATGGTGGTCTGGACGTGCGCGTGGCTTTGCCATTGAGTGAACCCATCGATGGCTTTGTCCCGCGTCGTTCGACGGGGTTCCAGGTCAAGGCGTCGGACATGCCGAGATCTGACATCCTCGCCGAGATGCGGCCGTCGGGCGCGATCCGTCCCGTTATCCAGGACCTCGCGGATGAGGCGGGTGCCTACGTCATTGTCAGCTCCAAAGGATCGGTGGCCGACAGGGCTCTGCGCAATCGCCGAGAGGCCTTGCGAGAGGCCTTGGAGGGAGTTGCCAATGCCGATCAACTTCAGACCGACTTCTACGACCGCACACGCCTCGCAACCTGGGTACGGTGCCACCCTGGACTCGTTACGTGGGTCAAGGAGAGGGTGGGCAGGGCTCTTGGCTGGCGCCCCTATGGTCCGTGGAGCGGCGAAGCCGAAGGCGTAGATGCCGAGTACCTGCTCGATGACAAGCTGAGCCTGCATCTCGGCAAGTCTAAGGACGCGCCTGCGCAATCGGTGGCCGAAGCCATCGACGAACTCCGTGACGGATTGGCCCAACCCGGGAAGATAGTACGCTTGGTTGGTCTATCGGGTGTCGGCAAGACCCGCCTCGTCCAAGCTCTCTTCGACTCTCGGATCGGGTCACGCCCGCTGCCGCTATCTCTGGCTGTCTACACCAACTTATCGGATGAACCAGACCCGCAGCCGACCGGCTTGGCCTCGGACCTGATTGCGAAGAGAGCGCGCGCGGTCCTTGTTGTCGACAACTGCCCTCCGGATCTGCATCGCAGGCTCTCGGACCTGTGCCGTGGGCAGAACAGCACGGTCAGTGTCCTGACGGTCGAGTACGATGTGCGCGACGACCAGCCCGAGGGAACCGAGGTCGTCATCCTCGATACTTCCTCGCCCGAGCTGATCGAGAAGCTAGTCCGGCGCCGGTACCCGCACGTGTCCCAAGTGGACGTGCGCACGATAGCCGAGGTCTCGGGAGGTAACGCTCGTATCGCGATCGCCCTCGCCGATACGGTCGGGCGCTCAGAAACGATCGCGGGCTTATCTGACGATGAGCTCTTCCAACGGCTCTTCCGCCAGAGGCACGACCCCGACAACGCCTTGCTCCTCACCGCCAAAGCCTGCTCGCTCGTGTACTCCTTCCAAGGCGAAGCGCTCGACGGGGAGGAGGCGGAGCTCCCGCGTCTGGCCGCACTGGCAGGACAGGACCCTGCGGATACATACCGCCACGTCGCCGAGATGCTCCGGCGTGACCTTGCCCAGAAGCGCGGGGTCTGGCGCGCGGTGCTGCCGCACGCCATAGCGAGCCACCTCGCGGCCCGCACGCTCGAGGACACGCTGTACCGTCTCATCGACCAGCAGCTCATCAGTGGCGGGACCGATCGTTTGGCCCGGTCCTTCTCGCGGCGGCTGTCGTTCCTGCACGACCACCCCAGGGCAGTTGCTATCGCCCAGGGTTGGCTCGCGTCCGATGGCCTCCTTGGCGATGTAACGGCCCTCGACGAACTCCGCCACGCGATGTTCGAGAATGTGGCCCCGGTGCTGCCGGAAGCGGCGCTTGCGGCCCTGGAGCGAGTCGGCACCTACCCCCATGACGTGGCCCCGATGGTGTGGCGGCGGCACTTGTCGCTGCTGCACTCCCTTGCTTACGACCCGCCCCTCTTCGAACGGAGCGTTCAACTACTGGTGCGGGTTGCGACGGAGAATATGGATGAACGGGATGCCAAGGAAGCGTCCGAGACCTTCGCTTCCTTGTTCACGATCTACCTTTCAGGGACCCACGCGACAATCGAACAGCGTCTCGGCGTGATCGAACGGCTTCTCAGATCTGGGGAAGCCAAGGCACAGGCCTTGGGGTTGGCTGCCCTGGACAGAGCGCTGGAGGCAACGCATTTCAGTTCGGGCCATCGGTTCGAGTTCGGCGCTCGGTCGCGCGACTACGGCTACCAACCCCAGAGCGGTGTCGACGTGGCCCAATGGTACGGCGCAGCCCTTACGTTGATTGAGCGCATGGCCTTGAACGAGGGGGTGTTCAAGCCCGAGCTGTGCGACCTACTAGCGCGGAACTTCCGCGGCCTTTGGACCTCAATGCAGATGCACGACGAGCTCGAGACGTTGTTCCGCAGATTCCGTGCCGACGGGTTCTGGCGCGAGGGTTGGGTCGCGTGTCGCGAGACATTGCACTACGACAGGAGCCGGATGACGCCTGGGGCGGCATCGCGCCTTTCTGCCTTGGAGGCTGACCTGAGGCCTCCTAGCCTTTTGGAGCGCGCGCGCGCGGCAGTCCTGGGCAATAGGTTCGCTGTACTTGACCCGGTGGGTGCGGATGTCGAAGAAGGCGCGGGGAGCGCGTACGAGAGCGCTGGGGCGACTGTCCGCGAGCTTGGAGCAGAGGTGGGCACCAATGACGAGGTATTCACAGAACTCCTGCCGGACCTCTTCGGCGGCGGAATATGGCTCTGGCCATTCGGTCGCGGGCTCGCCGCCGCAGCGCCGGACCGTCCTGCCACGTGGGCAAGCCTTGTCGAAGGACTCGAGCAGATCGCTCCGGAGCACCGGGACGTCACAGTGCTCCGAGTGCTCCAGGGCTTCCTGGCCGAGCTTTGGGAGCAGGACAGGGACCTCGCGCAGACTCTACTTGACTCGGCTCTCGATCAGCCCGCCTTGGTGGAGTTCCTCCCGGCTCTTCATTCGGCGGGGGAGCTCGATGAGCGCGGTGTCAAGCGGCTGGAGCGAGTGTTGCGGGCCGGGCAGGTCCCGGTCCGGATGTTCCGGAACTTGGCGGGTGGACGAACTACGGATCACCTGGGAGGCGGTGCTCTGAGGGATCTCCTTCTTCTCATCGCCACTCAGTCCGGTGGCTTCGACGTGGCGCTGGAGATTCTATTCATGCGTCTGTACTCGGATCGCTTGGCTCAGCGGGAGTACGAGCCTGAACTCATTGAAACTGGGCGGGAGCTGCTCCGGCGCATTATGTTCCGCACAGACAACCAGAGCAGAGATTATGAGCTTGGAGAGGTCGTGAGGGCCTGCCTTGCTGGTACGGATGCCGGCCCAATCGCAGGGGAGGTTGCGGCGCGGTTTGGGCAGGCGGTGGCGGCCCACGAGACGCATTCGTTCGACAACGTCGATCTGCTCAAAGCCCTACTCGAGGTCCAGCCGGCGGCCGTCCTTGACGCGTTGTTCGCGGGTAAAGAGAAGGACCAACTAATGGATGTCGACGTGTTCGAACCATTGGGTGACCATGGGCGTAACCCGGCGGATGCGATCTCCTGCGAGGCGCTCACCGCCTGGTGTGATGGAGATCGCGAGAATCGCTACCCGCTTGCGGCCTCGATCATCACTTTCGCGCGTCGCCCGGAAGAGACAGGTCCCCTCGTCTGGTCTGAGCAAGCCAAGGCAATTCTCGCTGCCGCACCCGGCCCCAGTGGTGTGCTGGCAGTGTTCATCGGACGGTTCCAACCGATGAGCTGGAGCGGCTCGCGCGCTACGCTGATGGAGGCAAACGCGGGATTGCTGGACAGTCTGGAGCCGCATGTTCCATCCGGCCTAATTCCGTTCGTGACGGAAGCCAAGGCTCAACTCGCGCAGGAGGTCGCGCGAGAGCGACAGCGGGAGACGCAGGAGGATCGAGCACAGGATGAGCAGTTCGAATGATCAGAGATGATTGGCAACAGCATCACGGTCTCGGAGATTGCTCCTCGGCAGGTGCCCGCCGTCCGTTTATGGTCGAATCCCGCTCCTGATTCTTCCGCGACTCTTGACGCCCAACAAAGTGATGCAGTGGACCGCCCTACAGCGGGCTCCGTCCTCCGCTTCGCGGCCGCTCTGATCGCAACCGTTAGCGGTCACAGGTCATTGCATGAACGCAGCCGTGGTATTGGATTGGAATTTCTCGCGTCCGCACTATTTCGAGGAGGCGCTCGAGATTTCTGGGCAGGGCTGCACCATGACTATGGCGGATGGCAAAGTGCAGGCGAAGATCGATTCCGCGATCTATGAGGCGAATCCCTCCATGCGTCAGGCGTTGCACGACGCTCTAAACGATAGGTTTCTCATCGAGCAGCTACTCACTCATTGCGCCTATGAGCTCTCGAGTTCAACGATGACCCGGGTGCATCCAGACGGACACAGAGGAACTTCATGGAGCCTGAATCGGGACGTATGGTGATATCTGGGAAGGTCTCGGACATCCGAGTCGTCGACAAGGGCGGGAACGTCATTTCCGATTCGAAGCGCGACTGAATCAAGAAGAGAGATAGTCTTGCGGAGTTGGTTACCATCCACCGCGCCACCGATGAACTGCCCGCGCTCTTACTTGAGAGCTGCGACGCGGTAGTGCGCGGTCCAACCGACGAGCGTACCCCACGTGCCGCCGTCGGCTAGATTGCAGATGCGACGGGGATAGGCTGCTTGGATATCGGACGGAGCCTGAAACTCAGCCAGGCTCCCGAAAGAGTCGCCAGCGGGTTGGCCGAGAAGAGCTTCTTGGGCGCGGGAGAGAATCGACCCCAGTCCACTACCTCCGAATCTGTCGCTTGCTCTGGCGTCCGAGGGGATCATTCACGTGAGGCACAGTGGTTTCGGTCGGCGGCGGGCTGCTGAAGCCACGCCCTCTTCTTCTGTCCGGTCCGTCCTTTAGACTATACGTATGGCAATAGATGAGCATAAGGAGGCAGGAACCAAAATGAATGACTCTCAGCCGACCATCAGGGCGCGAGCCCGCCTAAGTCACCCAGTACTGCACGCGGGTTCTCCCGCGCTCGTGTTCCTCAAAGTCGAGGTCTCGGCGGGGGAGACCAAAAGTGAGGAGCAGGGGCCGCCTCTCGATCTCGCGGTCGTACTTGATAGAAGCGGTTCCATGGCGGGGCAGGCATTGGCAAGCGCGAAAGAAGCGATCTACCGGCTCATTGATGGTCTGCGCAAACCAGATCGATTGGCCCTCATCGCCTACGATGACGAGGTCGACGTGGTGTTCCCCCGCTCAAAGATCGACGCTCCGGTGATGCGCGCCAAGGTCGAGATGATCGAGTCTCGGGGCTGCACCAACCTCTCCGGCGGCCTGGTGGCCGGTATCCAGCAGCTCGGCCGCGGGGGTGAGGGCATCCATCGCGTGTTGCTGCTCTCCGATGGACTGGCCAACCAAGGCATCACCGATGCTGACAGGCTTCGTGACATCGCCCACAGGGCCACTCAGGCAGGCAAGACGGTATCGACCCTTGGCCTCGGAGGGAGCTATGACGAAGATCTGCTCACGAACATCTCCGACGCAGGCGGCGGCAACTACCACTACATCGCCTCGCCGGAAGACGCACCGGCCATCTTCAAGGAAGAACTCGGGGAGCTCGGCAGCGTCGTGGCGCAGAACCTGACCATAGACTTCGTTCCCAAGAACTGCCGGCTTGCGGGCGTGCTCGGCTTTGCCGGGGCAACACTACCGGCGCCGGCGGGTGATATCCAGACGGGTATCACCCGCTCTGTCCTCCTGGCGTTGGAGTTGCCTCAGGTACCGGTGGGTGCGGTGGAGATAGGCACCGTGACCTGCACGTGGACGGCCGTCCAGGGCGATCTCAAAGAGACTACGCGCACCATCCAGGTGCAGGCCCTGGGCAGCCCGGACGCGGCGGCAGTCGAGGAGCACGTCGACCAGGAAGTCCTGTGCATGGCTCAGCTGCAGCTGGTGGCCGACGCTCATCGCGGGGCGGTCGATGCTGCTCGGCGTGCAGATGAGGCAGAGTACACTGCCCACATGGCCAAAGCGCGCGGGGTTCTCTCCGAGTTGGAGGAGGCGGGGGAGCCGTCCGCGGGTCCGCTTCTGCGTATGCACGAACAAATCGATGCCGATGGCGTGGGGGGTGTCCTCGCCGATCGAGGTCTACAGCTGCGAACCCACCGGGCCCAGTACAGGACCCGGCGCTCCAGACCGGTCGAGGAGTAGCTTCGAGAGCGCTCGGGGAGCGGAAGCGGACGGCTTACCCCAGGTCCGGGGTCCGTTTCGCCCAGGGGCGGCGACCCAGGGTTACCCCGCAGACTTCTATAGCTCCCGCTCGCTTCAGGGCGTGCGCGACTTCGAACATCGTGTGACCATCGGTAGAAGCGTCATCGAACACGGGGGTGCGCTGACCCCGGATCAGTCCGGGGTCAGCAAGGCGGAGGGCGGCTCGGACTCTCTTGCTTCTCCCCCGCATTCGGGTCCCGCTTTCAGTCTGTCCGACCTCTGTTGTATAATGGCGAAGCAGAGCACGGATATCCACACCACGGCACCGGGTCGTCACGTGGTGTGGATCTCGGGATAGGTAAGTGTCTGGGCGCTGGAGG
>Ga0209587_1000152_pt1 | contig 33151 bp, 29 predicted proteins | sample NGEPerD_2_FD_184512 | JGI IMG/M metagenome (GOLD analysis project Ga0209587, IMG submission 184512) | Arctic peat soil microbial communities from the Barrow Environmental Observatory site, Barrow, Alaska, USA - NGEE PermafrostL1-D... | ecosystem: Environmental > Terrestrial > Soil > Wetlands >...
TGAGGTCGTGAACGCCTACACCGGCTGAAGACGTCACCACTCGGACGTCACGGTCGCGCCGTTCCCGTTCCCGGCAGACCCTGACCCACGGATGAGACAGAAGAGAGCCCCGAAAATGCAGAATTCGGCGTCCTTGTGGGGCTGGTGGGTTACGATTTTCCCGTCGTTGCCGTGGGTGGGCTAGTCGGTACACCAATCTTGGGATGAAATCGATGCTTAGAAAACTCCTTGCTGTTCTCATCGCTCTGCTGACCATGAGCGTGGTTTGGGCTCCTGCCGCCTCGGCGTACCAGCCCCGCGAGGGGGGGACGTTCAACGTCCCGCGCCCGTGGGGGTCGGACAAGGCGAAGTACCGGATCGTGCGGCACGTGGAGAAGGCGATCAGGAAGACGCGCCCGACGGCATCCGACCCGAACCCGATCATCCTGATCTCCACCTACCTGCTGGACCGCAGCCAGAGCGTGGATGCGCTCGTCGGAGCCTGCCGGCGTGGTGTGTCGGTGCGGGTGATCATGGACGAGGACATCAACAACCGGAACTCCAAGCGGATCATCAAGGTGCTCAACGGTGACAACCCCCGGGCCAACGGCAACATCAAGACCGGGCCGTGCGGCAGGGACAAGCGGGCACCCGGAAAGCAGGAGCTGACAGATGCTCAGGCGATGGAGAGCCTCCGGGAACCCGACGCAGCTTCCGCTTCCTGGGGAGGCGACCGCAGCTACGCGAAGAAATGCGCAGGAGCCTGCCGCGGCGCGGGGGGGAACATGCACAGCAAGTTCTATGGCTTCTCGAAGTCCGGCAAGGCGAACAACGTGGTGATGGTCAGCTCGTCGAACCTCAACAAGGGCGGTGCGCTGCTCGGCTGGAACGACCTCTACACGATGAGGAACCGGGTGAAGAGCTTCGACGAGTACCGCGTGATCCACCGTGAGATGACCGACGACAAGAAGGCGAACGACCAGCTCCGTCAGATCAAGGACGGCCCCTACACCAGCCGGTTCTTCCCGATGAGGAGCACCGGCAAGTCGTCCGACCCCACCCTGAAGGATCTGAACAGGATCAGGTGCCAAAGTGCCTACGGTCGCACCCAGGTCCACGTCTCGATGTTCTACTGGGCGAAGAGCCGCGGGGAGTACCTCGCCAGCAAGCTGCTCAACCTCGCCCGGAGCGGGTGCCGGGTCAACATCATCTACGGCGCACCCTCCGTCAAGATCGCCACGAGGTTGCGCGACGCCGCGAGAAGGAACCTGATCAACCTCTACGACAGCCGGTGGGACCACAACAACGACGGCTACAACGAGGTCCGCACGCACACGAAGTACGTCCTCGTCAAAGGCGCGTTCGGCGGCGACCGGTCGTCCCACCAGGTGCTGACCGGCACGCAGAACTGGGTCAACGGCTCGCTTTCCCGAGGCGACGAGAACTCGTTGAACATCGCGCTCAGGTCCGCCTATGTCGACTACATCCGGAACTGGGCCGACATACGTCGTCACTCACGGAGGCTTCCCTACAATCGCTGAGCCGGGGACGTAACCAACCCTTCGCTCTCGTTGAGAAGGTCAGGCCCGGTGGCTCTGCCTTTCCACCCGGGCCTCGAATGTCCACTTGCACTGGCCTCCAGCTGCGGTGGACGGTTCAGGGCCCGGCCACCCCTCCCTCCCCGGTCGGGCCCTGGGCCTCTTCCACTCTGATACCCTGCCGTCAAACTCGGACAAACCGAAAGACCGCTGGTTGCGTCGTCCGATTGCCCTATCGTCGCGGGCATGGGCGAAGTCGTCGCGGGCATGGGCGAACCAGTCTCTGGGCTCCACTTCGGCATCCTCGGTCCCCTGGCAGCCACCCTCGGCGGAGAAACGCTCAACCTCGGCGGGACCAGGTGGGCTGCCCGAGCTGCGCGAGGCGGTGACCTTGCTCGCCGACCAGCCCCAAAGGGAGCCCAGCATGACCATCGAGTCCACCAACCCGGCCACCCGCGCATCCAGCCTGCGAAGCCTGTGCGCCGGGGCGGTACACCTTCCCGGAGACCCCGGGTACGACGCGGCGCGGATCCCGTGGAACGTCGCCGTCGACCAACTTCCGGCCGCAGTGGCCTACCCCGCAGGCGCCGCCGAGGTCGCAGACGTAGTTCGCTCGGCAGCCCGCGCCGGTCTCCGCGTCGCCCCCGCAGGGCACCGGCCACAATGCCGGTCCCCTCGGGTCGCTGGAGGACGCCGTCGAAGCCGCAGCGGAGCACGGTCTGGCGACGCTGCACGGGTCGTCCCCCGACGTGGGCGTCGTGGGCTACTCCCTCGGCGGCGGCATGGGGTGGTACGCACGCAAGCTCGGCCTCGCCACCAACAGGATCACGGCGGTCGAACTGGTGGTCGCCGACGGGTCACAGATCCGAGTCGACCGCGACACGCACCCCGAGCTGTTCTGGGCACTGCGCGGAGGAGGCGGGAACTTCGGGGTCGTCACAGCGCTCGAGTTCGACCTGTTCCCGATCGAGACGGCCTACGCCGGCATGCTGGTGTGGGACCAGAAGGATGCCGAGAAGGTGCTGCGGCACTGGGCGGAATGGAGCGTTGGCGCACCCGACGAGGTCACCACGTCATTCCGGATGATGAACCTGCCGCCGCTGCCCGAGTTGCCCGAGCCGTTCCGCGGCCGACAGCTGGTGGTCATCGACGGGGCCGTTCTGGACTCCGATGACCGCGCCGAGTCGATCCTGGCTTCGCTGCGTGAGCTGGGTCCGGAGATGGACACTTTCGCCAGGGTCCCGGCAGCGTCGCTGGTGCGAATCCACATGGACCCCGAGGGCCCACGCCGGCGGTCTCGAACAGCTCCATGCTGGCCGAACTACCCGACACCGCCATCGACTCCTTCCTGGCGCTGACCGGGCCCGGCTCCCACTCAAGCCTGCTCATGGCAGAGCTGCGACAGCTCGGCGGGGCACTCGGCCGGCCGCACGATGGGGCAGGCGCGCTGCCGATGCTCGAAGGGCCGTTCGCCCTTTTCGCGGCTGCTATCGCGGCGACCCCGGAGTTGGGTGCGCAGGGACACGCCGACGCGACAGCGCTGGTCGACGCCCTCTCGCCGTACGCCACTGGTCGGCAGTACCTCAACTTGGCCGAGAACCCGGTGGAGATGAGCGAGTCGTTCGCCCCTGACACCTGGACGCAGCTGAAGGAGACGCGTGCCGCAATCGACCCGGACGACCTGTTCGTCGCCAACCACGCGGTCAGGTAGGTGGGTCAGGACACCGCGACGATAGGCAACCGGAGTGCTCCCGGTGCAGCCGCAGGAACCGAGGGTTTCTGCGGCTGCACCGGCTCGATGCGTTGGTAGGGCGAGCCCAGAGCCGGTCGCGCGTCGGCCTCACCCTTATTGGGCCAGTACGCCATCGCCCGCTCCGCCTGGGCCGTGATCGTCAGCGACGGGTTCACCCCCAGGTTGGCCGAGATGGCGGAGCCGTCCACGACATGCAGGCCGGGGTAACCGAACACGCGTTGGAACGGGTCCACCACACCCGTCTCGGGGGTCTCGCCGATCGTGCAGCCGCCGATGAAGTGCGCGGTCAGCGGTCGGTTGAACGGCTCGCCGATCGAGCCGCCCGGCTGCCCCCCGATGATCAGCGCGATCTTGCGCACAGCCTCGTTGGCGACCGGAATCCAGGTCGGGTTCGGAGCGCCGTGCCCCTGTCTGGAGCTCAGGGACCATCGTCGCGTGATCATGCTCGGTTTGGAGAACGTGGTGATCGAGTTGTCGATCGTCTGCATCACGAGTGCGATCACGGTGCGCTCGGACCAGTGCTTCATGTCGTAGAGGTCGAGGACGTTGGCTCGTTGCAGCCACATCTCCTTGATCCATGTCTGCCAGCGTGGCCCGGGACCGTCGCCGTCGGTGAGCACGGTCTGCAGGAGCGACATCGCGTTGGAACCCTTGCCGTAGCGCACGGGCTCGATGTGCGTGTCCGCGTCGGGATGGAACGACGAGGTGATCGCGATCCCCTGGCTGTAGTCCACCTTCGTGTCGGGCGCGATCGCACCGAGGATCGACTCGGAGTTGGTGCGGGACAGGTGGCCGAGCCGTGGGCTCAGGTCGGGTAGGTGACCCTCGTCGCGCATCCGGTGCAAGAGTCGCTGCGTGCCGAGTGCCGATGCCGAGAACACGACCTGCTCGGCGGTGAGCGTGCGCGTGATAGTGCTGGCTCGAGCAGCCGGACGGGGCAACTTGGCCTTCGTGAACTTCACCGCGACCTCGTAACCGCCCTCGGGAAGGGGGCTGATCCGGGTGGCAGTGGTGAGGGGGTGGATCACGGCACCGTTGCGCTCGGCGAGGTACAGGTAGTTCTTCACCAGCGTGTTCTTCGCGTTGTACCTGCAGCCGGTCATGCACTCGCCGCAGGCGCGACAGGTGTGCCGGTCGGGACCGGCGCCCCCGAAGTAGGGGTCGGCCACCTTCTTTCCACCCTCGTCCCCGGGGCCTCCGAAGAAGACGCCGACCGGAGTGGGGTGGAAGGTGTCGCCCACACCCATATCGTTGGCGACCTTCTCCATCACGTCGTCCGAGGGGGTCCTCAACGGATTCTCGACGACTCCGAGCATCCGCTTGGCCTGATCGTAGTAGGGCGCCAGCTCGTCCTTCCAGTCGGTGATCCCGCGCCACTGCGGGTCACCGTAGAACGCTGCGGGTGGCTCGTACAACGTGTTCGCGAACACCAGCGAGCCGCCTCCGACCCCGGCCCCGGAGAGGATCATGCAGTCCCTGAGCGCGTCGATGCGCTGGATGCCGTAACAACCGACCTGCGGCGCGAAGAGGTACTTGCGCAGGTCGAAGGAGGACTTCGGCAGCGCTCCGTCCTCGAAGCGCGCCCCCGCCTCGAGTACGCCGACCTTGTAGCCCTTCTCGGTCAGCCTGAGCGCGCTGACCGAGCCACCGAACCCGGAGCCGATGACGAGAACATCGTAGTGGAAGTCTGCGCTCATATACCGAGAGTATGTGCCACGCCTGGCAGTGGCTACCCCGTTCCGTGGAGACGGAGGTCACCATGCTGTAGGGATCAAACATCAGTTTGCTCCCTACATATACGTTAGACTTCAACTAACAACCGACCACTCCAAAGGAACTCATCATGCCTTCCCGGCTGTCCCCGTCCATCGGACTCGACGTCGCCGCAGCACACGGCGACCGCCTTCGTGGAGACGACCGCAAACGCGCGCAGACTGCGGCCCTTCGGCGCCCGCGTTCGCGTTGCCTTCGCCGTCTGCGCCGGGGCTGACGACTCACACGATGTCGGGGGCGCTGACCCTGGCCTCGTCGGCCTCGTGGTCAGTGAACGTGAGCTGGCTCTGCCGCTCGGCCTCGACCCGGCGCAGGTAGTGGTCCACCTCGACGTCGACGGCTGACCGGTCCCAGCCCAGCTCGGTGGCCATCAGCTCGGCGACCGTTCGTGCCGACTCGATGCCGCGGTCAAAGGTCTCGATGGAGATCCGGGTACGGCGGGTCAGGACGTCGTCGAGGTGTCGCGCGCCCTCGTGGCTCACGGCGTAGACGACCTCGGCCGCGAGGTAGTCCTCGGTGCCCGGCAGTGACTGCCCGAGCTCGGGTCGCGCCGCGATGAGCGCAAGAACCTCGTCGATGAGCCCGCCGTACCTGCCCAGCAGGTGGTCGATCTGTGCCCGGCTCAGTCCCGCGGCACGGGAGAGGGCCGCGCGCTGGTTCGACCTGGTCTCGAACCCCTCGGCGCCGACGAGCCTGACCCGCTCCGTGCCGCTCTCGGCGACCACGCCACCGAGCGACTGCTCGAGATCGCGGGCCGAGGCGTCCACGGCGTCCCTGGCCATCACCCGATACGTGGTGAGCTTCCCGCCGGCAATGATCACCAGGCCGGGAACGGGCGTCACCACGGTGTGCTCACGAGAGATCCGGCTCGTAGCCTCCGACTCTCCGGACAGCAACGGCCGCAACCCCGCGTAGACGCCCTCCACATCGCGGTGGTCCAGAGGTTCCTTGAGCACCTTGTTCACCTCGGTGAGCAGGTACTCGATGTTCGTTCGTGAGGCCGCTGGGTGCGCCTTGTCCAGGTTCCAGGCGGTGTCGGTTGTGCCGATGATCCAGTGCCTCCCCCAAGGGATGACGAAGAGCACGGACACTGCAGTGCGCAGGATGAGCCCGCTCTCGGAACGGATCCGGTCCCGGGGGACAACGAGGTGGATGCCCTTGCTGGCCTGGACGTGAAGAGCTCCACGTCCGCCCATCATGTCCTGGATCTCGTCGGTCCAGACCCCGGCAGCGTTCACGACGACTCGGGCGCGCACCTCGAAGTCGCGGCCCGACTCCAGGTCCCTGGCGTGAACGCCGGTGACCCGCTCCCCATCTCGGAGGAAGCCGGTCACCTTCGTACGACTGGCGCACAGCGCCCCGCGCGCCGCGGCGGTACGCGCAATCGTCATCACCAGCCTGGCGTCGTCCACCTGGGCGTCGTGGTACTCGATCGCACCGATGAGCGCCTCCGCTTTGAGGTCGGGCGCGACCCGGAGGACCTGTCGCCTGGACAGGTGCCGGTGCCGTGGAACACCATCTTTGCCTTGCCGACCATCGCCATCGCGTCGTAGAGCGCCAGTCCCGCGCCGACGTAGGGCCGCTCCCAGCCGCGGTGCCGGAGCGGGTAGATGAATCGGACCGGCCGGACCAGGTGCGGAGCGATCTCGGTCAGCAGCCCGCGTTCTCTCAGGGCCTCACGGACCAGGCCGAAGTCCAGCATCTCCAGGTAGCGCAGGCGACCGTGGATCAGCTTGCTCGACCGCGACGATGTTCCTGAGGCGTAGTCACGTTGCTCGATCAGCCCGACCGACAGCCCCCGGGTGACGGCGTCGAGCGCCGTGCCCGTTCCGACGACACCTCCACCCACCACCAGCAGATCGAGCTCGGACCCCTGCATCGCCTCGATCGCTGCCGCCCGCGCCGACGGGCTGAGGCCGGCGATCATCGGGTCCAGGTCACTGGACGACGACCTCAACTCGCTGGAAGTCCTTGAGCTCGGTGTAGCCGGTGGTGGCCATCGAGCGACGCAGCGCACCGATCAGGTTCATCGTCCCGTCGGCCACCCGAGAGGGTCCGAAGAGGATCTCTTCGAGGGTGCCGACCATGCCGATCTCCACGCGTTCACCCCGGGGCAGTTTCGAGTGCCACGCCTCAGCACCCCAGTGGAACCCCTGCCCGGGCGCCTCCTGCGCACGCGCCAGCGGGGAGCCGATCATCACCGCGTCAGCGCCGCATGCGATTGCCTTGGCGACGTCACCACTGCGCCCGATCGAGCCGTCGGCGATGACATGAACATAGCGGCCACCGGACTCGTCGAGGTAGTCACGTCGCGCCGCGGCGACGTCGGCGACGGCCGAGGCCATCGGCACGGCGAGGCCGAGGACGGTGCGCGTCGTGTGTGCCGCTCCCCCGCCGAACCCGACCAGGACACCGGCGGCCCCGGTGCGCATCAAGTGCAGGGCCGCCTGGAAGGTCGCGCATCCGCCCACGATCACCGGCACATCGAGCTCATAGATGAACTCCTTCAGGTTCAGCGGCTCCACCTGGCCCGAAACGTGCTCCGCGGACACCGTCGTACCCCGGATCACGAAGAGGTCGACTCCGGCATCGACGACTGCCTTGGCGTGCTCCTTGGTGCGCTGGGGCGAAAGAGAACCCGCGACTGTGACGCCGGAGGCGCGCATCTGCTTCAACCGGGAGGTGATCAGCTCCGGCTTGATCGGCTCCGCGTAGATCTGTTGCAACCGCTTCGTTGCCGCGGGACCACGCAGCGCGGCCACCTCGGAGAGCAGGGCGGTGGGGTCGTCGTACCTGGTCCAGAGCCCCTCGAGGTCGAGCACACCGACGCCGCCGTGCTTTCCGAACTCGATCGCCGTGGCGGGCGACATCACCGAGTCCATGGGGGCGGCCATGATGGGCAGCTCGAACCGGTAGGCGTCGATCTGCCACGCCACCGAGACCTCTTCGGGGTCCCGGGTGCGCCGGCTCGGGACGATCGCAATGTCGTCGAAGGAGTAGGCCCGGCGACCTCGCTTGGCACGCCCGATCTCGATTTCCAGCATGACGGAGAGCCTATCTGCACGCCGCCGACGTCGAGCCCACCCACGAACTGGTCACGATCACACGGCATGGCCGCCCAGCCGCCGTACTGATCTCCGCCGATGACCTCGCCTCCATCGAGGAAACCTTAGAGATCCTCGGCACTCCCGGTGCCGCGCAGGCGATCCGGGAGGGGCAGGCCGACGCCGCAGCCGATCGATTTGCCGATAGCCGGGCCGCAGACGACGTGTCCTTCATTGACGAACGCCCGCCACCCGCTGGTCCCCGGTCACCGCTCAGTGCGAGCTGTAGTTGGGCGCCTCGACGGTCATCTGGATGTCGTGCGGGTGGCTCTCCTTCAGACCCGCCGGGGTGATCCGGACGAACTGGCCGCGCGCCTGGAGCTCGGGGATGGTGCGCGAGCCGACGTAGAACATCGCCTGCTGCAGGCCGCCGATCAGCTGGTGGGCGACCGCCGAGAGAGGTCCGCGATAGGGCACCTGCCCCTCGATACCTTCCGGCACGATCTTGTCGTCGCTGGCAACGTCGGCCTGGAAGTAGCGGTCCTTAGAGAACGAGCTCTTCCCTCGGGAGGCCATCGCGCCTAGCGAGCCCATCCCGCGGTACGACTTGAACTGCTTGCCGTTCACGAACACCAGGTCGCCCGGGCTCTCGTCGCAGCCCGCGAGAAGGGAGCCGAGCATCACCGTGTCGGCGCCCGCCACCAACGCCTTGGCGATGTCACCGGAGTACTGCAGCCCGCCGTCGCCGATGACGGGCACACCGGCTGGCTTGCATGCCTGAGCCGCCGCGTGGATCGCGGTGACCTGGGGTACGCCGACACCCGCGACCACGCGCGTCGTACAGATGGATCCCGGTCCGACGCCGACCTTCACCGCGTCCACACCGGCATCGACGAGAGCCTGCGCACCTGCCTGGGTCGCGACATTGCCGCCGATGACCTGGACGTGTTTGAGGGCCGGGTCTGCCTTGAGCCTGCCGACCATGTCCAGCAGCAGACGGGCGTGACCGTTCGCGACATCGGCGACGATCACGTCGACACCGGCCTCGACCAGGGCGGTCGCCCGCTCCCAGGCATCGCCGAAGTAGCCGATCGCCGCGCCCACCAGCAGCCGGCCGGAGGCGTCCTTGGTCGCGTTCGGGTGCCGCTCGGACTTCACGAAGTCCTTGACGGTGATCAGCCCGGTCAGGTGGCCGGCATCGTCGACGAGCGGTAGCTTCTCCAGCTTGTGCTTGCGCAGCAGGGCCGCGGCGTCATCCGAGCTGATACCTGCCGGCGCCACCACCAGCGGCATCGGCGTCATGATCTCTCGCACGATCCGCCTGCCCCATTCGGAGACCGGGACGAAACGCAGGTCGCGGTTGGTGATGATGCCGAGCAGGACCATGTCGCCGTCGACGACCGGAAGCCCGGAGATGCGGTACTGCCCGCACAGCTCGTCGAGCTGCTCGAGCGTCGCATCGGGTCCGATCGTGACCGGGTCGGAGATCATGCCCGACTCGGACCGTTTCACCAGGTCGGCCTGGCCCGCCTGCTCCTCGACGGTGAGGTTGCGGTGGAGTACGCCGAGGCCGCCCTGGCGGGCCATCGCTATTGCCATCCGCGACTCCGTCACGGTGTCCATCGCACTCGAGACGAGCGGAAGCGCGACGGTGATCTCGCGGGTGAGCCGCGAGGTGGTGTCTACCTCACTCGGGATCACGTCTGTCTCGCCAGGAAGCAGCAGGACATCGTCGAAGGTGAGACCGAGGGCTGCAAACTTCTCGGGAACGCCAGTGGGGGGGAGGTTCATACGGCCCTTCCGGAGCGGGAGGCGGCAAGCCAACACTCTACCGTCGCCGGATCTCATCCGAAGACGTCATCCGATGCGGCTGCTCTGACGACCCAGACGGATGACGTCTCGGAGAGGTATCTCGCGTTCGGCGGTTAGTTTGTCCCATATGACCTAACCTGGCAGAGAATCGAACCGACGCCTCTGGAGCCATGTCAACCGACGATTCGGGAACCAGGTTGGACATGCCCTTCCTGCTGTGGATGCAGCCCCGCGATCACCGGAGTGCGGCCCGAAGTGTGTCGACGCTGGGCGCGGTAGCCGTGGGCGTGACGATCATCTTCGCCCCGATCGCGCCGAGCAACGGCCCGCTGCCACCGCTCGACATCGGCCTGGCTGTGGCCACCGTGAGCCTGGTCGCCATCGTCAGCTTGATGGCGAACCTGCTGGGTGAGGCCAACATGGTCGCCTGGGCCATCTGTCCGCTCCTTGCGATCGGCGCAATCGTCGCGGTGGACTTCCTGACCGCCGACGCGTCGATCTCGGGTCAGATCTTCTTCTTGTTCCCCACGCTGTACGGCGCCTCGCAGCTGCCACGCGCCGGCGCTGTGGTGATGACCGCGGCCTCGGTGGTGGGCGAGGTGATCGTCGTCGGCGCGATGCTGCCGCTGCAAGAGGCCGCGACCGACGCGGGGTACGTCGCGGCAGCACTCGTGACGACCGCGGTCCTCCTGATCCGTGCCGGTGAGCGACAAGCCGTCCTCGTCGCCGAGCTGGAACGGCAGGCCGCACTCGACCCGTTGACCGGCCTGGTCACCCGGCGAGTTCTGGACGAGGCGGCGACGTCGGCCATCTCCGGCGCAGCGAGCGGCGAGGGAACGTCTCTGATCCTGCTCGACATCGACTACTTCAAGTCGGTGAACGACCGCTACGGGCACCCCGCTGGGGACGAGGTGCTCGTCGCGCTGGCTACCCTGCTCGTCGAAGGCTCCCGGCGCGACGACGTGGTGTGCAGAATGGGCGGCGACGAGATCGCCTTGTTGCTGCCCGGATGCTCTGCCTCCGCACTTCGCCGTCGCGCCGAACAGATCGTCTGGGACGTCCGCACACACACCTTCGCACTGAGCCAAGGTGAGCATGCGACGGTTTCGGTCAGCGTCGGGCTGGCCCACGCTCCCACGCACGCGTTGGACCTGCGGACGTTGTATGTGGCCGCGGACTCAGCGCTCTACGAGGCGAAGCGTTCAGGCCGCGACCGGGTGGCCACCCCGAAGATCGTGGTGCCCGACTCGCACAGGTGAGCACCTCGACGGATCAGTGACCGTGGCCGTGCCCGTGGCCAGCAGCGCCCTCTTCCTCTTCTTCCGGCTTGTCCACGATGAGGGTCTCGGTCGTGAGCAGCATTCCGGCGATCGAGGAGGCGTTGACCAGCGCGGAGCGGGTCACCTTGACCGGATCGAGCACTCCCTGCGCGACGAGGTCGCCGTACTCACCGGTGGCGGCGTTGAAGCCGTTGCCCAACCCCGCCTCGCGGACCTTGGCGACGATCACGTAGCCGTTGTCGCCACCGTTCTCGGCGATCCAACGCAGCGGCTCGTCGCAGGCCTTGGCCACGATGCGAACACCCATCGCCTCGTCACCGGTCAGGCCGAGGTTGTCCTTGAGCACAGAGACCGAATGGGTGAGTGCCGAACCACCGCCAGCGATGATGCCCTCCTCGATGGCAGCGCGGGTTGCGGAGACGGCATCCTCGATGCGGTGCTTCTTCTCCTTCAGCTCCACCTCGGTGACGGCACCTACCTTGATCACGCACACGCCACCGGCAAGCTTGGCCAGCCGCTCCTGAAGCTTCTCGCGGTCCCAGTCAGAGTCGGTGTTCTCGATCTCGGCCTTGATCTGGTTGACCCGACCCAGGACCTCGGAGGAGTCTCCGGCGCCGTCGACGATCGTGGTGTTGTCCTTGGTGATCGTGATCCGCCGAGCGCTGCCCAGGACTTCCAGGCCGACCTGGTCGAGCTTGAGGCCGACCTCGGGCGAAACCACCTGACCACCGGTCAGGGTAGCGATGTCCTGCATCATCGCCTTGCGACGGTCTCCGAAGGCCGGGGCCTTCACCGCCGCAGCGTTGAAGGTGCCGCGGATCTTGTTCACGACGAGCGTCGACAGGGCCTCACCCTCGACGTCCTCGGACAGGATGAAGAGCGGCTTACCGGCGGCGATCACCTTCTCCAGCAGCGGGAGCAGGTCACTGATCGCGCTGATCTTGCCCTGGTGCAGCAGGACGTACGGGTCGTCGAGGACCGCTTCCATGCGCTCCGCGTCGCTGACGAAGTACGGCGAGATGTAGCCCTTGTCGAACTGCATGCCCTCGGTGAACTCGAGCTCGGTGCCCATCGTGTTCGACTCCTCGACGGTGATCACACCGTCCTTGCCGACCTTGTCGAAGGCTTCGGCGAGGAGGTCACCGATAAGCGAGTCACGCGAGGAGACGGTGGCGACTGCCGCCATGTCCTGCTTGGAGTCCACGTCGCGCGCGGCATCCTTCAACGCGCCACCGACCGCCTCCACAGCAAGGTCCATGCCGCGCTTGAGAGACATCGGATTCGCACCGGCTGCCACCGCACGTAGGCCTTCGTGCACCATCGACTGGGCGAGGACCGTCGCGGTCGTGGTGCCGTCGCCGGCGATGTCGTTGGTCTTGGTGGCGACTTCCTTGGCCAGCTGCGCACCGAGGTTCTCGAACGGATCGTCGAGCTCGATCTCACGGGCGACCGTCACACCATCGTTGGTCATGGTCGGGACGCCCCACTTCTTGTCGAGGACGACGTAGCGGCCCTTGGGGCCGAGCGTCACCTTGACTGCGTTCGCGAGCGCGTCCACGCCACGCTCGAGGGAGCGGCGAGCGCTCTCGTCAAATTCAAGAATCTTGGGCATCTGGAGATGTTCCTTCCGAACGGTGGGGCTGACTGGGCGAGATCACTGGGCGAGATCACTGGGCGAGATCACTGGGCGAGATCACTGGGCGGGATGACGCAGCCCCGAGGGCCCGAACGAGCTCAGGTGGTTCCTGAGCTGACGAAGGGCCGCCCGGGGCGGAGTCTGCTGGTCAAAAGGACAGCCAGGGTGTGACTATCCAATGATCGCGAGCACATCGCGACCGGAGAGGATGAGGTACTCCTCGCCGGAGTACTTCACCTCGGTGCCGCCGTACTTGCTGTAGATGACCTTGTCGCCGATGGAGATGTCGAGCGGAATGCGCTCGTCACCGTCATCGTTGAACCGACCCGGACCGACCGCTAGGACTTCGCCCTCTTGGGGCTTCTCCTTCGCGGTGTCCGGAATGACCAAGCCGGAGGCTGTGGTCTGCTCGGCGTCAAGGGCCTTGACGAGGATCCGGTCCTCGAGCGGCTTGATGTTGACCGACACTATGTCGACCTCCACTTTCCCGTGTATTGACATGGCATTCTCGAAAGTTTGTGCTTGCGGAGGTGTACGCCGTCGCGGGGGTCGTACGTTCGCAAGCGCTAGCATCCTCAGGTTGAGAGTGCTAACTCAAAACCTATGACGCGATTAGCACTCGGTCAAGTCGAGTGCCAGCCTGGCTTCACTGGTCGTATCCCGTCGAGACCCCTGGCAGGATGGCACGCGTGGATCTCGACGCGTTCCGGTGGCTGCTCACGCCCGAGGGTCAGGCGCTCCTGGCGCGGGCCACCGAGGCGTCCGATGGCCCGGCGGACCCGATGCGGACGACGGTTCGGCTCCGGAGGGAAGCAGCCCCCGAACACGTCGCGGCAGCGATGACGCAGGCCGGACTGCGCCGCAAGGCAGAGGCGAAGTTCGGCGACCTGGCGAAGTCGATGTACTACACGCCCGAGGGCCTGGAGCAGGCCACCGAGCTCCGCGTCGCCGAGCATCGCGCCGCCCGGATCGCGGCGGCGGCACCGAGCTCGGTCCTCGATCTCGGTTGTGGCATCGGCGGCGACCTGCTGGCACTGTCGCGCGCGGGCCTCACCGCGGCAGGCGTCGACCGCGACGAGCTGCGGATCGCGGTCGCGTCGGCAAACCTGGAAGCACTTGGGCTCGCCGGGGCCGCGCGGGTCGCCGACGGCACTACCCTCGACCTCTCAGGTTTCGGAGTGGTCTTCGCCGACCCAGCACGCCGCAACCAGAAGGGCAGGGTCTTCGACGTCAACCACTACTCCCCGTCCTGGTCCTTCGTTCTCTCGCTGCTCCAGCGGCCGTCCTGCGTGAAGGTCGCTCCCGGGATCCCTCATCCGATGGTTCCCGACGAAGTGGAGGCGGAATGGGTCAGCTACCGAGGACAGGTGAAGGAGGCCGCACTCTGGTCGGCGTCGCTGGCGACCACCCGCCGTCGGGCTACCGTGATCCGAGCTACCGGCCTCGCCACCCTGACCGACGAGGACGACCCCGCCGAAACCTCACCCCGCGACGTTGGCAGATTCCTCTACGAGCCGGATGGGGCCGTCATCCGAGCCGGCCTGGTCACCGCAGTGGCCACCGGTGTGCAGGGCGGTCTGCTCGACCAGCACATCGCCTACGTCACGAGCGACAGCCGGGTTGTCACCCCGTTCGCACGGGGGTACGAGGTGGTGGAGACCCTGCCGTACAGGGAGAAGGCGCTCCGCGCGGCTCTGCGCGAGAGGAACATCGGCCGGCTGACCATCATGAAGCGTGGTGTGGACGTCGTGCCCGAGGAGCTGCGGAAGCGGCTCGCGCTCGCGGGAGACGACGAGGCGACCGTCGTACTCACTCGCGCCGCAGGCAGGGGCATCGCCTTGTCGGTCCGCCCGCTCTAGCCTCGAACTCTCATGACGAGTCTGAGCGGGCGTCGCGAGGGGAGCACGAAAAGTAGTCCTGTGCGATAAGCACGGATCTCCGCGAGCGAAGTGCGCTTTTCGCACAGACCCACTGCGCCAGCGCGGCGTCGAGCACCGCGATTTTTGAGTCTGCCGTCTGCCAGGGCTGATCATCTGCCGGTCATCTGTCGGAGTCGATGAGGTAGCCCGCGCCGTCGGCCACCAAGGCGATCTGCTGCTGCTCCTCCGAGACGCTTCCGTCGGTCCCGGTATAGGTGACCTGCGCCGACACGGCGTTGCCGCCGAGGGGCTGCACATCGGCCACCTGGACCGCCTCGATCGTCGACCAGAACCCGTCGTAGCTGTCGCGTCCGACACGCTGCTGCATGCTGGGTGACAGCATGGCCCAACCAGCATCCAGGTCCGAGGGCACTGCCTCGAAGTAGCTTTCGACGGCTTCCACCTGCGCTGCCTCGGGATCCGCCGGGCTGTCCTCGGTCGCAGACTCCGATGGCGAGGCCTTCGCTGAGCCGTTGCCTGCGGCTGGGGACCGGTTCGCCGAGGGCTCGTCGGAGTTCTGTGCGGTGAACAGGAAGTACCCCCCGATCCCGAGCACGAGCAGGGCGGCGAGGGCCAGGGCAACGGGAAGCGCCTTGGACCTCCCGGTAGCCGGCGGTGGCGCAGCAGGTGGCGCAGTAGGTGGCGCAGTAGGTGGCCCAGCAGGTGGAGCAGGCCCGGGTACGGCGCCCGTTACCGGGGTCGAGTCGGGTCGCTCGACCAGCTCGCGGAGCAACGTCTCCGCTCGCGCCATCGTCCACCGCGAGGACGGATCGCGGTCCATCATGTGCCCGATCGGACCGAGCAGGAAGTCGGCCTGTCGCGGGTGGTCGACCTCCTCCGACGTGATTGCCTGCAGCGTGGCGATCGGGTTTGCCCGCCTCCCGTAGGGGGCACGTCCTTCGACGGCCGCGTAGAGAGTGGCCCCGAGCGCCCACACGTCCGACTCCGGCCCGGGTTCCCCTCCGCGGGCGAGCTCGGGCGAGAAGTACGCGGGTGTGCCGGTCATCATGCCGGTCTGGGTGAGTTGCTCATCGTGCGCCATCCGAGCGATCCCGAAGTCGCTGATCTTGGCAAGGTCGTCCTCGCCGATCAGGATGTTTCCAGGTTTGACGTCGCGGTGGATGATGCCGAGGGCATGTGCGCTGGCGAGTGCGGCGGCCACCTGGGCGCCGATCCACGCCACCCGCGGCGCGGACAACTGACCGTCCTCCATCACCTCGGCCAGGGTCTGCGAGGGGACGTACTCCATCACCAGCCACGGCGCATTCTCGTGTTCGACGACGTCGTAGATCGAGACCGCGTTCTTGTGGTTGAGTGCCGCCGCGGTGCGCGCCTCGCGCATCGCACGCCGGGCATGGTCGGCGGTGTCGCCGGGCAGGATGCCGATCTGCTTGACCGCGACGGGCCGATGCAGCACGTCGTCGCGGCAGAGCCAGACCGTGCCCATGCTGCCCTGGCCCACGGAGCGCTCGACGTGGTACCGGCCGGCGATCACCTGCAACGGCATGAGTCTCCTTCCGCGATTTCCTCGGGCAAACGGTTCAGCAGCCGGTGCGGTCGACGCCCGCGACCTTGACCGGCAGGCGCCCAGGCGCGCTTGCCCTTCCGAGCAGCACGTCCACGAGGGCTCGCATGGCGCTCGGGGTGTCGCCGTACAGCGCGATCTTGGCCGTTGAAGCGCCGCTGCCCCCCAGCACATACGGTGTGTCCATGCTGACCACCACATCAGCGTTCGCAACCGCACCACCGTAGCCGACCAGCGCAACGGTGCTGCCCTCGCCGGTGGTCAGACCCGCGCGCGAGGCAGCAGCGTTGAACCTGGCGACCGCCTCGGCCGCCCCGGTCGCACGCACCGAGCGAGCCACCAGGCGCCCGCTGCACGGACCACTGACGATGCTGACCCCCGCGGACGACAGCCGGCGTGCGATCTCGCCGCTCGTGCCCGGCTTCCTGCTCACCGACGGCCTGACCCCGCGCTGGTGCAGCAACACCGCCACCTGTCGGATGGCCGCCTGCTCGAGCCGGACCCTCGCCAGCCGGCGATCCTGGACGGCGGCGACGATGCCGTCACGCGCGGCTCGAGGGTCAGGCGGCATGAGGAGGACGTCGTTGCCTGCCCGCAGCGCGCGGACGGCGGACTGGGCACTGTCGAACCGATCGGCAACCCCGGCCATGTTCAAGGCGTCGGTGACCGCTATGCCATCGAAGCCGAGCTTGTCGCGAAGGACACCGGTGACCATCTTGCGCGACAGGGTCGAAGGGAACCCGGGGTCGACGGCAGGGATGTCGATGTGTGCCACCATCACCGCCGAGACGCCTCCGGTGACCGCAGACCTGAACGGCACCAGGTCGGAGCGCATCAGCTGGGTCAGCGACTTGGTCTGCACCGGGAGCTCGACGTGGCTGTCCGCCGGGACCGACCCGTGTCCCGGGAAGTGCTTGACGACCGGCAAGATCCCCGCCGAGAGGTAGCCGTCGACCGCGGCGTTCATCTGCGTCGCGACATGTGCCGGCCGGCTGCCCGCTGAGCGGGAGCCGATGGTCGGGTCGTCCGTGCCGGAGGTCACGTCGGCGACGGGCGCGAAAACGACGGTGAACCCGAGGTCGGTCAGCTCCGCGCCGCTGGCTTCGGCAGCCTTCGTGGTCAGCCGCGGTTCGGCCGCGGCACCTGCGGTCATAAAGGTGGGAAACCGGGTCGCCTCCCGCTTGACGCGTTCGACGATGCCTCCCTCCTGGTCGACGCCGATGAACACCGGCCACTTGCGACCGGCCCGCGCAGCCGAACTCTGGAGTCGCTCGTTGGCGGCGCGTACGTCGTCTGCGCCCGCGATGTTCTCGTCGAACGCGATCACCCCGCCGAGATGGAGGTCGTTGACCATTTGGGCGGGTGCCGCAGTGCCTTCGTACCTGGCCACGATCACCTGGCCGGCGAGCTCGCTCAGACTCATCGTCGACACCAGTGCACGCGCCCGGGCAAGCTCCTTGCGACTCGGCCCCCAGCCTGCGCCGATGGGGGGACCGGTTTCTGCGCGCACGGCTTTCGTGGGCGACGGGCTCGGCGGCTTCTCCGACGAGGAGCGAGAAGGTGAGGGAGTCGGGTCGAGGACGCTCGACGACTCATCCGCCGAGCACGCGGCTAGCACCACGACCGCGCACAGCGCGGTGAGGCTCGCGCTGGCGCTTCTCCTCCTCATCAACCCCACGTCCTCATCAACCCCAGGTCCTCATCAACCCCAGGTCCTCATCAACTCAGTGTCGCAGCCACAAGATGACCACGGACTGCCCGGAGAGCTCGACCATGCCGCCGGTGACCTCCGTGCCGGGTTCCCAGCTGAGCAACACGGAACCGTCGACCTCGAGGACGTGCGCCCGGTAGGACAGGTTCACCACCACCTGATAGTCACCGCGTCGCATCCAGAACAGCCCCCGCTCCCGGTCGTGGTCGACGTCGACCCGGTCCAGCCGACCGTCATGCAGATCGGGCCGTTCGCGGCGCGTCCGGATCAGGTCCCGGTACCACGCCAGCAACCGGGCGTGCGGTTCCCGGGCAGACTCTGCCCAGTCGAGCTTCGAGTCCTGGTAGCTCCGCGGACTCTGCGGGTCGGGCACGTCCCTGTGGTCCCAGCCATGGGAGGCGAACTCCGCGGCACGTCCCTCGCTGACCGCGGCTTGGATCGTCGGGTCGGTGTGGTCGGTGAAGTACTGCCACGGTGTGCTGGCGCCCCACTCCTCACCCATGAACAGCATCGGCGTCCACGGCGAGGTCAGCAGGATCGCCGCGCCGCAGGCCAGCAAGCCCGGTGGCAGGACCGCCGACAGCCGGTCGCCGACCGCTCGGTTGCCCACCTGGTCGTGGGTCTGCAACGAGGCCACGAACCGCCAACCGGGAACGGAGTCGGGCTCGACGGGTCGTCCGTGGGTGCGTCCCCGGAACGAGGACCATCCGCCGTCGTGGAAGAACGGTGTGGCCATCACCGTGGCCAAGGCATCGGGTGCCTCGAAGTCGGAGTAGTAGCCCTGGGTCTCCCCCGTCAGAGCCACATGGAGGCCATGGTGCACATCGTCGGCCCACTGGGCGTGCATCCCCGGTCCGCCGCGAGGGCCGGGATCGGGGGCTCGTGGGGTGACAGTTCGTGGGTCGTTGTGGTCGGACTCCGCGATCAGCCAGAGCCTGCGGCCCTCCCGTTCCGCGAGCTCGTCGACCTCCCGTGACATCTCCTCCAGGATGTGCGGCGCGCCCTCGTCGTGCAGCTCGTGGACGGCGTCGAGGCGCAGCGCATCGATGTGGAAGTCGCGCAGCCACTGGACCACGTTGTTCAGCACCCAGCGGCGCACCTGGTCGCTCCCGGATGCGTCGAGGTTGAGCGCGGGTCCCCAGGGCGTCTGGTGTGCATCGGTCAGGTAGGGCCCGAACTCGGGCAGGTAGTTGCCATCCGGTCCGAGGTGGTTGTAGACCACGTCGAGACAGACGCCGAGACCTCGAGCGTGGGCAGCATCGACGAATCGCTGCAGTGCGGCGGGGCCGCCGTACGGCTCGTGGACGGCGAACGGCGCAACGCCGTCGTACCCCCAACCGTGGTGACCAGGGAAAGGCGAGACCGGCAGCAGCTCCACGATGGTGACGCCGAGGTCGGCGAGGTGGTCGAGCCTGTCGATCGCCGAGCCCAGGGTGCCCTCGGGGGTGAAGGTGCCGACGTGCAGCTCATAGATCACCGCTCCCTCGAGGTCCACGCCCGACCACGAGCCGTCGGTCCACCCGAATTCACCGGGGTCGAAGAGCTGCGACCATCCATGTGGCCCATGAGGCAGCCGCAAACCCTGCGGGTCCGGTCGCGGGTCACCCGCGTCGAGGGAGAAGGCGTAGGCCGCCTCCGGAGCGCAGTCCACGCACGCGTGCCACCAGCCATGCTCTGCGGGCATCATCGCGGTGGCCGACTCTTCGAGAACGAGGTCGACCTCGGAGACGTTCGGGGCCCACACCGAGAACTCACGCATGCTCACTCACCACTCTCCGGAGCGAGCCGGAGCAGCGCGACAGGAAGGTCGGCGAACAGGTCGGCGCAACGCACCTCGCCGCCGCCGACGTCACGCCCGGTCAGCTCGTCACGCCAGCTGCCCGTGGGAACGGAGACGGTCTGCTCCTGCCATCCGCCGGTTGCCTCGAGCCGGTGGGGTGCCCGGGTGACGAGTGTGACAACCGTTGCACTGCGGACGAAGCCGACCGCGTGCTCGGCCGAGGTCTGCAGCGGTTCATAGGTCGCCTCGGACCCGAAACACGCCTCCAGCTCACGGCGCAGCCGAAGTGCCCGGGAGGTGACCAGGAGCTTCTCGTCGTCGAGCCCGTCCGCTGGCGCTCCCGTGTCGAGTCGTGCCAGACGTCGCTCGAGGGTGCCGTAGTCCACGGGGCGGCGGTTGTCGGGATCGACCAGGGACAGGTTCACCACCTCGCAACCCTGGTAGTTGTCCGGCACGCCGGGCAGGGTCAGCTGCAGGAGCTTCTGACCTAGTACGGCGGCGCGGATCGCCCCCGCGCTCGCGAGGCAGGCGCCGTCCACTGCGTCCTTGAGGGGGCCCTGTGCGATGGCCTCGTCAGCCAGCGTGAGCACCCTGGCCTCGTAGTCCTCGTCCCCGTCGATCCAGGCTGTGCGCTGTTTCGCCTCCCGGATCGCCTTGGTCAGGTAGTCGTGCAGCCGCTCGCGGGAGATCTCGCCCACCCCGACCAGCGTCTGCCACAGCAGGTGTGCGGTGGGAGGGTCGACACCGCGGGTGTCGGCGACTATCCAGAACAGGTCGGAGCAACGCTCCCACCTCCTGGTGTCTGCCGCGACCGCGATCAGGCGGGCACGCACGTCCTCGCTGCGTTTCGTGTCGTGAGTCGAGAGACTCGTCATGCCGAGCGGCCAGGCCCGCTGTTGCGCGTTCGCCCACTCATGCATGACCTCGGCGCCGGCGTGGTCGAGAACGGCCGGGTCGCCACCCACTTCGTTGAGTGCGATGAGCCGGTGCCAGCGATAGAAGGTGGTGTCCTCGATCCCCTTGGCCATCACCGGACCCCAGGTCTGCTGCAACCGGATGGCGAAGTCGACGGCGGCCTCGTGGCCCGGGTCCTCGGCCATCGCGATCTCGATCAGCGACCCGAGCTCCTCGCGAAGGTCGGGCCGGGCAGTGGCCGCCTCGTCGTACGCCTTCTGAAGGCGGTGGCGCGCCAGCGGGGAGATTCGTTGCTCGGGATGGACGTAGGCACGGTAGACCTCGCCGGCCACCAGCAGCTCGGTCACCGCCTCCTGCAGGCGCTCGGGGTCAGCCGCGGGCAACACCTCACGGGCCCGGCGGGTCAGCCGCTGCAGCTCAGGGCCGAGGAGCTCGTCGACCACCTGCCGTTTGGCCCGCTGGACGGAGAGCTCGACGTCCGGCTGGCCACCGGCCTCCACCCAGGTCCGGGTGAGCACTGGCTCAGCCGTCGGATCCACGAGTGCTGCCGAAACGGCCTTCAGCGCGTCGTACCCGGTGCTGCCGTCGCATGCCCACGATGGAGGAAGTTTCTCCGAACCCTCAAGGATCTTCTCCACCCAGATCAGCGTCCCAGCAGCGGTGGCCGTGCGCAGCTGGCGGAGGTAACCCTCAGGGTCGGCGAGACCATCGGGGTGGTCGATGCGGAAGCCGTGGATGACCCCGCGATGGTTCAGGTCGAGCAGCAGCCGATGGGTCGCCTCGAACACGTCCGGCAGCTCCACCCGGACTGCAATCAGCTCGTCCACTTCGAAGAACCGGCGGTAGTTGAGCACGGCGTCGTTGTCGCGCCAGTTGGCGAGCTGGTAGTGCTGGCGCCGGAGGACGCCAGCGACGTCGTGGCTCTCAGTGCCGAGGGCGACCGGGAAGACGTGGTCGAAGTAGCGGATCACCGGCTGCCGGCCATGCCGGTCTGTGTCGATCTCGTCGAGGGTGATCTCGCCGGCGTCGATCGCTTCGGTGAGGGTCCCGCCGAGGATCGGCAGTCCAAGGCGCCCGCCTCCGGACTTCCAGTCGATGTCGAACCAGTGCGCAGTCTCCGCGTCACGGCCCTCACGCAGCACCTGCCACAGCGGTACGTTTGCGAACTCGGGTGCGACGAACGCCATGTGGTTGGGCACCATGTCGACGACCAGCCCGAGACCGTGTCCACCTGCGGTCTCCGACAGGGAGACCAGGCCACCTTCGCCGCCGAGGTCGCCACTGATCCTTTCGTGGTCGAGGACGTCGTAGCCGTGCTGGGAGCCCTGAACCGCCTGTAGCACCGGGGAGAGGTAGAGGTGGGTGATGCCCAGCGAGGCGAAGTAGGGCACCCGTGCCTCTGCATCGGAGAAGGTGAAGTCGGCGTGCAGCTGCAACCGATAGGTAGCCGCCGAACCGCGGGTGCTCGGTTCCTGGGTTGGGGCGAGGGGGTTTGGGTACTCCTCAACCATGATCAGACTCGAACGCACCGTGTCCGTGACGCAGCCCGTCGACCGGGTCTACGCCTACCTCGCCGACTTCACCACCACCACCGAGTGGGACCCCGGCTCGATCGTGACGGTCCTGGCCAAGGGCGACGGCGGGGTGGGGTCGGAGTATCACAACACCTCCAAGTTCGCCGGACGGAAAACCGAGATCACCTATGTGATGAAGGAGCTCGTTCCGAACGAGCGCATCGCGCTCCGCGGGGAGAACAAGTCGGTGGTGGCGCACGACACAATGGAGCTTCGGCCGACCGCGACGGGCGCAGACGTGCTCTACCGGGTCGAGTTCGAGTTCCAGGGCGCCGCGAAGTACGTCGAGCCGCTGATGCGCCTCCCGCTGAAGAAGCTGCTCGACGACGGCCAGCGCGGGATGGAGCGTGCCCTGGCTGCGTTGTGACCCGTCGCCTGACGTTGGCCCCGACGCGACCTCAGCCATCCGCGAGGCGAGACCTCTCTGCGCCGATCGTGGTGTCCTCGCCGTGCCCGGTGTGCACGACGGTGTCGTCGGGAAGGCCGAAGAGCGTGTCCTTGATGGATGCGACGAGCGTGTCGTGGTCGCTGAAGGAGCGTCCGGTCGCACCAGGTCCTCCGTTGAACAGGGTGTCGCCGGTGAACACCGCGCCGAGTTCCTCAGCGTAGAAGCAGACGGCGCCGGGCGCGTGCCCCGGGGTGTGCATCGTCTGCAGGCTCAGCCCCGCGATCTCGATGACCTGACCGTCCCCGAGGTCGGCGTCCCACAGCTCGGCGGGGTGGGTCAGCTCCCAGACCGGACGGTCGTCGGGGTGCAACAAGATCGGTGCCTGCGTCCGGGCACGGAGCTGGGGCGCGACCCGGACATGGTCGTCGTGGGCGTGGGTGCACAGGATCGCCTTGACGGTTCGGTCGCCGACGAGGGCCATGATGCCCTCGACGCTGTGCGGCGCGTCGAGCACGACACACTCGCGATCGTCGCCGATGACCCACACGTTGTTGTCGACGTCATGCGTCTCGCCGTCCAGGCTGAATGTTCCTGAAGCAACCGCGTGACCGATCCGGGCTTGGCCAGGAGGGATCACAGGAGCACCACCGAGCGAAGCACGTCACCGTCATGCAATCGGGCGAACGCCACCTCCACGTCGTCGAGGGTGATCTCGTCCGTCACGAACGCATCGAGGTCCAGCCTGCCCTGCTGGTAGAGGTCGACCAGCATCGGGAAGTCACGGGAGGGCAGGCAGTCGCCGTACCAGCTCGACTTCAAGGAACCCCCACGACCGAACACGTCGATCAACGGCAGATCGGGCAGCCTCATTTCCGGAGTCGGCACCCCCACGAGTACGAGGGTGCCGGCCAGATCCCGCGCGTAGAACGCCTGCGTCCACGTCTCCGGGCGGCCGACGGCATCGATCACCACGTCGGCCCCGAACCCGCCGGTCAGCGCCTGGATCGCCTCGACGGGGTCCTTGTCCTTGCTGTTCACCAGGTCGGTGGCGCCCATCCTGCGGGCGAACTCGAGCTTCTTGTCATCGATGTCGACGGCGATGATCCTGCTCGCACCGGCGAGCGCTGACCCGGCGACTGCCGCCGAGCCGACCCCGCCGCAGCCGATGATGGCCACGGTGTTTCCACGTCCGACGTTCCCGGTGTTGATCGCGGCACCGAGACCTGCCATCACACCGCAGCCCAGCAGACCGGTCGCTGCCGGGGACGCGGAGGGGTCGACCTTGGTGCACTGGCCGGCATGCACCAGCGTCTTCTCGGCGAAAGCGCCGATGCCGAGGGCGGCCGAGAGCTCGGTGCCGTCCTCGAGCGTCATCTTCTGCGAGGCGTTGTAGGTGTCGAAGCAGTACCACGGCTCACCCCTCGTGCATGCGCGGCACTGACCGCAGACCGCGCGCCAGTTCAGGATCACGAAGTCACCGGGGACTACCGAGTCGACGCCCTCACCGACCGAACCCACGATGCCCGCGGCCTCATGGCCGAGCAGGAACGGGAACTCGTCGTTGATGCCGCCCTCGCGATAGTGCAGGTCGGTATGGCAGACCCCGCACGCCTGGATCGTCACCACGGCCTCGCCGGGCCCCGGATCGGGAACATTGATCGTCTCCACGCTGACCGGCTCGCCCAACCGCATGGCGACAACCCCGCGAACCTGCTGCATTCGTCTCCCTCTCGACGCTCGGGATCCAACCCTACTTCCTGTCCACCCAGCCGTAGCGATCACGCCGACCCGCCACCTCCTCTGTGGAGAACCACGCCGACCCGCCACCTCCTCTGTGGAGACGTCGACAGGTCTTGGCAGGTCGGAGGGGTTTTCCCGTCAGGTCCTGGCGGGTCGGTGTCAAGGCAGGTCAGGCCACGATCTTGGTGACCGGCATCGACGAGTCAGCGGGCAGATCCAGCCCGGATGCCGCTCGACCGCGGGCAACCAGCTCCGACCCCAGTGCGGCCACCATTGCGCCGTTGTCGGTGCAGAGTCCAGGCCGTGGCACCCGCACCCGGATCCCTCGGGCGCCGGCGCGTTCCTCGGCCATCACCCGCAGCCGTGAGTTCGCCGCGACTCCGCCCCCGATCAGGATGTCGTCGACGCCGTGCACGAGGGCCGCATCCACTGCCTTGCGCGTCAGCACGTCGCACACCGCCTCCTGGAACGATGCCGCCACGTCGTCGACGGGCACGGGTTGACCGGTCCGCTCTCGTGCCTCGACCCAGCGGGCGACCGAGGTCTTCAACCCGGAGAAGGAGAAGTCGAAGCGGTGCCGTTCGAGGTCCCGGCTCGAGGTCAGGCCACGCGGGAAGTCGATCGCGACCGACCTACCGGACAACGCCCTCCGGTCGATGTGCGGGCCTCCGGGAAACGGCAGGCCGAGCAACCGAGCGACCTTGTCGAAGGCTTCCCCGGCCGCGTCGTCGATCGTCGCGCCGAGCGGCTCGACACCGGCCGTCACGTCTTCCACCTTGAGCAGGGACGAATGGCCGCCACTGACCAGTAGCGAAATGCACGGCTCGGGAAGCGGTCCGTGCTCGAGCTGGTCGACGGCGACATGCGAGGCGAGATGGTTGACGCCGTAGATCGGCTTGCCGAGCCCGATCGCAAGCGCCTTCGCGGCGGCGACCCCCACGAGCAGGGCGCCCGCGAGGCCGGGCCCACAGGTGACGGCAACTGCGTCGAGCTCCCACATCTCGACGCCCGCGGTGTCACAGGCCCGCTCGATCGTGGGAACCATCGCCTCAAGGTGCGCCCGTGACGCGACCTCAGGAACCACACCACCGAATCGCGCGTGCTCCTCCACGCTGGAAGCTACCGCGTCGGCGAGCAGCGTCCGGCCGCGCACGATGCCCACCCCCGTCTCGTCGCAGGAGGTCTCGATGCCCATGACCAGTGCTCCGTCGGTCCGGTTGCGCACGATCATGGACCCTCTCGTCCTTCGGTGAGCGTTCTGACCAGCACCAGTGCGTCGTCGTCCCCGTAGTAGCGGCGGCGAGTGTCGATCTCCACGAAGCCGTTCTTGGTGTACAACGCTAGCGCCGCGAGGTTGCGTGAGCTGACCTCGAGCAACATCCGGTCCGCACCATGGGCTCGAGCCTCGTCGATGACTGCGGTGAGAAGCGAGCACGCCAGGCCCTTGCGCTGGTGTGCGGGGTGTACGCCGATCCGGTGCAGGTCCACGACATCACCCGAGCGCATCGTGGTCGCGTAGCCGAGCAGATGAACCTGCCCGGTGGCCACGACTGCGAACCGGTCCATGCCGCCGAGCTCACTTCGCACCGAGGAGAGGGACCAGCCGCCGACACCGAACAACTCCTTCTCCAAGGTGGCGATGCCGAGAGCGTCGCCGGGTGTGGCCGGACGTAGCGTCACGAGACTCGCTTCGGCTTCCCCGGTGGGGCAATGTCGGGCCGACGCAGGTAGAGCGGCTCAGGGTCGAACAGCTCGACGCGTTCGTCGGTGACCACACGAGCGAGCACTGCGGCGTTGGGGTGCTCTGGCGCGAGAAAACGCGGGAAGGCGTCCGGATAGAGCAGGGCGCCACGCCCCACGACCGGGCCGCCGGTGGAGATGTCTGCGGGCTTCGACACATAGGGCCCCTCGAGCCGGTGGCCCTGACCGTCGTACGCCGCCCAATAGACCTCCTTGCGCCGGGCGTCGGTAGCCACCACGAAGTCCTCGGCCACCTGCCCTGCGTCGACTGCCTCGGCAGCGAGCACGTCGAGCGTGCAGACGCCGTACACCGGGATCTCGAGGACCGCGGCAAGCGTCCGAGCGGTCACCAGCCCGACCCGCAACCCGGTGAAGGGGCCCGGGCCCACACCCACGGCGATCGCGCCCAGGTCCTGCCGGACGATACCGGCCTCAGTCATCACCGTGCTGATTCCTGGTGCGAGCAGCTCACCGTGGCGCATCGCGTCGACCGCGTTCGACTCGGCCACCACCTGTTCGCCGTCATGGAGGGCGACGGTGACCGCGGGAGTCGAAGTGTCGAAGGCCAGCAGCACGTCGATGAGATTACGCGAGCAGCTCCCCCAGCCGCGCACCGATCCAGCGGGCACCGACCGGAGTGAACCGAAGCCGCCGTGCATCGGAGTCCTCGAGCCTGTCATCACCGAGCGCACGCGTGATGGTGACCTCCAGCCTCGACTCCGCGAGCGGCTCGGCCACACCTTCTCCCCATTCCACGACCGTGACCGCCTCCTCCAGCGAGGTGTCCAGGTCCAGGTCATCAAGTTCGGCGATGCCCCCGAGCCGGTAGGCGTCCACATGCACGAGCGGTGGTCCGCCCACCAGAGAAGGGTGCATCCGGGCGATGACGAACGTCGGCGAGGTGATGGCGCCGCGGACAGCGAGACCTGCCCCCACGCCGCTGGTGAACGTGGTCTTGCCTGCCCCGAGGCCGCCGGTCAGGATCACCAGGTCGCCGGGGCGCAGAGCCGTGGCCAGGCGCGCACCGAACGCATGGGTTGCCTCGGCGCTCTCAGCGAACGTCTCGACCCTGTCGGCCGTCACAGAGCCCTCGACGACGAGCCGTTCCCAGCCGCCTCAGCGATCATCTGCTCGAGGGCGGCATTGACCTCCTCCGGTCGCTCGAGGATCACCATGTGGCCGGCGCCCGGGCACTCGACGAGATCGGCGCCGGGAATCCGCGAGGCCATCTTCCTGCTGTGGTCGACCGAGGTCACCCGGTCGCGGTCTCCGCAGACGATCACCGTGGGCACCCGTGCGAAAGCCTTGAGCACCGCGAACTTGTCAAGCGCGTCGAAGTGGGGAAAGAACTCCGCCAGCACGTCGAAGGGGGTCTGCGCGAGCATCTCGTCGACGAACTCGACGTAGGAGGATGGCACCTCACCCCCGAACGCGAACTTGCCGGTCACCACGAACCCGATATCCGAACCTGCCCGCCTGGCGCCGTCGACCAGACCCGGAGCCCGGGCCAGGCCCGCCATCAGGCGAGGCGTGACCTGGCTCATCACCCGGTCCGGCAGCAACGAGCTGATCACCCGGTGCGAACGCAGCTCACCGGCCGTGGTCGAGACGAGGGCGACCCCCGCGACCCGTTCACCGAAGATCTCCGGGTGGTGCTCGGCGAGCGCCATGATCGCCATGCCACCCATGGAGTGGCCGATCAGCACGACGCGGTCGTCGGGGACGAGCTGGTCGAGCACGCACAACAGGTCGTGCCCGAGCTGGTCAATCGTGGCATTGTCCTTGCTCGACCGCTCCGACCGGCCGTGGGAGCGCTGGTCGTAGAAGACCAGCCGGTGCCGTCCCCGGAAGTGGGCACGCTGGAAGTGCCAGCAGTCGAGGTTGAGTGCGTATCCGTGCAGGAACACCAGGGTCGGCCCGCCCATGTTTTCGCCGTCTTCGCCGGGGTACTCGCGTGCACCATCACCGGAGCCATCGTCGACCTCGGCGTGTAGGCGGACGCCGTCGCCCATGCTAACCGTGCGCCGCGCAGACCGGAGGCTGCCGAACTCGCTGGCGTGCCGGCCAACGACTCGACGCGCCCGGACCCGACTTCTCAGGGCGAGGGCGACCCCACCCGCGGTCGCGGTACCGAGTGCGGTTGCCGCGATCCCGAGAATCGTCGTGCGCCTATCCGGGCTCATGCACGTCCTTCGTGGTCGAGAGCTGAGTCGACGTAGCGCCGGGTCATCCGCCCTCCGACCCGAGTGACGATCTCGTAGGAGATCGTCTGGCACGCGGTCGCCCAGTCCTGCGCGGTCGGCTCGCCGTGCTCTCCTGTGCCGAAGAGTACGACGGTCTCGCCGGCCGCTGCCTCGTCGTCGTCGATGTCGAGAACGAACTGGTCCATGCACACACGTCCCGCGATCAGACGGGCCCGACCCGCGGCGTACACGGGTGCCTTCGACGATGCGTGCCGCGGGATGCCGTCGCCGTACCCCACAGGGACGACGGCGATGTTCGTGTCCTTGCGGGTGCGGTAGGTGTGTCCGTAGGAGACGCCGGACCCGCTCGGGATCCGTTTGACGAGCGCCAACCGGGCACGCACGGTCATTGCCGGCACCAGTCCGATCTCGGCGGACGTCGCCAGACCAGGGATCGGCGAGAGACCGTACGCCGCGATGCCGCAGCGCACCAGATCGAACCAGGACGACGGGCGGGTCAGCGCGCCGGCCGAGTTGCACAGGTGCCGGATCTCCGGGCTCAGTCCGGCTCGCTCAGCCACCGAAAGCGCATCACGGAAGGCCCGTTCTTGCATGTCGTTGGCGGGATGGTCCGGCTCGTCGCTGCAGGCGAAGTGCGACCAGATTCCCGTGACCCGGACCACCCCCTCTTCCTCGGCGGCGACGGCCGCGGCCACCAACGTGGACCAGGTGCGCCCGGTGGAGGACCCGCCCCGGCTGAGGCCGGTGTCGACCTTCAGCTGGACGCGCGCGGGCGAACCGATGCTTCGCGCGGCAGCACAGATCTCGTCGAGCTCGGCGACGGTGTACGCGGTCAGGTCGAGGCCGGCGCCGACCGCCTCGCGATAGTCCTCACCCGGCACGCTGAGCCAGGCCAGGATCCGACCGGTGTCACCCGACCGGCGCAGCTCGAGCGCCTCCTCCAGCACTGCCACGCCGACCCAGTCCGCTCCGCCGGCCCGGGCGGCGCGAGCGGCATGCACCATGCCGTGGCCGTACCCGTCGGCTTTCACGACCGCCATCAGCTGCCGTCCCTCGACCTTGTCCCTGAGAACTGTGACGTTTCGCCGGATCGCGGCCAGGTCGACGACGATCTCGGCGCGCGGTGCCGGCCGTCCGCGCGGCGGGGAAGGAGGCTTCATCGCCGGGAACCCGCCAGCAACCGCCGGCAGACTCCGGGAATCGCGGCCGCCACCGCCGGCGCCGTGAGTGGTCCTCCCCCGCTGGCCTGCTCTGCGGCCGCCCCATGCAGCCAGGATCCGGCCGAGCCCGCGTCGAACGGGTCGAGCCCCGCGGCCAGTAGCGCCCCGCACAACCCCGCGAGCACGTCACCCGAACCCGCTGTTGCCAGCCATGGTGGCCCGACGGTGGACACGCGCACCTGCCCGTCGGGTGAGGCCACGAGCGTGTGCCGACCCTTGAGAAGTACGACGGACTCGAAACGCGCGGCTGCCTCACGCGCGAACCGGAGCTGCTCCGCCTCGATCTCCTCACGCCCGACGCCGAGCATGCGGGCCAGCTCGCCGGCATGTGGAGTGAGCAGGGCGGGAACACCGAAAGGCCCCTCGACATGCGCCAGCCCGTCGGCGTCCACCACCACGGGCACGCCGTCCTCGAGTGCGGATGCCAGTGCCGCCTCGGCATCTGCTCCTCCGCCCGACCCGACCACCCACGCCTGGACCTGCCCGGATCCCACCACGACCTCCGGGTGCTGCTGGACGACCAGGGCTTCGGCGCCGCCGTCGTACCTCACCAGGCCGGTCAACCCGGATGACGCTCCGGAGACACAGAGCAAACCGGCGCCCGGGAACGCCTGCGACCCGGCGCGCACACCGACCACGCCGCGGGTGTACTTGTGTGCGTTCGGCTCGGGCACCGGCAGCAGGTCGGCCACGTCCGCGGCCTGAAGTGCGGTCAGCGCGGCGGGCGGGAGCTCGAGCCCGATGTCGACCAGGTGCACGGCGCCGCATGCGGACGCGGCCGGTTCCACGAGGTGCGCGGCCTTGTGGGTGCCGAACGTGACGGTGACGGCGGCCTGGACATGCGGCCCATCGAGCTCGCCGGTGTCCACGTTCACCCCGGAGGGCACATCGACGGCGACGAACGGAACCCCACGCAGGTGTTCCACGGCCGCGGCGGCGTCCGGTCGCAGGCCGCCCCTGCCCCCGATCCCGACGATCCCGTCGACGATGACGTCGCGACGTGCCACCGGGAGGTCGCCGACGACCACCCCGCCCGCCTGGCGGAGCGCGGCCAGGCCGGTGGCGTGAGCCTTGTCAGGAGCGAGCAGCAGGGCCGTGACCGCGACCCCTCGACGGGCCAGGAGTGCACCGGCGTGCATCGCGTCGCCTCCGTTGTCACCGGCTCCCACCAGTAGCAGGACACGGGCGCCGTACGCGTTGCCCAGGAAGTCCAGCACCGCGAAGGCCAGGCCCGCGGCCGCCCGTTGCATCAATGCCCCCTCGGGCAGCTGCGCCATCAGCGCGGTCTCTGCGGCCCGGACCTGCTCCACACTGTGCGCGTTCCGCATTCAGTCCTCGAGCACGACGACGGCCGACGCGATGCCCGCGTCGTGGGAGAGAGAGACATGAACCGTGCTCACACCGAGGTCGTTGGCGCGCGATAGCACGGTTCCCCGGATCTCGAACTGGGGCCGGCCCGACGTCTCGTTGACGATCTCGGCGTCGCGCCATTCCATGCCGATCGGCGCGCCCAGGGCCTTGGCGAGTGCTTCCTTGGCCGCGAACCTGGCCGCCAGCGACATCAGCGGCCGATCCTGCTCCAACGCGGTGAACAGCCGCCCGCGCATCGCAGGTGTGCGAACGAGGGACTCCTCGAAGCGGTCGATGTCCACCACGTCGATGCCCACACCGACAATCACTCGACCGTGACCGACTTGGCCAGGTTGCGCGGCTGGTCCACGTCGCGACCCATGCAGGTGGCCAGCTCGCAGGCGAACAGCTGGAGGGGTACGACGGCCACCAGCGGCTGTAACAGGGTGGGGACCTGAGGCAGCCGGATCAGCACGTCGGCGTAGGGGGTCACCACGTCGTCGTCCTCCTCGGCCAGGACGATCGTGCGGGCGCCTCTGGCCCGGACTTCCTGGATGCCGCTGATCATCTTGTCGTGCAGCATGTCGCGGCCACGCGGAGGGACCACGCAGATGACGGGCATGCCCTTCTCGATGAGGGCGATCGGACCGTGCTTGAGCTCACCGGCCGCGAACCCCTCCGCATGGATATAGGCGAGCTCCTTGAGCTTCAGCGCACCCTCGAGCGCTGTGGGATAGCCCGCGTGCCGTCCCAGGAAGAGCACCGAACTGGCACCGGCCAGCTCCCGGGCGAGCTCCGAGACAGGCGCGGAGTTGTCGAGCACCCGCTGGATCTTGGCCGGCATCTGCTCGAGCTCGCTCATGATCGAGCTGATCTCGTCGCCGTACTTCGTCCCCCTCACCTGCGCGAGGTACAACCCGAGCAGGTAGCAGGCGACCAGCTGGGTTAGAAACCCTTTGGTGGATGCGACCCCGATCTCGGGGCCGGCATGGGTGTAGATCACCGCGTCGGACTCCCGTGGGATGGTCGAACCGTTGGAGTTGCAGATGGCGAGGACTTTCGAGCGCTGTTCACGGGCGTGCCGGATCGCCATCAGCGTGTCAGCGGTCTCACCGGACTGGCTGATCGCAACGACCAGGGTGGCCCTGGTCAGGATCGGGTCGCGGTAGCGGAACTCCGAGGCGAGCTCGACCTCGCACGGGATTCGGGTCCAGTGCTCGATCGCATACTTGGCGACCAGGCCCGCGTAGAACGAGGTGCCGCACGCGATCAGCACGATCTTGTCCACCTCGCGCAGCTCTTCCTCGCTGATCCTGATCTCGTCGAGCTGGAGCGCGCCGGACTCGTCGTGCCGACCCAGCAGCGAATCAGCGACCGCGCGCGGCTGCTCGTAGATCTCCTTGCGCATGAACCAGTCGTAGCCGTCTTTCTCCGCCGCTGAGAGATCCCAGTCGACGTGGTACGGCGTCGCGACGGCCGCATTGCCCGCGAAGTCGGTGACCGCGATGTCGTCCCTCGTGATTGTCACGATCTGGTCCTGCCCGAGCTCGAGCGCATCGCGTGTGTGTTCGATGAAAGCAGCCACGTCCGAGGCCAGGAAGTTCTCGCCGTCACCGACACCGACGACAAGCGGCGAGTTGCGTCGAGCCGCCACCACCCGGTCTGGATCCTGTGCGTCCACAGCCACCAGGGTGAAGGTGCCCTCCAGCCGACCGCAGACATGCCGCATTGCCCCGGTGAGATCGGCGCCGTTGTTCACCGCGAGCTCGAGCAGCTGGGCAGCCACCTCGGTGTCGGTCTCTGACAGCAGCTCGTGCCCGCCTGCTTCGAGCTCGGAGCGGAGGGTTGCGAAGTTCTCGAGGATCCCGTTGTGCACCAGAGCCACCCGTCGTTGCGGGCCGAGGTGGGGGTGCGCGTTCTGGTCGGTCGGTGGACCGTGGGTCGCCCAACGCGTGTGGCCGAGTCCCAGGGTGGACTCCGGGAGCGGATCATCGGCAATCGACTTGTCCAGGTTCGCCAGCTTGCCTGCGCGCTTCTGGCAGGTGATCCGGTCGTCCTGCACGAGCGCAATCCCGGCGGAGTCGTAGCCGCGGTACTCCAGGCGTCGGAGCCCTTCGACGACGATGCCCTCAGCCTGCCGGGATCCGACGTAGCCCACAATTCCGCACATGGGCCGAACTTTACGCGACAATGCGGCCATGGCCTCTCCGCACGGCGACGGCGGCGACCGCGAGTCCTCGCCCTACGTCGAGCTCGACCGCAGCGCGTGG
>Ga0209587_1000153_pt1 | contig 33051 bp, 35 predicted proteins | sample NGEPerD_2_FD_184512 | JGI IMG/M metagenome (GOLD analysis project Ga0209587, IMG submission 184512) | Arctic peat soil microbial communities from the Barrow Environmental Observatory site, Barrow, Alaska, USA - NGEE PermafrostL1-D... | ecosystem: Environmental > Terrestrial > Soil > Wetlands >...
GTTCCGGCACGGTCGTCGCCCTCCTCGTCGTTGTTGACCAGTGCCGCGACGACCGTGCCGGAACCCTCGGTCTCGGAGACGACCAGTGCGTGCAGGACATCGATGCTGCCGTCGCGGTTGTTCACGCCGACCCCGGGGGTATAGACGCGTTCGGTGGGAGCGTTGAAGTTCGCGCTGCAGGACGACAGTGCGGGGACAGCTAGTGCCACGACGGCGGCGGCGACGCTGCGACGAAGGGTGAGATTCACTGCCTTCACGGTTCCTCTCCATGCACTACGGCACGTTGCGAGCCGGTCTGCGAGCGGTGCGGATCTGCCTGGTGACAGGCAGAAGTTCGGCCACAGCCTAGCGTCACCCCCACCGCGGCCGGCCCGACTGGTCTCGCCCGCCGGTCTGGTCACCCCCACCGCGGCCGGCCTGACTGGTCTCGCTGGCTGGCTGGCTGCCTGAAGGGTCTGGGCTGGCTCACCTATCTGGGCTGGGCACTACTGGGCGAGGCCGACGGTGAACCCTGCGATCACGATCCCCACGGCGGCAAGGGCCGTCCACACGATCGAGATCACGAGCAGCTTCGGTGCACCGGTCTTCAGGGCGAGCCGCAGCGGGAGGTGCCGTATGCCTGTCTGGTTGTCCTGCACCAGATCGGGAAGCGCGTTCAGGAAATGGATCCCGATCCCGAGCAGCGCGGCGAGCACCGTCATCACGACGGTGGGGGGGCTGCCGTGCATGCCGCCACCGAGGCCGCCGTACGACAGGAACGCCGGTAGTAGCCCGAACGAGACCGCGAACGGGAGCCATGACAACGCGGTCTTCTTGAACACCAGGTTGTAGGTCCAGGCGCTCGCGACGGCGGCGAGGTGCGCGATGCCGGCGTAGGTTCCATTGGCGATGGAGAGCGGGACCACCAGGAGTACGGCGCTGGCGATGAAGAACGCGACAGTGCCCGGGTCGATCCAGCCCATGGCGATGGGTTTGTCCCGACGGCCCACCTGCTTGTCGCGCGAACGGTCCACCAGATCGTTGAGCCAGCCGATGGTCAGCTGGCCGGTGAGGATCGTGGCCGCGACCAGGGCGCACTCGAGTCCGCTCCGTCCGGTGAGTGCCGCGGCGGCCGTGAGGGCAACCGTCATCGCGGCCGTCGGGAGGGGGTGGGAGGACATCACGAGGGAGAGGGTCAACCCCGGCTGCTTCGCGGTCTTCTGCTGGGTCTGGCTGGTCGGACCGTTCCTGATCTTCATGGTCCGCAGTATTGAACAGGTTGGCCTCCCGTGGTGGGAACTAGGCCGTATCGTCCATACGAGCAGCCATCCGCAGGGAGCCTCAACGCACACAGATCTGGGATCTGTCAAGCCCCAATCTGGCCTCTGACCTGCGCAAACGTGTCCGAGGGAGCCGCCGGGACGTGTTAGACTAGTCACCTAGAAGAGGGGCACGCGACTGATGACATTCACCGTCGGCGAAACGGTTGTTTATCCAAATCATGGGGCTGCAGTTATCGAGGATATCGAAACTCGACAGATCAAGGGCGAGGACAGGCAGTACTTAGTCCTGCGCATCGTCGCCCAGAAGGATTTGGTCGTTCGGGTCCCTTCGTGCAACCTCGATCTCGTGGGAGTTCGCGACGTAGTGGACAAGGCAGGTCTGGATCGGGTCTTCGAAGTGCTGCGCGCCGCGCACACCGAGGAGCCGACCAACTGGTCGCGTCGCTACAAGGCGAACCTGGAGAAACTTCACTCCGGTGACGTGATGAAGGTGGCCGAGGTCGTGCGTGACCTGTGGCGCCGCGAGCGGGACCGCGGCCTTTCTGCCGGCGAGAAGCGGATGCTGGCGAAGGCTCGCCAGATCCTGGTTTCCGAGCTGGCGCTGGCCGAGCACACCAACGAGGACAAGGCCGAGGCCCTGCTCGACGAGGTGCTCGCTTCCTAGGTCGCCCCGCTGCACCAACCCCTCCCGCTGCCGTGGGAGTGGTTCCCACCGAGGGCCGCGGCGACCTCCCCACAGCCTCGCTGGGCGGGAGGTCACTCGTGGCCTTGGCGAGCGCTGCACTCTCGCAGGCAGGTGTCGTGCAGATCAGCCGGAACATGTCGTGGACATCGGTGCAGGACATGGCGGTGCCCGTCGTACTCCATGACCCGCTGTGCCCGCTGACTCCCGCCTCGACGCTGACCGATGCATTGGGGGCCGCGGACGCGGGGCACGTCGTCGTCGGCTACCGGCCGGTGACCGACACGATCAAGTCGGTGACCGCAGGCAGGGTCGGCCAGACCGTGCGCCGGGAACACCTGCTCGGGATCGCCTCGCCGGTCGTACTCCCCGCCTCCGTGGTCGCCGCGCTCGACGCCTGGCCCGACACGAGTGACGTCGCGGCCATGGTCACGATGCTGCGGGCACGGTTCGCGGTGCGGTTCGTCGAGGTGCCGCCGCGAGGTGGTCGGGTGGAGGATCCTTCCGCGCTGCTGCTGCTCGAGGCGTACGCCGAGCTACACCCGGACCTAGGCCAGACCTAGGCCAGACCTAGGCCGAGTTTGCTCAGCAGCTGCTCGGCGAGCGCGACGTCCTCGGGGTAGGTGATCTTCAGGTTCCTGGCGGTGGACGGGACGCAGTGGATCTCCAGGTCGGTGTACCTCTCCACGCAGCTGGCGGTGTCGGTGCCGACGAAGCCGTCCCGCGCCGCCCGACGATGGGCGTCGAGCAATGGCCCGGCCCGGAACGCCTGCGGAGTCTGTACGCCGACCAGCCGACCCTCCGCACCCTCGAGCGGGGAAGCCTCCGCACCCTCTCGCGGGGAAGCCTCCGCACCCTCTAGCGGGGAAGGGTCACGGGAGACCAGCGCCGACCGGTCCTGGACCGGGAGAGCACCTCCGTGTTCCGCGGCGGTGCCGATGGTGGAGGCGAACAGGTCCGGCCCGGCCAGCGGACGGGCGGCGTCGTGGATCGCGACCACTTCGACCGCCCCGGTGTCGATCGGATCCGCGATCGCGGTGAGCGCGTTCCACTCCGACCCGTGCCGCGTCGACCCGCCGGGGACGACATCGATCGCGCGACCGGGGAAGTGTCGGCTCAACATGCCCTCGACCTCGCCGCGGTCCCGCTCGCGGATGACCACAACCACCCGGTCGACCTCCAGGTCGAAGATCGTGCGCAGGGACCAGGCGAGCACCGGCAGGCCGGAGAGCGGGAGCAGCACCTTGCTGGTCTCGCGACCGACCCTGCGTCCCGCACCCGCCGCGAGCACGATCACCGCGGCGCGCGGGTGCCGGGTCGGTGACGCCGCGGTGTTCTCGCGGTCGCGCCGCCGGGTGGTCACCGGCCGTCGGCTAGGACTGTGCCGGCTGAGTCGGAGAGCTCTGGCGGGTGGACATAGATCAGGGCGGTCGCGATCGCGGCGACCCCCTCGCCGCGGCCGGTCAGCCCGAGCCCGTCGGTGGTGGTCGCCGACACCGAGACCGGTGCTCCTGCCGCGTCCCCGAGAACGGACTCCGCCTCTGCGCGACGAGGTCCGAGCCGGGGTCTGCTGCCGATCACCTGGACCGCGATGTTGCCGATCTCGAAGCCGGCTGCTCGGACCCGGCTGGCAGCCTCGGCGAGCAGGGTGACGCCGGCGGCCTCGGACCATTGAGGCTCGGCGGTGCCGAAGTTGCTGCCGAGGTCGCCCAGTCGAGCGGCCGAGAACAAGGCGTCGCACGCGGCGTGTGCGGCGACGTCGGCATCGGAATGACCCTGCAGCCCGTGCGGCTCGTCCGGGAACAGCAGACCCGCCAGCCACATCGGCACACCCTCGACCAGCCGGTGTACGTCGGCGCCCACGCCGACCCGCGGAGCCTGGGTCACGATCCCATGATGCCGCACCACCCTGATCGGAGCCGGTTTACCCATCCGGGTTGCCCGTGTGCGCGAATATAGACGTGTGAAGAGATCTGGCGACCGTGGCTACCGCGCGCTCGCCGGCGTGGTCGCGGGCTTGGCCGGAATGGCGGTCAGCCACGCGCTGGCGATGCTGTTGACGGTGCGCGTGGCGCCCCTTCTCGCTGTCGGTGAGTCGGTCATCGAGATCACACCCGGTCCGCTCGCGGAGAGCCTCATCCAGCTCGTGGGTAGCTACGACAAGCCACTGCTGGTGATCGGCGTCAGCCTCGGCCTGCTTGCCCTAGCCGCTTGGGCAGGTGTGATTACCAGGCGCAGCCCTCTCCTGGCCAACCTCGTGTTCTTAGTGATGGGCGCGATTGCGGCCGCCGCGGTGCTGACGAGGTCGGACGCCTCGCTCTCCGACGTGCTTGCGGTGTTGGCCGGGACGCTCACCTGGATCGCGGTACTCTCCTTCCTCATCGGGCAGCTCGCCGCGCCCTCGCGTTCGACAGCTTCTGGGGCGGCCCCCTCTGGCGCGGCCCCCGCTGGCCCTACCCCGTCTGGCTCCACCCCGTCTGGCTCTACCCCCTCTGCGGCGGACCCCTCGCGGGCCGACCAGGGTCGCCGGGGGTTCCTGATCCGGGCCGGTGTGATCGTGGCAGCCACAGCAGTGATCGGCGCCGGCGGACAGTTCCTCGGACAGGCTCGGCGCAGCGTCGAAGCCAGCCGGCGGCTGCTCCGGCTACCGACCACGGCCGGTCGCGTCCCCGCCGGAGCGAACCTCGGGGTCGACGGCATCGCCGCGTGGCGTAGCTCGAACCGTGACTTCTACCGGATCGACACCGCTCTCGTCGCCCCGGCCATCGGCGTGGACCAGTGGCGGCTGCGGATCCACGGGTTGGTCGACGACGAGATCGTGCTCACCTATCGGGACCTGGTCGAGCGCGAGATGACCGAGGCCTGGGTGACGCTGTGCTGTGTCTCCAACGAGGTCGGTGGCGACCTGGTCGGCAACGCCTGGTGGAGCGGCGTACGCATCGCTGACATCCTGGCCGAGGCGGGTGTCGACCCAGACGCGAACGCGGTGCTGCAGACGTCCGAGGACGGCTGGACCTGCGGTACGCCGCTACCGGCGCTGACCGATGACCGGAACGCGATGCTGGCGATCGCGATGAACGGTGAACCGTTGCCCGTCGAGCACGGTTTCCCGGTCCGGATGGTCGTTCCCGGCCTCTACGGCTACGTGTCTGCAACCAAGTGGCTGGTCGATCTCGAGGTGAGCCGCTTCGACGACTTCACCGCCTACTGGACCGACCGGGGGTGGGCGGCGCAGGGGCCGATCAAGACCCAGTCGCGCATCGACGTACCCCGCGACCGAGCCGACGTCACCGCCGGGACCCTGATGATCGGTGGCTCCGCGTTCGCCCAGTACACCGGAATCGAGAAGGTGGAGTACCTCCTCGACGGGAACGACTGGGCCGAGGCGACGCTCGGCCGGGTCCCTGGGGCAGACACCTGGGTGCAGTGGTCCGCGGAAGTGGAGGTGCCCGCCGGCGCACACACACTGGCCGTGCGCGCCACGGACAGTTCGGGCTACACGCAGACCGCCGTCCGCGTCGATCCGGTCCCCGACGGCGCAACCGGCTGGCACACCGTCGACTTCGACGCCCAATAGGTGGCCCAATAGGTTGCCCAGTAGGTGGTCCAGTGGGTGGCCCGAGTAGCCGGCCCGAGTAGGTGGCAAAGTCGTCCGTACGGACGAAAATTACACGGGACTCGGCCAAGATCGGCGCACAATCGTCCGTACGGACGATTTTCGCGCGTCGGGTCACCAGTTGGGCGCGGCGAGGCGCTCGGGGAGTTCCTTCGCGGCGGTGTGGATCACGTAGACCAGTCCGCCGGACGCGGGCAGCCAGGCGTTCTCGAACTGCCCCCGCTTGTAGACCCGGCGGACGCCGCTGTTGTTAGGCGCGGCCGGGTCGTTGACGACCACCTTTCCGTCGGAGGTGAACCCTACGATCACCATCAGGTGCCCGTTGGTGGAGCTGATCGGCGCCCCGTCGAGCTCTCCCCGGCCGAAGGCGACCGAGGCCACCAGAGGGATACCTGCCTTGATGAAGCGCTCAGCCTCGCGCAGGGAGCGGAGTCGCGTGACGAAGGCGTTCCGGACGTACGTCGCGGCGTAGGCGGTGTTGAACGGCCAGTTGCCGGTGCCTTGGTAGCCGTAGTCGTAGGTCATCCGGGCGGCGTGGTCGATGAAGCGGTCGGAGGAGGTGTTCACCCAGGAGTACTCAGACGCGGAGGGGAGCTTGCGATAGAACCCGAGGACCATCGACGTCGAGGTAGGCGAGCACCAGGCCTCGCCGCCCCCGCCGTACTTTGGGTAGTGGCCGCGGTGCGTCATCTGGGAGTACTTCGGCACCTTCAGCGTGATCCCTCGTGCCACGCCCGGCCGTGAGGTTCTGACGCTGTCCACGTTTGGCAGCCGCGAGGTCATCGCACCGACCGTGTCCAGGCTCGGGTTGGCGTTGGTGCCGGCCCGGCGCAGTAGGGTCACGCGCAGCCGCCAGGACGTGAGTCCGGAGCTGCTGTTGGACCGCCATGTGTCGGTGGCAACGCGGGCGAGGTCGTCGGCCTGCGGGCCGGGGCTGGTACGTCGGAAGGTGGCGTCGCCGCGCGACCAGCGCGCCATCGTGTCCCAGCTGCTGTGCCGCCCGGATGCATTCCTGCCGCGCACCTCGACCCTGACCCAGGAGTCGCCAGGGGTGGTCGCGTCCCAGGACGGGACCAGCTCGGTGAGCCCGAACCCCGGGGCAGTCCAGGGTGAGGTCCACCGGCCGAACTCGTAGGTCGCGCGCGTCCCCGAGGGTGCGCCGGCGTGCGTCGACCTGCCGGTCGGTGCGTCCAGGCGGATCCGGCCCTTGGTCGCGCGGACACCGCTGAGCCTGCCGGAGCCGAGCTCCGCGGTGCTCGCCCACTGCGCGTAGTTGACCTGACGAGTGGGTGCGCGGGCCGCGACGTCGCGGCCTGACCCTCCTCTGGTCGTGCCCGCAGTCGCGGCGCTCGCTCCGGCGAGAACGGGGCCGGCGAGAACGGGGCCGGCGAGAACGGGGGCGGCGAGAACGCCGGCCAGGGTTGCCGTGAGTACGGCTGTGAGGTGGGTCGCAGAACGGGATATAACCACTAATCGACCATAACCCCATTAATCACTCTATTACCTAGAACTCACACACCGGTGACTCCCCTAAACTGACCGCGTGACACTTCGGCTCTATGACTCCGCGACCCGTGCGGTGCGCGACTTCGTCCCCCTCGACGCGGGCAAAGCGGGCATCTATCTGTGCGGTCTCACTGTGCAGTCCGAGCCGCACGTCGGCCACGTCCGCTCCGGGGTGAACTTCGACGTACTCCGTCGGTGGATGGCCGCGACCGGGTACGACGTGACCTTCATCCGCAACATCACCGACATCGACGACAAGATCCTGACCAAGTCAGCCGAGCAGGGTCGGCCCTGGTACAACCTGGCGTACATGATGAGCCGCGAGCTCGACGCGGCCTACGACGCGTTGAACGTGCTGCCGCCGACCTACGAGCCCGCTGCCACCGGACACATCCCGGAGATGGTCGAGCTGATCTCGCTGCTCGTCGAACGTGGACACGCCTATCCCGCTGGGGATGGTTCCGGGGACGTGTACTTCGACGTGTCGTCGTGGCCGTCGTACGGCGAGCTGTCCGGCCAGAAGGTCGACGAGATGAGCGCCGCCGAGGACGCGGACCTGCGCGGAAAGCGGGACCCGCGCGACTTCGCGCTGTGGAAGGGGTTCAAGAAGGAGTCCGAGCCGGAGACCGCAGCGTGGCCCTCGCCGTGGGGTCCGGGTCGTCCGGGGTGGCACATCGAGTGCTCGGCGATGGCGCTGAAGTACCTGGGTTCGACCTTTGACATCCACGGCGGCGGTGTGGACCTGCGTTTCCCGCACCACGAGAACGAGCAGGCGCAGTCGCGCGCGGGCGGTTTCGGGTTCGCGAGCTACTGGATGCACAACGCATGGATCACCACCGCCGGGGAGAAGATGAGCAAGTCGCTGGGCAACTCACTGGTGGTCCCGGTGGTGCTCGAGCGGGTCCGCGCGATCGAGCTGCGCTTCTACATGATCGCCGCGCACTACCGCTCCCACGTCGAGTTCTCCTACGAGGCGCTCGAGGAGGCCGCGGCGGGTTTCCGGCGGATCGAGGGGTTCCTGGCGCGGGCCGCGTCCCTGGCCGGCTCGGTCGAGGTGGGCGTGTGGCCGGAGACTTTCGCGGCGGCAATGGATGACGACCTGGGTACGTCGACCGCGGTCGGTGTGCTCTACGACGCGGTCCGCGACGGCAACAAGGCGATCACCGAGGGTGCCGTCGAACAGGTGGCGTCACTTGCGTCGTCGGTGCGGGCCATGCTCGACGTACTCGGAATCGACCCGCTCGACCCGCACTGGGCCGAGCGGTCGGGTCACGTTGACGAGAAGCTGTCTGCCGCGGTTTCGGTGCTGGTCGCCGGGCTGCTCGAGCAACGTGCCGAGGCGCGCGCGAACAAGGACTTCGCCGCTGCGGACGCGATCCGGGACCGGCTCAAGGAAGCGGGCATTGAGCTCGAGGACACCCCGCAGGGATCCCAGTGGTCCATCTGACCTCCGACCCGTCACGGGCTGCGGGCGCCCTCGGGTGCTCCCTTCCTGACGCGTCGGCAACGTAAGGAATCACATGGCAGGCAACTCCTCGCGCAAGGGCGCGATCAAGAAGACGGGCAAGGGCAACCCGACCGCCGGGTCGGGTGGCCGGGTTCGTCGCGGGCTCGAGGGCAGGGGGCCCACTCCCAAGGCGAAGGACCGCGAGGGTCACGTCGCGTACAAGACCCGTAGGCGGACCGAGCGAACCTCCCGACCGAAGCGGCCGCAGAAGTCGGGGGACTCGGAGTGGATCGCCGGGCGCAACTCCGTCGTGGAGGCGCTGCGCGCGGTGATGCCGATCAGCGCCGTGTACGTCGCCGAGGGCACCGAGCGCGACGGCAGGCTGCGCGAGGTCTTCAAGGTGACCGCCGAACGAGGGATCTCGATGCTCGAGGTGCCCCGCAACGAGATGGACCGGCTGACCCAGGGGGCAGTGCACCAAGGCCTCGCGGCGAAGATCCCGCCGTACGAGTACGCGCACCCCGACGACCTCCTCGCCCGGGCCGCGGAGGCCAAAGAGAAGCCGCTGATAGTGGCGCTGGACTCGGTGACTGACCCACGAAACCTGGGTGCGGTCGTCCGCTCGGCGGCCGGGTTCGGCGCGCACGGCGTGCTGATCCCCGAGCGTCGCGCCGCTGGCATGACCGCATCGGCGTGGAAGACGTCCGCCGGCGCCGCGGCGCGGGTTCCGGTCGCGCAGGCGGTGAACTTGACCCGCCAGCTCAAGGCGTACCAGGACGCCGGCTGTATGGTGGTCGGCCTCGCCGCGGACGGTGACGTGTCTCTTCGCGACCTGGACCTGGCCGACGGCCCGCTCGTTGTAGTGGTCGGCTCGGAGGGCAAGGGCCTCTCGCGGCTGGTGGCGCAGACCTGCGACCAGCTGGTCTCCATCCCGATGGTGAACTCGGTGGAGTCCCTCAACGCAGGGGTCGCGGCCTCGGTGACGTTGTACTCCATCGCAGAGCGACGTAGCACCCACCGCCGCTGAGCCGTGCCCTGGCCCGAAAAAGGTGCGTTACCTGAGCGCGCGTCGGTCGTTGTAGGTGCCAGGAAGGGTGCGAGAAGCCCAGTTGGTTCGCCCGGGATCAGGGGCCGGGTGACCAGCTCAGTAGGGTCCCACGCGGACTCGCCGGGGAAGATCGCGCGGGTGACGATGACCGAGCACGCGATGGCTCCTGATCTGGAGGGGCCACCTGCTCGGTCATCGGCCTTTACTCCTCCTCGACCTTCGGCATCAGCACGTCCGGGTCGTCGCTGACGGTGATCATCTCCTCGGGTCGCTGGCTCAGCACATCCTTGATGTAGGACCTCGCGGTCTCCACGATGTCGACCTCCCTGCCGGCCTGTTCGGAGAGGTACCACCGGTGCTCCAGGATCTCGTGGAAGATCTCCGCGGGCTCCAGCTTCATCCGCAGCTGGGCCGGGACCATTCTGATGATCGGTTCGTAGACGGTGTTGAACCATCGATGCGCGATGATGGCACGATCCTCGCCGGCGGGCTCGCTGTGTGCGGTGAAGGCGGCCAGGTCGTTGAGCAGCCGACGAGCCTGGTTGTCCTCGACGTCCAGCCCGGTCAGACCCTGTAGCTCGCGTGAGTGGTGGCCGGCTTCGACGACCTTGGGTTGCAGCCGCATCGTGGACCCGTCCCAGTCGGTGACGAGGTCGAGCTCGTCGACGTCGAACCCGAGCTCGTTGAGGCGGGCGATGCGCTTCTCGATCCGCCACATCTCGGAGGTGGTGAACTCCTCCGGCCCGGTGAGCTCCTTCCATAGTGCGTCGTACTGTCGGCGTACCCGTTCGACGGTCTCCTCGGGGTCCACGGTGCTGTCGAGCAGCTCTCCGGCCTGCAGGTCCAACAGCTCGCCGTACAGGTTCTCGTAGGCCACGGTCAGGTCGTAGTTGCGTTGTCCTTGCGACAGCTCTGGGTGCAGCTCACCGGTCTCGGCATCGACGAGGTACGCCGAGAACTCGCCCGCGCTTCGTCGGAACAGCACGTTCGACAGCGACACGTCACCCCAGAAGAACCCGTTCAGGTGTAGCCGCACCAGAAGCACCGCGAGGGCGTCGACCAGCCGGGGCACACTGTCGGAACGAAGGCCGTGCGAGAACAGCGACCGGTAGGGCAAGGAGTACTGCAGGTGCCTGGTGACCAGGGCGGGTTCGATCTCCTCGCCGTCGGCCCACCCGCGACCTCCGATGACCGCGACCGGTTGGACCGTGGGGAGCCCGAGCCGGTTCAGGTCGCGCAGCATGCGGTACTCCCGGAAGGCCATCGCCTCACGCGTCTCCTTCACCGCATAGACGTCTGCACCCAGGCGCACGATGCGTACGACATGCCGCGAGATGCCGCGGGGGAGCGGGACGACGACCTCGTCCCCCCACTGCTCGAGCGGGATGCTCCAGGGCAACGTGACGATCGCGGGGTTCGGCTGGCTCGCCACGATCCGTAGCGCCATGCTCAGAACAGCTTTCCGGCGTCCGTGCCGACGGGGGCCGCCGCACCGCCGACCGGTGCGGCTGCGACGGCCGCGCGAACCATCTCCGCGGGCCCGGCGAGGAAGAGGTACTCCTGGTTCCTGAGGTGGCTGACCGTTCCGACCTTCTGGCCGCGGGGGTCGTGGATCCCGATCTGCGCGCCGACGTACCGCTTGGAGTCGAAGGCGAGCATCTGCACCTCTTCGCGGCCGGAGCCGGCGAGCGCGGTCGTCATCTCCTCCGGCGAGATCCACGACTCGTTGTTGTAGGACACCACGACCATCGTGGCGCGCGTGCGCGCGATCACCTCCCGCAGCGCGCCGGGCATCTCCCGCTTGCGGTTGAAGACCGACTTGGTGGCGTCGTCTCGCGAGTCGATCCGCTTGCAGGCGACGCCGTACGACTCCGGGGCGTCCCAACGAACCAGGGTCTCCCAGATGTGGTAGTTGGTGAAGTAGCGATGCTGGTTGTACGGCGGGTCGAGATAGGCCAGATCGGTCTGCGGAAGCTCCCCCACCAGCGCGGAGGCATCCCCGAGGACGGCCTCACCGGGGCCGGGGAGCAGCTCGGGCGGGCGCAGCTCCAAGTCGTTGTGTGCGCGCGGGGCCCACTGCTTGAGGTAGGCCATCTGCACGCCGGTGGTGGAGTCGACCCGGTCGGCGGCGAGCATCAACGAAGTGAGCAGCACCGGATAGAGGGCGGTGCCGGCGTAGTCGGCCTCGATGCAGTCGCGAATAGCGTCCACCCGGGCGCCGTTCTTCGGCTGGAAGTAGCGGGAGCGCACGCAGAACGTCTCCGTGAAGTAGCCGTCCTGACCCGGCAGCGAGGACAGATGGCGCAGCGCATCGCGCAGCTCGCGCTGGTCCACATCGTGTGCGTCGGTGGCGATGTAGCAGTCGGCGAGAATCTTGGAGTACGACGCCACGTCGGCCGCCGTGACGCACAGGCCACGTCGCTTGAACTCCCTGGCCACCCGGGTCGTTCCGGTGAACAGATCCAACGCCGTGCTCGCGCCGGTTGCGGCGGCGATGTCACCCAGGACGGGAAGGAGAGTCCGCTTGGAGCCGAGGTATTTGATCACGCCACCCAGCCCGCCCTTCCTCCACGGCCATCCTAGGACAGGCGGGCATCAGACAAGGACAGGGCGGACCCGGTGTTCCGGGCCCACCCTGTGCATGACGAACCAGAGATCTACCTCTTGAAAGCGTCCTTGACCTTCTCGCCGGCCTGCTTCGCGTCGGACTTGCTCTGGTCCTTCCTGCCCTCGTTCTCCAAGGACTTGTCGTTGGTGGCGCTGCCGAGCTTTTCCTTGCCCTTGCCGAGAGCGCCCTCGCCCTTGTTCTTCATCTTGTCGTTGCCCATGAGTTTCCTCCTCGGTTGGGGATCCTTCTCTTACCCGGTCGTGAACCAGTCATGCGTCTGCGCCCCTCTGCTCTGGAGCCGACCTCCGCTGAGCCCTCCGCTGAGCCCTCCGCCGAGCCCTCCGCGCCGGGTCTACCATTGGCGTTCGCAGTCGCGCGCGCTTCGCGTGCGGCTGCTCGCCGGCCTGGCGCAACTGGCAGCGCACTTCACTTGTAATGAAGGGGTTAGGGGTTCGAGTCCCCTGGCCGGCTCTCTGCACGCGGTCGACGGCGGCGCTGCCTCACGCGTTGCAGCGGGCGAGTTGTAGGCGGCAGGAAGCCGCCAAGTAGTCCTGTCGAAAGGCACGTTCTCACGGCCTCCTTTTGGTGCTTCTCGCACAGGATTGACTCCCACTCGACCAGCCGGGGTCGGAGTGGTCTCGACAAGCTCGACCAACCGGACAACTCGACCAACCGGACAGCTCGACCAGCCGGGGTCGGAGTGGTCTCGACAAGCTCGACCAGCCGGAGTGGCTCAGCCGCGGCGGAGGCGTTCGGTAACCCACGGGAGGCGAAGGGAGCCCGAACTACCCGAGATGTCGAAAGTGTCGGTGCGTCCGGTGATGGTCTCGTGAACCCCGCGGAACTGCACCCACGACGGGTTGCCCAGGCACCTGCGGGGAACCTGCACGTTCAACGTGTTCGTGCCGTAGTTGATCTCGTGCGACGTGCGACATCGGCGCTCTTCTTGGCGTCGAAACCACAGCTTCAGGTCGCCTTGGGGGTGTCTACGGTCTGCAAAGATGACGGCATCTCGTCGCCCCCCGCTGGTGCGCATACTGACCAGGACCAGGGTGAGATCGGTTGGCCGTTTCAGCTCGACGAACTTGGTGTGCACCAGCACCTACTGTTCGTTGTGGCGGTAGCGGGTGCGGACGATGTCGCCGTTAGTGACCTCCGGCGCCGCGACGACCTGTTCGCTGGATTCGTCGAACCTCTGGACGTCACCAACGGCGTCGCGGACCATCGCCTCCTGGGCGCCCGCGCCGGCCATGCAAGTGAAGGAGCCGACGAAGGGTACGACGGCCACGGTGGCGAGGCAGGCGATGGCGCGACGGGCTCGAGCGGAGTGGTGGTTCAAGAGGTCCCCTGACAGAACGGCACCACGCCATGTGGAGTCGTTTCGTCAGTATGGGCTTTAACGGGTGAAATCGCTGTTTTTCAGTAGCAATAACCTCATGTCGACCGGCTTAGTGGGTCGATGTCCGGCATGATCGAGACTGTGCTGGGTATGACTCAAGCTTGCGCACCGGCCCGCACGACTCCTGCACAACCCTGCGCACCACGTGGTCAGCCCACCAAGGAGGGCAACGATGAGCCGAAAAGACCAGAGAGACGACTACGAGCAGAATCCCGGTACCGATGGCAGCCCGGGCCATCGCGCCAATGACCGGCCGGACCCGGGGCATGGCGTGGAACGACAGCGCGCGGCGTACGGCGGGGTCAACATGGGCGCCGCCTTCTTCGGATGGCTGGTGGCCATCGCGGTCGCCATCTTGCTGACCAGCATCATCGCCGCGGTCGCCACCGGAGTCGGGTCGAACGTGGAGATCGCCCGGTCAGAGGCCGAGCGAGAGGCGGGCACGATTGGGGTCGTCGCGGCCATCGTACTGCTGGCGGTGCTGATGCTCGCCTACTACACCGGCGGCTACGTGGCGGGTCGGATGTCCCGGTTCGAGGGAGGCAAACAGGGAGCAGCCGTGTGGGTCATCGGCCTCGCTGTCGCCGTCATCGCGATCCTGCTGGGCGTGCTGTTCGGCGCGCAGTACAACATCTTGGACCGGGTCAGCCTGCCCACGCTTCCGATCTCCAACGACGAGCTCAGTCTGGGCGGTGCGATCACCGCAGTTGCCATCGTGGTGCTCACCCTGCTCACCGCGATCGCGGGCGGCAAGGTCGGCTCGCGCTACCACCTCAAGGTCGACCGGGCCGCCTACCCGTAGCCAACTCGGTTCGTGGACCACGGCTGGTTCGGCGCTGCCTCCATACAGTCGGTGGCCGTCAGCGCAGCGCGGTGACCTGGAACTGCATCGAGGGGTTCGCGATCGCCTGCTGGTTCGCGACGAGTGCGATCTCCCGCTCCCCGGCGGCAGCGGTCGCCTCGAGGATGGTGAACACGGTCGAAGCGGTGCGTCCGAGTGCCGCTCCCACGTCCCGGTTGTCCAGTGTGTCGCCCAGTGAGTTTCCCAGTGAGTTTCCCAGGGTGTGCGCCAGGAACAGGGCAGCGGTCAGGTCACCGGCGCCGTTCGGGGTGATCGGCAGCAGCGGGGTGGTGACCGACCAGGCGCCTTCGGGGGTGACTGCCACCATCTCGAGTGAGCCCTCGACGAGCTTCTCGTGGATCACGCTGGTCACCAACACGGTGTCCGGCCCCATCGCGCGGACCTGGTCGGCAGCGGCGAGTACGTCGTCGAGGCTGGAGGTGACTCGACCGGTGAGGAAGTCGAGCTCGAAGTGGTTGGGCGTCACGATGTCGGAGGCGGGAACGACCTGGTCGCGCATGAACTCCGGGATCCCGGGGCGGACGAAGAACCCCCTGCCCACGTCGCCCATTACCGGATCACAGCAGTAGACCGCCTCCGCGTTCTGTGACTTCACCTTTGCGACGGCGTCGAGGATCACGGCGCCGACGTCCTGGGCGCCTTGGTATCCCGAGAGCACGGCGTCGCATTGGGCGAGGGCACCCCGCTCGTCGATTCCGGTGATCACGTCGCCGACGTCTTTGGCGGCAAGCAACGGCCCGCGCCATTCGCCGTACCCGGTGTGGTTGGAGAAGTGCACGGTCATCACGGGCCACACCTCGATGCCCAGACGCTGCAACGGGAAGACCGCGGCGCTGTTGCCGACGTGGCCGTAGGCGACCGAGGACTGGATGGACAGGATGTTCACGCGAGCCATCCTCGCACCAGTGACTGAGGGGTGTTGCGTCCTGTACGCCAGAACTAGAACGCGTTACAGTTACCCCCGGGCGTCGGTCGGCGCCACGACACGTCGAAAAGGCGAAGGAGCATCATGGCGCGTGAGCCCCGTTCCCTGACCAACAAGGTCGCCGCAGTCACCGGTGGTGGCCGAGGTATCGGGGCGGCGACAGCTGCCCTGCTGATCAACAACGGCGCCAAGGTGGCCATCGGTGACCTCGACGAGGCGCTCGCGAAGGAGACTGCGTCCAAGCTCGGCGCGAACGCCATCGGGCTACAGCTCGACGTCACCGACCACGCCGGGTTCACCGCGTTCCTCGACCAGGTGGAGCGTGAGCTCGGTCCGCTCGACATCTTGATCAACAACGCGGGCATCATGCCGATCAACCGGATCGAGGACGAGACCGACCGGACGACGTACTCCCAGATCGCGGTGAACCTGCATGCGGTCATCCACGGCAGCCGTGAGGCGGTCAAGCGGATGAAACCGCGCGGCACCGGACACATCGTGAACATCTCCTCGGCAGCCGGACGGATCCCGGTCGGGGGCGGTGCCACCTACACCGCTACCAAGCACGGCGTCACCGGGTTCTCCAACGCCATGCACTTCGAGTTCAAGGGCGACGGAACTCCGATCTCGATCACCGCAGTCCATCCGGCGATCGTGCGCACCGATCTTTCGAAAGGGCTCAAGGACAACAAGGGTGGCGCCAAGCCGGTCCAGCCAGAGGACGTCGCCGAGGGCGTGGTGAACGCACTGAAGTTCCCGGTTCCCGACGTCTACGTGCCCAAGCAGCTGGGCCCCTCGATCCGGGTCGGCGGCTTGTTCCCGCGCAAGTTCGGCGAGTGGCTGAACAAGGTGCTCGGTGGCGAACGCGCCCTGCTCGACGCGATCGACTCCCCGGAGCGAAAGGAATACGAGGCGCGCGTCGCGGGCAGCTCTCCGGCCGCGGACCGGGAGCACGGAGGATGAACACCCCGAGAACCAGCCTCCCCTCGTCGATCACCGAGGAGCTCCTCACCCGGCTGACCGGTCAGGTCGCCTCGTCGGGCGGGGACACGTACAAGATGACCGAGGTCTACACCGGCGAGGTGATCTGCGCGCTTCCTCAGTCGCGGCCCGAGGACATCGAGCAGGCGTTCGCCACGGCTCGCCGGGCGCAGGCGGTCTGGGCGGCGTGGCCGCTGCAGAAGCGGCTGAAGGTCTTCAAGAAGTTCCACCGCCTGGTGCTCGAGCACAACGAGACCATCGTCGACCTGATCCAGGCCGAGAGCGGCAAGGCCCGCCGGATGGCGTTCGAAGAGACCTGTGACGTCCCGATGGTGACCAGCCACTACCTCGGTGTCGCGCCCCGGCTGCTGCGGCCGAAGAAGCGCGCCGGCCCGGTCCCCTTCGTGAGCAGCTCGACCGAGATCCGCCAGCCCAAGGGCGTGGTGGGGATCATCGCCCCGTGGAACTTCCCCTTCGCCACCGGAATCTCGGATTCGATCCCGGCCCTGATGGCCGGCAACGCCGTCGTGCTCAAGCCCGACAACAAGACCGCGCTCAGCCCGCTGCTCGGTGTCGCGTTGCTCTACGAGGCGGGACTGCCGGAGGGGCTTTTCCAGGTCCTGTGCGGCGAGGGGCCCAACATCGGTCCCGGGCTCATCGACAACGCGAACTTCGTGATGTTCACCGGCTCCACCGCGACCGGTCGCTATGTCGGTCAGCGCGCCGGCCAGAACCTCATCGGCTGCACGCTCGAGCTCGGCGGCAAGAACCCGATGATCGTGCTCGAGGACGCCAACCTGGACGAGGTCATCCCCGGCGCCCTGTTCGGCGTCTATGGCAACACAGGCCAGATCTGCATGCACATCGAGCGCCTCTACGTTCACGAGCGAAGGTTCACTGAGTTCAAGCAGCGGTTCGTCGAAGCCACCAAGAACCTGGTGCTCGGTGCGTCGTACGACTTCGAGCCGGAGGTCGGCTCACTGGTCTCCGTCGACCAGAAGAACCGGGTCGCCGAGCACGTGGAGGACGCGCGCGCCAAGGGTGCGACCGTGCTCACCGGGGGGCGGGCCCGCCCCGACCTCGGGCCGGCCTTCTACGAGCCGACGGTGCTCGTCGACGTCACCCAGGACATGCTTGCCGGCACCTGCGAGACGTTCGGACCGGTGGTGGCGCTGTACCCGTTCAGCAACGAGTACGAAGCGATCCGGCTGGCCAACGACACCGAGTACGGACTCAACGCCAGCGTCTGGGGCACCGACCTGAAGCGTGCGACCAAGGTCGCGGCGCAGATCGAGTCGGGCAACGTGAACGTGAACGACACGCTCGCCGTCGCCTACGCCAGCAAGGGCACCCCGTCGGGTGGGGTGAAGCAGTCGGGCATCGGCGCGCGCCACGGGGACAACGGGCTGCTGAAGTACACCGACGGCCAGAACCTCGCGGTGCTGAAGAAGCAGGTGATGGGCCCGCCCGAAGGTACGCCGTACGCCAAACACGCCCGGACCACGCTGAAGTCCCTGAGCATCATGCGCAAGACCGGCCTGCGCTGACCCTCGCGGAACTCTCCCGTGTAGTTTCCCCAAGGTATGTCGTCGAACCTGCACTTCCCTAGTCGAACTCGTCGTGGGAAGTGCAGGTTCGACGACATACCTTGGGGAAACAGGGGCAGGAGTCACCCGCGACCCCGCCGGACGGGACCCGGGACACAGGGGCGGGGGTCACCCGCCACCCCGCCGGACGGGACCCGGGACACAGGGGCGGGACTCAGGCGACCTGGATCGACCGTTTGGACAGTCCCATCCAGTAGCCGTCGATCAGCTGGTCGCTCGGTGTCGCGGGATCCTTGGCTGCGCCGAGTGTGATGAACAGTGGCGTGTAATGCTCCACGGTCGGGTGCGCGTAGGGCATTCCGGGAGCGCGAGAGCGGTACGCCGCCAGCTCGTCCACGTCCCCGCGTGCCAGGGCCTCGGCCGCCCATGCGTCGAACTCCCGTGACCATCCCGGGGCGTCGGCGTCGACACGGAACTCGCGCAGGAACGGGAGCCCGTGCGTCAGGAACCCGGAGCCGATGATCAGCACGCCCTCGTCGCGCAGCGGAGCGAGTCGGGCGCCGAGGGCGAGCAGACGGTAGGGGTCCTGGGTCGGCAGGGACATCTGCAGCACCGGGATGTCGCCGGCCGGGTACATGATCTTCAGCGGCACCCATGCGCCGTGGTCGAGCCCGCGGCTGGTGTGCTGGTGCACGGGTTCACTGTCGGGCATCATCGCCGCCACCCTGGCCGCGAGCGCACCAGCCTCGGGGGTCGGGTAGGTCATCTCGTAGTATCTCTGCGCGAAACCGCCGAAGTCGTAGACCAGCGGTGTCCCCGCGGCGGTGGCGCTGAGCGAGACGGGTGCGGACTCCCAGTGCGCCGACACGATCAGGATCGCCTTGGGGCGAGGCAGGTCGCCGGCCCACTCGGCCAGCTCTGTTGTCCACACCCGGTCGTCGAGCAGGGGTGGCGCGCCGTGGCCGATGTACAGCGCGGGCATCGGGCCCTCGCGCGGTGGTGTGGTCTGCGACATTGCGGCTCCTGAAGTTGAGGTCACGAACTAAGCGTAGTGCAATATAGTTGAAGCATCAAGTATGTGCCGGATAGGATGGTCCAATGACACGTTGGCTCAACGACGAAGAGCTGCAGGCCTGGCTCAAGCTGGCCGGGGTGATGCTCAAGCTGGCACCCGCGCTCGACTCCCAGCTGATGCGCGACTCGGAGCTCACGCACTTCGACTACCTCTGCCTGGCGATGCTCTCGGAGGCCGATGGGCGCACGCTTCGGATGAGCGAGCTGGCCTCCCGGGCGAACTCGTCGCTGTCCAGGCTGTCCCATGTGGTCAAGAAGCTCGAAGGGCGTGGCTGGGTGTCCCGTTCACCGTGCGTAGACAGTGGTCGAGTGACGATGGTGGACCTGACCGACGCCGGCTGGGACGTGTTGGTCAAGGCCGCGCCGGGACATGTGGAGACGGTCCGGGCACTGGTCTTCGACGAGCTGAGCGAGCCGGAGGTCCGTCAGCTCGAAACCATCGCCGGTCGGATCGTGGAGCGGATCGAGGCCGCCGACCTGCGCTCGGTCAACGGCTGAGCCGTACGTCGGGCGCAGGCGAGCGTCGTACGACGGTCAGGGCAGCCGCCAGTCCACGGGCGTACCTCCCTGCTGCTCCAGCAGCGAGTTGACCCTGCTGAACGGCCGGGACCCGAAGAATCCGCGTGCGGCGGACAGCGGGCTCGGGTGTGCCGACTCGACCCAGGGGACGCGGCCCAGCAGGGGCTTCAGGTTCTGCGCGTCGCGGCCCCACAGGATCGCGGCGAGCGGCCCACCTCGCGCGGCGAGCGCGGTAATGGCCTGTTCGGTCACCCGCTCCCACCCGCGTCCACGGTGCGACCCGGCCGAGCCTGGCTGAACGGTCAGCACCTTGTTGAGCAGCAGCACCCCCTGGTCGGCCCACGGGGTCAGGTCCCCACTCGTGGGCGGGTCCACCCCGAGATCGGACTGCAGCTCCTGGTAGATGTTGGCCAGGCTGCGAGGTACCGGCCGCACGTCCGGCGCGACGGAGAACGAGAGGCCGACCGGATGCCCGGGTGTGGGGTAGGGGTCTTGTCCGACCACCAGCACCTTCACCGCCGCCAGCGGACGGGTGAATGCGCGCAGGATCTGGTCGCCGTGCGGAAGGTAGGTCCGCCCGGCCACGAGCTCCGCGCGCAAGAACGTGCCCATCGCGGAGATCGACGGCTCGACCGGTGCGAGCGCCTTTGCCCAGTCCGGCGTGACCAGCCCGTCCAGTGCGCCCATGCCCCCAGCCTAGGTTGCCCATGCCTGGGTAACCCCGAGCCTAGGTGGCCCCGAGCCCAGGTGGCACAGTGCTACGGACGGTTTGCAAGCGGTATGCCGTTGGTGGAGCGTCCATAACCCCGCGTTACAACAGGCGCGCTAGATCCGGGGGTCTCGTCGCCGGTCGGCCCGGGGCCAGCGCCGGTGCACCCAAAGAGCAGAAGCGACGCGGAAAGGGCAACGGCGGCGCTGGTTCTGAGCAACCGCCCCTCCCTCTCCGAGACACGAGTCGTATCAGTCGCACGGGCCGAAAAGCACAGCTCGCAAGCGACGATAGCCGCCAGCGGCAACCGGTCAGCGCGGGTAGCTGCCCAGCAGGTCGCCTCGGACGAGGCGGGCGGCGGCGATCAGGCGCAGGAGGACCGCCGAGGTCATTGCCTGGGCGGCCATCAGCCCGATCAGCACCATGATCTGCGCCGCGCCGGCTTCCAGCGGCGTGCCGCCGCCGAGCAGCACCCCCACGAAGGCGCCGGGCAGCGTGACCAGACCGACCGTGCGGGTCTGATCGATGCCTGGCGTGAGGGCCTCCTTCGCGGTGGGAACGATCACCTCGAAGGCCGCCTCGGGACTCTGCATACCGATGGCCAGGCCGGCCTCGTAGGAGCCGAAGTTCCCGGTGATCTCGTCGTAGGCCCGGCGACCGGTCAGGGTGGCAGCCGTCATCGCGCCACCGATCACGATGCCTGCGGTGGGCACCAGGCCGGCACCGTTGAACGGGATAACACCCGTGCCGAGGATCAGGGCGAGCACGGGGAGGACACCCGCGGCGATCGCCAACCCCACCCACCCGGTCTGCCTGAGCGGCGCCGCGATCCGGCGGGTCGAGGTCCACGACGCCACACAGAACATCAGCAGTGCGAACAGGAGGGACCACCAGACCGAGCCGAGGACCGCCGTGATCACCAGTGACACAACGGCCAGCTGCGCCACCGCTCGCACGGAGGCGGTGAGGTGGTCGCGTTCGACCCCGAGCCGGCCGACGTAGGAAGCCGTCAGCGCCAGCACCACCAGCGCGCCCAGCACGGCCGCGAGCCGCCAGTCCGGGGACGGCGCGGCCGCGGCCGCAGTGGTCATGCCTTCTGTGCGGTCAGCGACCTCGAGGAGGCCGATCCGTAGCGACGGTTCGGGTTCGACCCGATCGTGGCGGCGTCGGGCCGCAGGACTGCGGACTTGGCGGACCTGGGTCTCGCGGCCCGCTTCTTCCTTGCCGGCTTGGCCACCACTGACGCGCAGTCGAGGAGGAACTCGTCGATGATCGGCCAGGTGGTACGACGGGCGGCACGACCGGTGAGCATGCCCAGATGTCCGCCGGGCACGGTCTCGAACCGGACCTGCCTGACGTGAGGCACCAGGTGGACCAGCGCACGCACGCTGGGGACCGGTGCGATCGCGTCGCTGGCTCCGGCGAACACGAGCAACGGGACTCGAAGGTCGGCCAGCGAGATCTCCCTGTCATCCATCCCGAGCACACCGGTGGCGAGCTGGTCGCCTTTGAACATCCGGTGGTAGAGCTGTCCGAACGTACGACCTGGGTAGGCGATCATGTTCGCGGTGAACCGGTCCACCGCCTCGACCTGGGCCAGGAACTCGGCGTCGTCGAGCCGAGTCATCAGCGCGATCGGCTTGGTCACTAGCTTGTTGACGCTCGAGAGCTGGAAGGCGCGCCGCACGAGCGGCTTTGGGGCACCACCCAGCAGTCGGTAGAGCTGCGTCACCAGCCGGCCGTCGGTCAGGTTCAGCAGTGGACGGACCGGGGCGAGCAGCGGCACCTGGGTCACGTCCACCGGTGACCCGAGAACGGTCAGCGAGCCGATCGGAAGGTCGGGTTGGTCGGCGGCTGTCAACAGCGCGAAGATGCCACCCAGGCTCCAGCCGACGAGGTGAACCGGTCGCCCGCCGGCGTGCGCACTGACCTCACGGATCGCGGCGGGGATCACCTCGTCGATCCAGTGCTCCATGCCCAGGGTGCGGTTCGCGAAGGACACCTCGCCGTACTCCACGAGGTACGTCGGGCGTCCCTGGCTGAGGAGGTGCTCCACGAACGAGCAGCCGCGACGGAGGTCGAAGCACAGCGAGGGCGCGGCCAGGGGAGTGACCAGCAGAACCGGGTCGCCCGTCTCCCTGGTCCTGCCGCTGGGCCGGTAGTGGTAGACCTCGCGGAGCAGACCGTCGTCGATCAGGGTTCGGGGCATGGGTCGGAGATCGGCCAGGCCGCCGTACAAAATCTTGTGCGCGAGGTTGTTGGCAGCGGAGACGAACTGGTCCGGCTTGGGGATCAGATCCATGTCGGCAAACTACCAGCGCGGGATGCGCCTCGCGGCTGATGACGCACGCCCCCGAGGGCGGATATATGCCAGCATCAGCTGGTCGAAGAAGTCGAAGGACGATTTCAACACCGGCTGGTCGGGCGTCAGTCGGGGTGCTACTTAGCGATCCCGTAGCGCACCATCACCGGTCGGTGGTCCGAGCCGTAGCCCATCAAGATGTCTTGCTGCCTGGGAAAGACCGATGAGTGCGTCAGCGCGGACACGTAGTCGATCAGGCGGGTGCCTTTGCCGCGCCCCAGCGAATGCGTGCCGGTCTCAGGAGTGCCCAGGAACTGGTAGCTGGCGTGGACACCGACCTGGCCCATGTTGCGCACGGGGAAGAGCGAGTCCCTGACGATGACGTCCCTGCGGTAGTTGACGTTGAAGTCGCCGGTGGTGAAGACCGGGTCGCCGGTCGCCGCGAAACTCGTGACCATGGCCTTCAGGCCGTTCATGTGCTGGCGGTAGAGCTTGAGCCGCGCCGGGTGACGCTTGTTCCGCCCACCACCGCCACCCTGGACGCTGGGCACGGCGTGGTTGTTGAGGAAGTACATCGACTTGCCGGTCTTGTACTGGTACAACCGGACCCAGTTGACCCATTTGGCCTTCAACGTTGACGGTCCGGCTCCGCTGGCACCCACGTTGGTTCGCTCGGAGACCTTCGTTCCTCCTGACTCCAGCAGGGAGAACTTCTTGGTGTTGTAGAGGATGGGCACGGCGTTCTGCTCAGGCGTATTGGGCATGAACCCGTCGTAGGTGCAGGTGGCGCAGTCGGTGACATGTGTCCGGACACCCTGCCGCCGGGCCGGGCTGCCCATCTCCTGGAGACCGATCACGTCGGCGCGGATGGCGATCAGGTTCTTGATGTCAGCGACGACGTTGCCTGGGCTGCGCCCGTACTCGGTGTTGTAGGTGACGATCCGAACCGGCGAGGTGCCGCCCTTGCGCTGGGCTTCGGACTTGCCGGAGGTGGCCGACGGAGTGGCCAGAGCAGGAGCCGCGCCTGCGAGAAGCAGGCCGCAGGCGGAGGCGATGACAGCGAGACGTCGAGGGTTCATGATGTGGGAGTTGCCTTCCAGGTCCGATGCCACAACGGCACGATGCTGCAGGGGTGGATCCACCCGGGGGATGTAAAGCAAACGTAAACCCTTTTGCGTGACTTGTCCTATTTTCCCTGAAAATGAGGAATGCCAGATATAGGGACTTCTAGCGCAGGTCCGGCAGGTCCAGCCGAGTCAGCAGGCGGTCCTCGCTACGTGCCGCCGCCCGCCGTACTTCCTCTTCCGGGTCCTTCAGCGCGGCGGTCACAGCAGGGAGGTCCTCGGTCTCACCCGAGGCGGCGAGCACCCGCAGGCCGGCCGCGCGCACCCGGGGGAGCGGATGCCGGGCGAGCCTCGCCGCGTCGTGGGCGCCCGGGAGCCCACGTTTCGCGGAGACCTTCAGGCACATCTTTGCGACGCGCCAATGCTCGTCGCGCAGGCCTTCGAGAACGGCGTCGCTCACCTCGTCCGTCCACACATAGAGCAGGCCACGGGCGCCCCACACCCTGCCCCAATAGGGCCTCCACGAACCGCCGGCGAGCAACGACTCGGCAGCGGCCGCCGACGAACCGGAGCACGTCCGGGTGCTCGTGCGGGTCCTGAGCCCTCAGCAGCTCCGCGCAGAGCGCGGCCGCCGCCGGTTCTCCGACATACGATTCCAGCTCGGCGAGCAGCTGACGAGGTGTCAGGCTCGGGTCGCTCGGCGGCGGGACCGGACGGTCAGCCACGCCGGTCAGCCACGCCGATCAGCCTCGCCGGGAGGTACGCCGGTCAGCCACCACGGGCGGTGCGGACCTCGCGGGCATGCTGCGACTCGGTCTCGCCGAGAACCTTGAGGTATCCGGACGCATAGCTCTTCACGTCGTGTTCGGCGACCGTCTTGCGCATCGCCCTCATCCGCCGACCCTGCTCCCTTGGCGAGGCGTTGACGGCCTCCATGATCGACGCCTTCATGCCGTTGATGTCGTAGGGGTTGACCAGGTAGGCCTGCCGCAGCTCGTCGGCAGCACCGGCGAACTCTGAGAGCACCAGAGCGCCGTCACCCTCGAACCGGCAGGCGACGTACTCCTTCGCCACCAGGTTCATGCCGTCGCGCAGAGGCGTGACGACCATGATGTCGGCCGCCTGGTACAGCGCCGCCATCTCCGCACGCGGATAGGAGGAGTGCATGTAGGAGATCGCGGGCCGACCGATCCGGCCGCGGTCGCCGTTGATCCGGCCCACCAGCCGGTCGATGTCGTCGCGCAGCACTCGGTACTGCTCCACGCGCTCCCGCGAGGGTGTCGCGACCTGCACGAAGACCGCATCCTCGACGTCGAGCTGTCCTTCCTCGAGCAGCTCGCTGAACGCGCGCAGACGGGCCACGATCCCCTTGGTGTAGTCGAGCCGGTCGACGCCGAGCAGGACCAGCTTCGGGTTGCCGAGCTGGTCGCGGATCTCCTTCGCCCGTTTCTGGACGGCATCGGTGCGGGCCAGCTCCTCCAGCCCCGCCGTGTCGATCGAGATCGGGAACGAGGCGGCAACCACCTTGCGGCCGTCGGGGAGGTAGACGGTGTCCCGGTGCGTCTTGTGGCCGACGCGCTGACGCACCAGACGCACGAAGTTCTGGGCGGCCCCGGGCCGCTGGAAGCCGACGAGGTCCGCACCGAGCAGACCCTCGAGCAGCCTCCGTCGCCACGGAAGCTGCTGGAACAGCTCGGTGGGCGGGAAGGGGATGTGCAGGAAGAAGCCGATGCGCAGGTCGGGGCGCAGCTCACGAAGCATCGCGGGCACCAGCTGCAGCTGGTAGTCGTGCACCCACACGGTCGCGTTGTCGGCGGCGACCATGGCCGCCTTCTCGGCGAACCGCCGGTTCACCGTCTCGTAGGAGTCGAACCACTCCCGGTGGAACTCAGGCTTGGCGACGACATCGTGGTACAGCGGCCACAAGGTGGCGTTGGCGAACCCCTCGTAGAACTCCTCGATCTCCTGAGCCGTCAACGAGATCGGGACCAGAGACATCCCGTCCTCCACGAACGGCTCGAGCCCGGTCTCGGTGCCCCCCGGCCAACCGACCCACGCCCCGTCGTTCTCGCGCATCACCGGCTCGATGGCGGTGACCAGACCACCAGGGGAGGGTTGCCACGTTGCGGAACCGTCCGCGCCGACCACCCGGTCGACGGGGAGACGGTTGGCCACGATGACCAGATCGGCCTGCTGGAATGCACCCACCGGACAGACCCTAGCCGTCGGCGTCGTAGGTCAGGCCGATCGTGCCCCGGATCCGGTCCATCTGCCGCATCAGCGACACGGTCTCGTCCAGCGGAACGAGCGGGCTCTCGGTCTCGCCGTTGCGCAGGCAGCGGATCACCTCGAGCGCCTCGTTGGCCAGCCCGGTGCCGATCACCTCCTCGGTGATCGTCTCGCGGACCGGTTCGCCCCCGTCGTAGCCGACCCAGGTCGCGGCCCGGGGCTGGTGGAACGGCTCGGCGATGTCGACCCGGCCGGTCTCGGTGGCGATCGACGCGGTGCGAGGCGACCATGCGGTCATCGTCGAGGACAAGGAGGCGACAGCGCCGCTCGGGTAGCCCAGGCTCAACGAGAGGTTCACGTCGATCCCGCTCGGCGCCATCGTTGCCACGGCCTCGACCCGGTCGGGCTCCCCGAGGAACAGGTGGGCGAAGGTGAGAGGGTAGATGCCCATGTCGAGCAGCGCCCCGCCACCGAGCTCCGGGGCGAGCACGCGGTCGGTGGCGGGGCGGTCCACGAGAAACCCGAGGTCGGCGCGAACCTGCTGGACGTGACCTAGGTGGCCCCCCGAGACCAGCTGGGCTGCCCGGCGGATCACCGGGTTGCAGCGCATCCACATCGCCTCCATGAAGAACAGGCCCTTCTCCCGCGCGAGGGCAACCAGCTCCCCGGCGTCACGGGCGTTCAGGGTCAGCGCCTTCTCGCACAGCACCGGCTTGCCCGCGTCGAAGGCCATCAGCACGTTCTGTTTGTGCAGAGCGTGCGGAGTGGCGACGTACACCACGTCGATGTCGGGGTCCTCCACCAGCTCCTGATAGGACCCGTAGGCGGTCGCGCCGTGCGCCGCCGCGAACTCCTGCGCCGCGGGGAGCCGGCGCGAAGCCACCGCGGCGACCGATGCCTCGGGAAGCAGTGCGAGGTCCTGCGCGAAGCTGTGCGCGATCCTGCCGGTGGCCAGGATGCCCCATCGCACCGGGCGGTCCGGTGAGAGTGGTTCGGCGATCTGCGGCCCGGGCGCCACATCCAAGGGCGGCAGGTTCTGCATGCTCTGTGGGGTCGAAGTCACTTCCGCATCGTGCCCGAAAGGGAGCGGGGAAGAAACCGGAGCCGCCTGTGAGTCCAAATGACATCGTTGTTGTTCGTCACCTACGATGGGTGTCGACCTTCCCTGCTACTGACGCCTGCGACTGACCCGGCAATGACCCCTTAGTGACTTGGAGTCGACCGATGGACCCCTCGAATGCAAGCAGCAGGACCAACTCCGACTCGACTTCGGCCGATGGTCCCTCGGGCGACCCGCTGGGCGACCCGCTGGGCGGCCTCGCAGGCGACTCCCGGGGTGACCTGACGAGTCGGGACTGCGAGATCCTCGAGTTCGAGCGCCAGTGGTGGAAGTACGCCGGCGCCAAGGAGCAAGCGGTCCGGGAGAGGTTCGACATGTCCTCGACGCGCTACTACCAGGTCCTCAACGTGCTGATCGACCGCCCCGACGCACTTGCCTTCGACCCGCTGCTCGTGCGGCGACTGCGTCGGCTCCGTGCGTCGCGCCAGCGCGCCCGCTCGGCCCGGCGTCTCGGATTCGAGGTCTGAGATGCGCCGGCGCGACCAGCGCGGGATCGCCCTGCCCTCGCCGATCGCCATGGTCAGCCTGGGCGCCGTCGTGCTCGCCGGGGTGGCGTTCGTGACCACCGCAGGTGACTCCGACCAGCCCGCGGACACCGCGCGGGCGGTCACCGCCAGTTCGTCGCCGACCCCGTCGAAAACGGCCGAACAGCCGGTGATCAAGAAGCAGGCCGACGCGAAGCCCGAGGCCGAGAAGAAGAAGGTCGAGAAGGAGCCGGTCCGGCGCAGCGACGTCTACGTCGAGGTCTACAACAACTCGGGCATAACCGGGCTCGCGGGCGCCACCGCGAACACGATCGCGGGCGCCGGCTGGCAGGTGGTCGGGTCCGACAACTGGTACGGCACCATCCCGGCCAGCACCGTCTACTACCCGGACCGGTTGCGGCAGCAGGCGCAGCAGCTAGCCAAGGACCTCGGTATCTCCCGGATCATGCCCGCGATCTCACCGATGCGTTTCGACCGGTTGACCGTGATCCTCACCACCGACTACTCCTGACCCCGCCGACCCCCCAGGTCCTCCGTGGAAAACCCCGCCGAGCCGCCAGGTCCTGCGGGGAGAGCCTCCCCAATCCTCGTCCTCTGCTTGGGTAGCACCATGGAGTTCCGCACGCACACGGGTCGGCAGAGGTACGACGACCTCGTGTCGACCGCCGCACGGGCGGTGGTCGGACTCGACTTTGACGGGGTGCTCTCACCGATCGTGGACGACCCCACCGCCGCGGTGATCCATCCCGATGCCGATCGGGTGCTGACCGATCTCGCGGGTGTGGTCAGGGCGGTGGCCGTGATCACCGGACGACCCGCACGTCAGGCTGTCGAGCTCGGCGACCTCGACGGGGTGGCCGACGCGCTGTCGACCGGAGGGCGACTGTTCGTGCTGGGGCAGTACGGCGACGAGCGCTGGGACTCGATGAGCCGGAAGTTCACCTCACCTTCTCCTCCCGCGGGTCTGAGGCGTTTCACCGAGGACCTTGCGGGCTTGCTCGAAGAGCACGACGCGTCCGGGGCGTTCGTCGAGGACAAGGGGATCGCGGTGGCCGTGCACACGCGGCGCCTGTCGGACTCGCAAGGCGTGTTCGCGCGCCTGCTTCCCGCGCTGACCGAGGCCGCGCAGCGTCACGGGCTCGGCGTCGAGCCCGGCCGGCTCGTGGTCGAGATCCGCGCTCCGGGCATGCACAAGGGGGAGGCGCTGCGCCTCATCCGCAATGAGGTCGGCGCGGAGGGGATCCTCTTCGCCGGTGACGACCTCGGCGACCTCGAGGCGTTCCGGGCGGTCGCCGCCCTTCGCGAGGAGGGCATCCCCGGTCTCCTGGTGTGTTCGGGCTCGGAGGAGCAGCAGGCGCTGGTCGAGCTCTCCGACGTGGTCGTGGACGGGCCGACGGGTGTCCTCGGGCTGCTGGCCGGTTTCGCCAGGGACGCGCGCGCTCAAGCCGGTTGAACGGCCGGGTAGCCAGCGGCCGGGCGGGGTCCGCCGTACGCCTGGCGCCCCGCAGTGAGGGAGCCAATCCTGTGCGAAAAGCACCAAAGGAGGCGCGTGGGAACGTGCCTTTCTCACAGGACTACTTGGCGCGTCCCCACTAGGTGAACTGCTCACCCTGCCCTTGCCAGGGTGCTACCGGTCGCTGACTCGGGGACGCGCGTGAAGCCCGAAACGGCCGCGACTCCGGCAAGGATAGCCAGGGCGGCGAGCGCGTCGACCCGGACGGCTACCGGGATGGCGGCAACCGCGGTCAAGGCGCCGGCGAGCTGCAGACGGCCGGCACGGAGACCACATCGGAGCCTCATCGCCGACAGCGCCAGGAAGTAGAGCGCCACCCCGCCACAGAACGCGGTCGCCGAGACCAGGGCCAGTGGCTCGTCGACGTGCCCCAGTGTCTTCTTGAGCCCAAGCGCGGCGAGCACGATGCCGAAGACGAGAGGGATGTGCAGGTAGCTGTACACATCTCGCGCCAGCGCCGAACGGGACAGGTTGTCGACGGCCGAGAGACTGCGCTCGACATCTTTCGTGTGGGCATCGAAGTAGGCCCACCAGAACGCGCTGACGAGCGTGATGACCAGAATGTGGCCACGATCGACTCGCCGAGGGCAACGATGACGATCAGGTTGTGTCGTTCGGCGAAGTGACCTGGACTGATCGTGAAGCCCCCCACCCCCCAGATGTACGGCGTGGCGTACGCGATCGCCGCCGCGAGCACGACCATCAATGTGGTGGCCACGCCATCAGTGAACGAGGCCACGATCAGGATCACGCCGGCGAGGAGGTTCCCAGAACCGATCTCCACGACAGCCTTGGTGGTGGTCGAGCCTGGATCGGTGGCGAGCCGGAACAAGGCGGCGTGCAGTAACACCACGACCGTCCACCCGATGCCGAACACCAGCCCGCCTTCGGCAAGCGCGGTCGGAACTGCGAAGGCGGTCAGCAGCATCGCGGCCATCGCCAGGAGTACGACGACGCGAGGTCCGCGCGCATGGACTCCATGACCGTGGTCAACCAGGCGTAGGCACCCCACGCCCACCACAGAAGGAGGAACACCAGCCCGCCCCGGCCGAGGCCACCCCACGTGACATCGTTGGCGAGTCCGAGCGTCACCTGAATGAAGGCGAAGACGAACACCAGGTCGAAGAACAGCTCGAGCGTGGAGACCTTCCGCTCATCCGTCGCGGGCACAACGGAATCCTAGGCGGCAAAGGCGCGGACGGCCGGCGCCAGGGACCGTTCGGCCATGCGGCGGCTCGGCGCCGCGCCGGCGAGTCGCGCCCCTGTGGTTCGAGTGCCCGTTCAAGTGGTTATCTGGGCACCTTCGGCCGCTACCGGGTGGGGCCGACACGCCCTGTCCCAGATCGTGGATGGAATGTGCACATCGTGAGACGGCTGCGTAGGCTTGCATTCGCTCATCGAGAGGGGCAGAGGGAACGGCCCTTTGAAGCCCCGGCAACCCGCCACAATGCGGCGAACCGCCTCTCGGTCTCCGTCCCGGAGCCGATGCGTCACTCGCTCGTGGTCACGGTGCTAATTCCGTCCCGAGACGAGAGTCGGCTCAGGGAAAGATGAGAAGGAGGCACCCTTGAGCACGTCAGTCGTCAGCTCGCCCGCGTCCCGCGTGCTGAGGGAAGGCGCCTTCGGGAGCGCCGTCAACCTCGTCTGCCGCGAATGCGGTGCCACCGCGTCCCTTGGTGCGTACTACGCCTGCGCCGAGTGTTTCGGCCCGCTCGAGATCGGCTACGACTTCCCGGCCGTGAGCCGGGAGCAGATCGAGGCCGGCCCGAAGAACATCTGGCGCTACCAGCCGCTGCTCCCAGTCCCGGTCGACATCGCCGGGAGCCCGAACATGGAGCCCGGTTTCACCCGGTTGATCAAGGCCCACAACCTCGGCCGCGAGTTGGGTATCAGGAACCTTTGGGTCAAGGACGACTCCGGAAATCCGACCCACTCGTTCAAGGACCGGGTCGTCGCGGTGGCCCTGTCAGCCGCCCGCGAGCTGGGGATGAAGGTGTTCGCGTGCCCCTCGACCGGCAATCTGGCGAACGCAGTGGCCGCGGCCGGTGCGCGTGCCGGCATGAAGACCGTGGTGTTCATCCCGGATGACCTCGAGCGCCCGAAGGTGCTGACGACCGCTGTGTACGGCGGGACCCTGATCGCCGTCAAGGGCAACTACGACGACGTGAACCGGCTGGCCTCGGAGATCGCGGGCGAGGAAGACGGCTGGGCGTTCGTGAACGTCAACGTCCGCCCCTACTACTCAGAAGGCTCCAAGACGCTCGGCTTCGAGGTCGCCGAGCAGCTCGGTTGGCGCCTCCCGCAGCAGGTGGTGATCCCCGTGGCGTCCGGCTCCCAGCTCACGAAGGTGGACAAGGGTTTCTCCGAGCTGGTCAGCCTGGGGCTCGTCGAGGAGGCGCCGTACAAGATATTCGGGGCGCAGGCCCACGGCTGCTCACCGGTGGCCGCGGCGTTCAAGGGCGGCCACGACGTGGTCCGGCCGGTCAAGCCGGACACGATCGCGAAGTCGCTGGCCATCGGTAACCCCGCCGACGGGCCCTACGTGCTCGACGTTGCGCGTCGCACCGGCGGCGCCATCGAGGACGTCACCGACGAGGAGGTGCTCGACGGCATCCAGCTGCTGGCCCGCACCGAAGGTGTGTTCGCCGAGACGGCCGGCGGCGTCACCATCGCCACGCTGAAGAAGCTCGTTGAGACCGGGCAGCTCGACCCGGACGCCGAGACGGTCGTGTTCAACACCGGCGACGGACTGAAGACGCTGGACGCGGTCGCGGACCGGGTCGGTCCCGCGGCGACCATCGAGCCGACGTACGCCGCGTTCACCGGCACCGGGCTCAGCTGATCTCGACAGGCTCGATCACCCGATGACAGGCTCGATCACCGAACAGGAGAAACCGACATGACCGACGGTGCTGTCAAAGTTCGCATCCCCACGATCCTTCGTACCTACACCGCTGGCGAGTCCGAGGTCGCCGCCTCGGGGTCGACCCTGGCCGCGGTGATCGACGACCTCGACGCGAGCTACCCGGGGATCAAGGGCCGGATCCTGGACGACCAGGGCGCGATCCGCCGGTTCGTGAACGTGTACGTCGGCAACGACGACGTCCGCTTCATCGACGGGCTGGCCACGCAGACGGAGGACGGCGCGCAGATCTCGCTGATCCCGGCGGTCGCCGGCGGCTGACCACTCACTCCTGTCCCAGCTTCATCAAGGTACGCCGAGGGAAGTGCAGGGCGGTCGACACCCCGGTGGCTAGAGTCACCGCTATGGCTGGCAAGACGGCAACCGCCGACAGGGTCGGCCGAGACGAGCTGCTCGACTTCGCGCGGACCCGGCACAAGGGCACCTTGGTCACCATGCGCAGGGACGGCCGGCCGCAGATGTCACCGGTGGCGTGTGGCATCGACGACCTCGGCCGGGTCGTGGTCTCGACGTACCCGGAGCGCGTGAAGGCCGCCAACGCGCGGCGTGACCCGCGGGTGTCCATCCTTTTCCACTCCGATGACTGGAACGACGCGTACGTGCAGATCGACGGGACGGCAGAGGTCCTGGACATGCCCGAGGCGGTGGAGCCCCTGGTGGAGTACTACCGCTCGATCGCCGGCGAGCACCCGGACTGGGACGAGTACCGCGAGGCCATGCGCACCCAGGACAAGTCGCTGATCCGGATCACGATCGACCGGCGGGGACCGATCGCGACCGGCGGTTTTCCGCCGGACCGCGAGCCCGGTTAGAACCTCCGCAGCAGCTCCTCGGCGGTGGCGAACTCGTCGAGCACCTCGGCGGCTGGACGTGCGGAGTCGAGAAGCCCGACACCCTGTCCGGCGTACAGGTGGGCGATCTCGTAGTCCTCGTTGGCCCGAGCGTCCTCGAGCTGGTCGATCGCCTCTTGGTCCTGGGCGAGGTCGGCGAGCCGGTCGTGCCAGTGGTCGAAGTAGCGGTTGCGCAGCGCCCGCCCGCCGTACTCCGCGGGCCAGTCCAGCCTCTGCGCGACATCGAAGACGGCGCCGTATGCCGTGCCCGTCTCCGCGGCGGAGAAGAGCCGTTCGCGGGCTCGCGCGGAGTTGCCTGCCTCGCGGCAGCCGAGGAACGCCGTCCCGACCCACGCCCCGGCCGCTCCTGCGGCCAGCACCGCGGCGAGCCCGCGAACGG
>Ga0209587_1000154_pt1 | contig 33043 bp, 28 predicted proteins | sample NGEPerD_2_FD_184512 | JGI IMG/M metagenome (GOLD analysis project Ga0209587, IMG submission 184512) | Arctic peat soil microbial communities from the Barrow Environmental Observatory site, Barrow, Alaska, USA - NGEE PermafrostL1-D... | ecosystem: Environmental > Terrestrial > Soil > Wetlands >...
AGGCCCTACCGGAGAACCGCATCGTGGAAGCGCAGGACAGACCAGCAGATTCAACCTGCGCGTCTCCAGTCAGTTACCGATCGTTGCGAATCACGGTCACACAGCTCGGTGGCTCCACGGATTCAGGCTAAGAGGTCGCGCGCGAGAACTGGGCGCTCACAGCTCGTACTCGCTCTCCCAGCTCGGAGGGTGCCTCGACCTCGAAGTCCGCACCGACCGACGCGAGCACCATCATCGGCCAGCTGAGGTCGTCGACCACCATCCGCAGCCGACAACTGCCCGGGGAGACCGCCTCGACGGTGCCCCACCCGCCCACGACCGCCTCGACAGCGGCCGGAGCGGTCCGCACGAGCACCGACACCTCGTGGTGCGGCCGCATCGACGAGATGCCCTGTTGCACGAACGCTGCGGCGTCACCGCCCGGAAGTGCGCGTTGTCGGAAGCGGGCGCCTGTCGTTTCCGGGTGGGAGAGCCGGTCCACCCGGAAGCTCCGCCAGTCGTGGCGCATCAGGTCCCACGCCACGAGATACCACCGCCTTCCCAGCGAAACCAGTCGGTGCGGCTCCACGGAGCGCGCCATGCTCTCGCCCTCACGTGGCGTGTAGAGGAACTGCAGCCGTTCGTCGTCGCGGCACGCTTGCGCCAAGGTGGACAGCACTCCGGAGTCGATCGTGGGACCGCCGGAGAACACGGCGGGCACGGTGTAGGACTGCAGCGCGTCGACCCTGCGCCGTAGCCGCGCCGGCATCACCGAGACGATCTTCCCCAGCGCACGGACCGAGGTCTCCTCGATGCCGGCGACCATGCCACCCGCGGCGGCGCGGAGTCCCACCGCGATGGCGATCGCCTCTTCGTCGTCGAGCAGAAGAGGGGGGAGGGCGGCGCCGGCCTGGAGCTGATAGCCGCCCGCGGTCCCCCTCATCGCGTCGACGGGGTAGCCGAGCTCCCGCAGCCTGTCGACGTCACGGCGAAGAGTGCGCGCGCTGACCTCGAGTCGTGCGGCGAGCTCACCGCCCGACCAGTAGCGATGTGTCTGCAGCAGGGACAGCAGCTGCAGCATCCGAGCACTCGAACCGGACATGACCTCAAGATAGGCCACCTTTAGGACGGAAACTGTCCTAAAGGCTGGATAGCCTTGCTCCTATGAACTCCACGATGATCCAAACCCACGGGTTGACCAAGCAGTTCACCGTCAACAAGTCCACGGTCGAGGCCGTGCACGGTCTCGACCTCACGGTCCGGGCTGGCGAGTTGGTCGCCCTCCTCGGACCCAACGGCGCCGGAAAGTCCACGACGCTTCGGATGCTGACCACCCTCATCGCACCCACCTCGGGGACAGCAACGGTGGCCGGCCACGACGTGATGGGTGACCCCCGACAGGTCCGCCGACGGATCGGCTACATCGGTCAGGGCAACGGCGCCGGTCACCAGCAGCGGGGTCGCGACGAGCTGGTCAGCCAGGGCCGCGCCTACGGGCTGACTCGCTCGCAGGCGCGCGAACGCTCGATGGAGCTGATCGAGTCGCTTGACCTCGGCGAGGTCGCCGATCGAAAGGTGTCGACCCTCTCCGGTGGTCAGAAGCGTCGCCTGGATATCGCGATGGGACTGATCCACTCGCCCGGTCTGCTGTTCCTCGACGAACCGTCCACCGGCCTCGACCCGCAGAACCGCGCCAACCTTCAGGAGCACGTCATCGCGCTGCGCGAGAGACACGGCACCACCGTCGTGCTGACCACCCACTACCTCGACGAGGCGGACTCGCTGGCGGACCGGGTGATCGTCATCGACCACGGGCGCGTCGTCGCTGACGACACCCCCGCCCGGCTCAAGGCTGCCCATGCCGGCGACCGGATCGCTCTCACATTCGCTAACGCCGAGGAGGCGGCGGTCGCGGCCGAGAGGGTACGCCGCCAACACCCCGACGCAGCAGTGCGCCACGGCGGGGCCCGGTTGGACATTCGTCTCGTTGGCGGCACGTTCCTGGTCCCTTCGCTGCTGCTCGGCCTCGAGAACGCTGGAGTTCCGGTGCGCTCGGCAGAGGTGGCGCGGCCGACGTTGGACGACGTGTTCCTGAACCTGACCGGCGCCAGCCTCCGGGAGGGCCGCGCGGACACCGACGCCACCACGGCAGTCATCGAGAACCCCGTCAACCTGGAGGCATCGGCATGAGCAACCTGATCTCTGACACGAGCATCGTCTTCAACCGGGAGCTCTGCCCGGTCATTCGAGACCCCTTCTCGGTGGTCTTCTCGATGATCCAGCCGCTGTTCTTCCTTGCGCTCTTCGCGCCGCTGCTCACCAGCGTCTCCGGTCTCGGCGCGGGCGGCTCGCTGCAGTGGTTCGTGCCCAGCGTCGTGGTGATGTCCTGCTTGTTCGGGGCCTCGATGACGGGGTCGAACCTGTTGCTGGAGATGCAGACCGGCTCACACGAACGCATGTTGGTCACCCCCCTGTCCCGGCCCGCGCTGCTGATGGGGCGCGCCCTGAAGGAGATCGTTCCGGTCCTGATCCAGGCGGTGATCCTGATCGCGGTGGTGGTGCCGTTCGACTTCGACCTCAATGTTGCGGGCACCTTGGTCGGCATGGCGCTCCTCGCGCTGTTCAGCGTCGGGCTCGGCTCCCTGTCCTATGCGCTTGCCCTGGCCGCAAAGGGTCAGGACTGGATTTTCTGGACCGTGCAACAGACGTTCTTGTTTCCGGTGCTTCTGCTCGCCGGGATGTTGCTGCCGGTCGATGCCGGGCCCGGATGGCTGCAGACCATGTCGAAGCTGAACCCGTTGACCTACATCATCGATGCGGAACGGGCGCTTTTCGCCGGGTCGTTCGATGCCGGTCTGTTGCTCAGCGGCTGGGCCGCCGCCGCGGGGGTGTGCGCCCTGGGGCTGTGGGTCGGTGCCAGGTCGATGCAGGCCGCCGACTGACTAGAAGCGGAGCCCGTTGGTCAACGGCAGACGCAGCACACTAGGCGACGCCTTGCTGGTCGTGAGGGTCACCGCCTGGGGCGCCAGGTTGTTCGCGTAGGCCATGTCGCTGGCCGCGATGACCACCTGGATCTGGTGGCCGGCGCGGATGCGTTGCACCACACCAGGGAGCTCGACGCGCACGGGCTTGGTCACGTCAGGCACACGCACCGGTGAGATCAGCCGGTGCTGTAGCTTCACCGGGCCGTTGGGAGGCACGTCGTACACCTTGGCGAACAGGATCAGCTTGCCTCCGGGGTCCTCGCTCTGGGTCAGCTCCGCGGACGGCGAGTCCAGGTGCAGCGTGAGGCGGGGCGACCCCACGATCGCGGCGGGACGTGCCAGCGGCTTGCTGGTGAAGGCGGCGAAAGTGCCCTCGGTGTCGGACGGCTCTTGGGTGAACGGAGGGGTGCCCTGGAGACCGGACGTCTCGGAGTACGACGTCCCCGCGGGCGAGGTGTTCGCGTAGGACGCGGAGCCGGTCCGCACTGCGTTCCTGGACCGGGTGAGCCGTTTGTTCCCAGTGAAGTAGAGCGAGGTCGTGGGTGCCTGGGAGAAGGTGGCACGCTCGGCGTACGCCTTGTCGATCGCCTCGCCGGCGTTGGCGTCGGACGTGTCGTAGTCCACCCAGTCGCGGAAGTATGCGAAGCGCGGTCCGACCGAAGCGGAGCGCTTTCCCTTGACGTAGTGGTTCATCCAGTTCAGGAAGCGGTTGCCCAGGTAGGAGTCCCGGAGCGACTTTGCGTTGAAGTCGAGCTCGCCGGGGGCGGGCTCGTCCCCGGAGTGGCCCCACGACTGCCAGACCAACCGGGTGGGGGTGCCCTGCCTGCGCAGGGAGCGGAACGTGGCGACCGACTCCTGCAGGTTGAACAAGGTGTCCTTCTGCCCCTGGACCACCATGGTGGGCGCCTTGACCCGGTTGAAGTACGACGCGACGGAGGCGTCTCGGGCCAGCTTGAGGGTGGCCTCATCCGGGTAGCCGAGGGTGTTGAGCTGCGCGGCGGCGGTGCAAGCCCCTTCCCGGAAGTTCGCAGTCGCGCAGGCGTCAGGGCCGACCTCGACGGCCTCTGCCTGCTGGACGCCGTCGGTGATGCCGACTCCGAAGAACAGGTCGATCCACTGTTTCTTTGCCACACCGGGGGTCCTAGAGGTGACGCCATTGGTGATGTCGGTGTTGTTGGGGGCCAGGGAGTACGAAAGGTCGTTCCAGGTGATCAGCGGGATCAGCGCGTCGACCCGCTTGTCCTGCATGGCCACCGCGTACTGGATCTGCCCGCCATAGGATCCGCCGATCATCCCCACGCGCGGGTCGCCGGGTGCCTCCTTGGCCACGTAGCGGATCCGGTGCGAGTTGCCCTTGCCACCGACGTAGGACTTCTCCCCGGCGAGGACGTCCATCATCTGCTTGCCGGCCTTGCCGTCGTAGTCCGGGTCGTCGAGATAGATGTTGCACCCGGAGTCGGGGAAACCGAGGCCGGTGTAGGACAGCACGACGTACCCCTGCTTCACGAAGCCCTTGCCCACCGCCGTCTGGTTGCCGTCGTCCTTGCTACCGCCGAACCCGTGAGTGGTGAGGATGGCCGGCTTCTTGCGGGTGCGGGACGCATTGTCGGGCCGGTAGATGTCGGCATCGACCGTGCAGGGCACGTCGTTTTCCGGCCCGACGAGGGTTTTTACGGTGATGTGACGCAGGGAGTAGCCGGGCGTGGCGTCCGGAGCGGCAGTGGCTGTGGGGGAGGACGGCCCGGCGACCGCCAGCGTCGTGAGCGCAAGGCTCGTGGCGACTGCCGCAGCGGTGCTACGTCGTACCCACATGTGACGCTCCTCAGCGGGTTCACCAGGAGAAACGAACGACCGGGCGATTGGCTACACCTACCCAGCATCGCACCAGTTCATGCCGATCCCTGTCACCGGTCAACTCGAGTGCAGCCGCACGTGTCCGGCGATCAGTCGTGCCACCTCCGCAGGATGGCTCCGGGGAAACCAGTGACCGGCGTCCACCTTGACGATGCTCACGTCGCTGCACGCGTCATCCAGTCCTTCGAGCATCACCTCGGAGAGGAACCTGTCGCTGTTCGGATGCACCACCTGGACGGGTACGTCGGTGCGCAGCGCGCCGGGGTGGCGCATCCTGCGCAGGATGTTCGCGCGGTACAGGCCGAGACCGTTGCGGGCGTTGCGACTCAGCTCGGTGCCGAAGTGGTTGGCGCCGCTCCGTCCGGTGACGGGCCCGGCCAATGACCAGAGCAGCTCCGGTACGACGGGTATATGGAAGGCGTAGATGTACCACGAGTGCAGGGACTGGTTCAGCGTCCGAAGGCGGCGTCCCTGGTGGTTGCGGGACAGCATCGCGGCATGGTCCAGGGAGGGGCCACTGATCGAGGTGAACGACGCGACCCGTCCCCGGAGCCGTTGGTCCGCGCGTTCGGCGGCGACCACGTCCCACAGCTGCACCGAGCCCCAGTCGTGGCCGACGAGATGGAACCGGTCACCGTCAGGCACGGTCGCCTGCACCACCGCGACCAGGTCCTCGACGAGCAGCTCCGTGCGGTAGTCGGCGGTGCGAGGAGGTACGTCGGACGCGCCGGCGCCGCGCACGTCGTAGGTCACCAGGTGCAGCTCGTCGTGATCGAGCTCACCGACCGCTAGGTCCCACATGTCCTGCTGGTCGGGGTATCCGTGCACGAGGACCACATGCTGCTTTCCCTCGCCGGCCGGGCTGTGTTCGCGGACCGCCAGGCAGAGACCGGCCCCCTGGATCCGTCGTAGGCCCGTGTTGTTGTCCATCTGCACACGTATACCCTGGCAATCCCCCGACCGGGAAGACCGAACAGGATGGCGCACCCGTGGACCTGATGGAGTACCAAGCGAAGGAGCTCTTCGCCAAGCATGACGTGCCGGTGACCCTCGGCACGGTGGTGCAGGACGCGGAGGACGCCGAGTCGGCCGCCGAGTCCCTCGGTGGCCGTGTGGTGGTCAAGGCGCAGGTGAAGGTCGGTGGCCGCGGAAAGGCCGGAGGTGTCAAGCTCGCTGAGAACCCGCAGGAAGCGGTGCAGCGTGCCGGTGACATCCTCGGGATGGACATCAAGGGCCACACCGTTCAACGCGTGCTGATCGCGCCCACCGCTGACATCGCGGCGGAGTACTACTTCTCCTTCCTCGTGGACCGCACCAACCGCAGCTACCTGTGCATCGCGAGCATCGAGGGTGGTGTGGAGATCGAGGAGGTTGCCCGGACCAACCCCGACGCGGTAGCAAAGGTGTCGATCGACCCGCAGACCGGGGTCGACGACGCGAAGGCTGCCGAGATCGTGGCGACGACCCGCTTCCCGGACGACGTGGCCGAGGAGGCCAGGTCCGTGGTCAAGAAGCTGTGGGACGTGTTCATCAAGGAGGATGCCTCGCTGGTAGAGGTGAATCCCCTGGTTCTCCTCGGCGACGGCCACCTCGAGGCGCTCGACGGCAAGGTGACCCTCGACGAGAACGCGGAGTTCCGTCACTCGGACCACGCCGCGTTCGAGATCGTGGACGCCGACGCCAGCAGTCAGATCGAGGCGCAGGCCAAGGAGAAGGGCCTGAACTACGTCAAGCTCGACGGCGCGGTCGGGATCATCGGCAACGGCGCCGGGCTGGTGATGTCGACGCTCGATGTCGTCGCCTACGCCGGCGAGAAGCACGCGAACGTGAAGCCGGCGAACTTCCTCGACATCGGTGGGGGAGCATCGGCGGAGGTGATGGCCGACGGGCTGCACATCATCCTCGGCGACCCGCAGGTCAAGTCCGTGCTGGTGAACGTGTTCGGCGGCATCACAGCGTGTGACGCGGTGGCCAACGGTATCGTGCACGCCCTTGAACTGCTCGGCGACGAGGCCGACAAGCCGCTCGTGGTCCGACTGGACGGGAACAATGTCGAGGAGGGACGGCGCATCCTCGACGATGCCAACCACCCGCTGGTGACGTTGGCGGACACGATGGACGGCGCGGCCGACAGGGCCGCCGAGCTGGCAGCGAAATAGAGGACTGGGAGACATGGCAATATTTCTCAACGAGGACAGCCTCGTCGTGGTCCAGGGCATGACCGGCTCGGAGGGTCAGAAGCACACCCGCCGGATGATCGCGTCCGGCACCCGTGTCGTCGGCGGGGTGAACCCGAAGAAGGCCGGCCAGAGCGTCGACTTCGACGGAACACCGGTCCCGGTCTTCGGGGGCGTGAAGGAGGCGATGGAGGCGACCGGCGCTGACGTTTCGGTGGTGTTCGTGCCGCCGGCGGGCACCAAGGGCGCGGTCGTCGAGTCGGTGGACGCGGGCATCCGGCTGGTCGTGGTGATCACCGAAGGCGTCCCGGTCCACGACACTGCCGAGCTTTTCTCCTACGCGCAGTCGAAGGGCACCACGCGGGTCATCGGACCCAACTGCCCCGGCGTGATCAGCCCCGGGAAGTCGAACGCGGGCATCATCCCCGCCGATATCACCAATGCCGGTCGCGTCGGACTGGTGTCGAAGTCCGGCACGCTGACCTACCAGATGATGTACGAGCTGCGTGACTTCGGTTTCTCGACCGCTGTCGGGATCGGCGGTGACCCGATCATCGGGACCACGCACATCGACTGCCTCAAGGCGTTCGAGGAGGACCCCGACACCGACGCAATCGTTATGATCGGTGAGATCGGCGGTGACGCGGAGGAACGTGCCGCGGACTACATCAAGGACAACGTGAGCAAGCCGGTCGTCGGCTACGTCGCGGGGTTCACCGCCCCAGAGGGCAAGACGATGGGCCATGCCGGCGCCATCGTCTCCGGGTCGTCGGGAACCGCCCATGCCAAGCAGGAAGCCCTTGAGGCTGTGGGCGTGCGTGTCGGCAAGACGCCTTCGGAGACCGCTCAGCTGATGCGGGAGATCCTGCAGAGCAGCTGACCTGCCCTCAGCTGTCCTCTCAGGTGACCGCGTTGCGGATGGCGTACGACGGTCGGGCGAACTCCTCGCGGGCCATCACCGACACCAGGTGGTCGACGGCGTCGTACACGTCGACGTGGCTCACGTAGCACGGCGCGAAGCCGAACCGGGCAACGTCGGGGCTGCGGAAGTCTCCGACGACCCCGCGCTCGATCAGTGCCTGGACCACGCCGTAGGCGTGCTCGTGCCGCAGTGAGACCTGGCTTCCGCGCCGCGCGTGCTCACGCGGGGTGATCACTGCGAGCTGGTCGCCGAGTCGGGCATCGACGAGGTCGATGAAGTAGTCGGTCAACGACAGGGACGCCGCACGCAGGGTCGGGTGGTCGATCCCCCCGAAGACGTCGAGCGCTGCGTCCAGGGCAGTCAAGGCGAGCACCGGAGGTGTGCCCGAGGCCATCCTGCCCACTCCGTCGACGGGAACGTACTCACGCTCCATATCGAAGGGGCGTGCGTGCCCCATCCACCCCGTGATCGGCTGGTCCAGGCCCCTCTGGTGCTGTGGCGCGACGTAGACGTAGGCCGGCGAACCCGGCCCGCCGTTGAGGTACTTGTAGCTGCAGCCGACCGCGAAGTCGACGCCATGCTCACTCAGCTCCACCGAGACCGCGCCCGCTGAGTGGCAGAGGTCCCAGAGCATGAGCGCTCCCGCCTCGTGGGCTGCGCGGGTTACCGATCCCATGTCGAACATCGCGCCGGTCCGGAAATCGACATGGGTCAGGGCGAGCAGTGCCACGTCCTCGTCAAGGGAGGCCGCGGGTTGCGACGGGTCGCACCAGCGCAGCTCCAGTCCGAGCAGGCTGGCCACCCCCGCCGCGACGTAGCCGTCTGTGGGAAACGTCGAGGTCTCCATCACGATGGTGCCGCGCTCCGGGCGCATCCGGCAGGCAGCGACCATGGTCTTGAACAGCGTCACGCTGGTGGAGTCGCCCACGTGCACGTCGGCGCCGCCCACGCCGATGATCGTGGCAATCTTGCCGGCGACCCGTCGGGAGAGGTTGATCCAGTCGGCGCTGTTCCACGACGAAATGAGGCCGCCGCCCCACTCCTCGGTGACGGCTCGTGAGATCCGCTCTGGCACGGTCCGTGGCATTGCGCCCAGGGAGTTGCCGTCGAGGTAGACCACGCCTTCGGGGACCAGGAACTGGTCACGGAGTCCACGCAGGGCGCTGGTTTCGTCGCGGACGAGCGCGGAGGAGCGGTCCAGCGCCGGGGGGAGGGCGGTCACGAGCCGAGCTCACGCAACCGGTCGCCGGTGCGCACGACCAGAGCCTCGAACTGTTTGGGGGTCATGTCGTTGGTGGCGGTGGGTGAGAAGTTCACCTGTGCCACCGTCTCGCCGACCCGGACGAAGCCGAGCCGAAAGAGCGCCGACTCGTCCTCGGAGGTCTCGATCCGCACGTCCCACAGGGCCGAGTCCGTGCTCGCCTTCGGTTGGTGGGCCGAGCGTGGGTTCTGCACGGACGCGGCGGGGTTCCGGTCCTCGCAGCGTTCCACGCGCGTGCGCGCCGCGCCGAGGAACTGGATGGCCGCTCTCGGGGACGCAAAGACGCCGTACGTCTCGGACAGGCCGAACCGGTCGGGCAACCTGGCGCCCGGGATCAAGAAGGTGCGGTTGCGCAGCCTCCGCGCTCCGTCGCCGGCGAAGTCGGCACGGTCGCACAGGGTCGCAGAGGGGTTGCCCCGGGTCCTTCGTGCCTCCGTGCCCACCCAAGGCTCGTTGATGCGACCGATCGGCGGCAGGTCAGCAACCGCCAGGATGCCGCGCTCCTCACCGGAAGGTGGCGGCGGCACCTGGGCGAACGCCGGAGTCTGCGAACACTCGCTCGCGCCGCTCTTCGCGCACAGCATCGAGACCGCGTCATCAAGCGACTGGACGATTTCGGCTGGCGATGCGGCCGGCGTCCCGACCGCCTTGCCGACCGTCGAGGTGACGACCCGGCCGACCCGGGCGACCGCGACGGAGTACGTGGTCACCGGCTTCTTCCACACCCTGGCCATTAGCACCTGGGCCCGGTCGCCGATCTGGCTGACCCGGTAGGCCGTCAGGAGCTGGAGCCGACCCACCTGGCAGCCGGCGTACCATCCCACGGTCGTCTCGAACGCCTTGTCGGCCTCCCTGGCAGACTGGGAGATCTCGATGGTCTGGACCGCTGAGCGCCTCGGCCTTCCCTCGGACTCGAACGTCCGCACAAGTGCCGAGACACCGTCCGGGTCGGCGAAACGGTCCTCTTGGCAGGTGGTGTTGATGCCCCTGCCCGAGGTGTTGTCGTGCGTGCGCGTGATGTCCCAGTCCCGGTTCAGACCGAGCCTGGTGATCTGGTCCTCGTCGAGCAGCTCGGCTGCGGAGGGAATCGCAACCTCCTTGTCCTCGATCACCAGCGTGGGTGCCGACCCGGCCGGGGTCTGGTCGTTCGCCTCGACATCGGGCACCTGATAGGCGAGTGCGCCTGCGCCGATCGCCACCGCCGCGGCGGCCGCGGTGGCCACGACGGTGTGGGACCGACGCCGCTTCGTGCCTGCACGTCGGATGACCGAGCCCCGCGGCAGCCTGGCCTCACCGGCGGCCGCGGTTAGGGACAGCAGATGGGCGGGGGCGCTCGCGGGTTCGACGTGAAGGGCGGCGGCGAAACTGTCGGTGGCCTCCCGGAGCAGGCTCTCCAGGATCTCCGCCGAGACCGACATCTCGCTGGCGGCCGCCGGCAGCGACAGCCCTGCCAGGCCGGTCAGCAGCAGGGCCTTCCGCTGGCCCATCGGCAGGTCGGCGATGGCGGCGAGGACCGCGTTGTCGGCGGCCGAGAGGCTTCGGTTGCGGCGCCAGCATCGCGCGCTCTGCCGGCGCAGGGCGTGTTGCCATGCTCGGGGCCGCACCCACTCCGCCGGATCTTCCAGCGCGGAGACCTTGCGCCAGTGGTGCCAGGCGGACGTGTAGGCGTCGCGGACCGCGCTGTGCGTGGCCGGGAGGTCTCCGGTCAGCGCGTAGGCCTGGAGCACGAGGGCGTCGCGGGTGGAGCGGTAGAAGGAGTCGAACTCGTCCTCCGGCCGCATGGTCGCCTCCGCCTCAGGGGTCTCCTACCAAGCAATGACGCTACGCCCTGTCCGGCGGACCCCCAAGCGGCGTGGCTGCACCCCACTCCGGACTCCCTGGGTGAGGATGGTCGCGAGATGACTGACCTGCTGACTTCCCCGCGGCGTGCGCTCAGTGACGAGCCATCCGGCGCGACGCAGCGTCCACTGGCGATCGGCGCCACGATCGCGGGCGTCGTGTCCTCGGGTGCCGTGCTGCTCGGGTGCATGGCGATCGGGTTGGCCGGCTGGTTCGCCTCCGATGCAGGCAGTCACGGGGATACCCGGGACGCGCTGCGGGTCGGAGCGGACGCGTGGTTGTTGGCCCACCGCTCGCAGCTCCAGCTCGAGACCGCCACCATCTCCGCAGTGCCGCTCGGGCTCACCATCATCTGTGCCTACGTCACCTTCCGGCTCGGCCGGTGGGCGGGCGCCACATGCGCGGTCGACGACCTTCGCTCCGCAGTCACCGGAGCCGTCTCGCTCGCCGGGATGTACGGCGTCGTGGCGGTTGGCACTGCGGTCCTCGCCTCACTGAACACAGCGCAGCCCAGCCTCGGCCGGGCGTTCGTGGGCGGTTTCGTGCTCGCACTGGTGGCAGGGGGGGCCGGTGTGGCCTCGGGTTCGGGTCGCTGGCCCACGTGGCGCGAGAAGGTGCCCGATGCCGTGCTGGCTGTGGTCACCGGAGCGATGACCGTCGTACTCCTGATGCTTCTCGCGGGCTCCTTGTTGGTCACTGCGGCGCTGTTGTTCGACTTCGGTTCGGCGGCCAATGTGCTGTCCCGACTGCATGTGGACGTCGCCGGGGGTTTGCTCTACACGCTACTGGTGGCGACGGTGGCGCCGAACGTCGCGCTGCTCGGCGGTTCCTACCTCCTCGGCCCCGGCTTCGTCGTCGGCACCGGGACCATGGTTTCCCCCGCCGCCGCCGTCCTCGGTCCGGTGCCGGCGTTCCCGCTGCTCGCCGCGCTCCCCGACGAGGGCGTGCCGCCGTCGTGGGCGATCGTGCTGGCCGCAGTGCCCGTCGCCGTGGCGGCCGTCGCAGCAGTACTGATGTTGCGACGGTTCCCGGTCCGGCAGTACGAACTGGGGGCCCTGCGGGGACTGTGCGCGGGAGCCCTCGGTGGGGTCGTCTTCGCACTCTCTGCTCTCCTCGCCGGTGGCTCTGTCGGACCGGGTCGGATGAGTGAGATCGGGGTGTCACTCGGTGAGACCCTGGTTGCGGCCGTGGCCGCGATGGGTGTGGGTGGCCTCCTCGGCGGCCTGGCGATGACGTGGTGGGTACGGCGCGCCCACTAACGCGCCGCCCAGTAACCTGTGCGCGTGTCCACCCCTTCCCCCGAGCCGTGCCGCGTCGTGGTGCTCGTCTCCGGTGCAGGCACGAACCTCCAGGCGCTCATCGACGCAGCCCAGGACCCGGCGTACGGCGTCACGGTGGTCGCTGTCGGGGCGGACCGGGACGGCGTCGGTGGTCTGGACCGTGCCGAGCGGGCCGGGATCGCGACGTTCGTGCATCGAGTCAAGGATTTCGCGACGCGAGCGGCCTGGGATCGCGCGCTGACCGAGTCGTGCAGCGAACACGCTCCGGACCTGATCGTGCTCGCCGGCTTCATGAAGCTCACGGGACGGGCGTTCCTCGACGTGTTCGCCGGACGCACGGTGAACACCCATCCGGCGTTGTCACCCTCGTTTCCCGGCATGACCGGGCCCGAGGACGCCCTGGCCTACGGCGTGAAGGTCAGCGGTGCCACCCTGTTCGTGGTGGACACCGGAGTCGATACCGGCCCGATCGTCGACCAGACCGTCGTGCCCGTCCACGACGACGACGACGTCGCAGCCCTGCATGAGCGGATCAGGGTCGCCGAGCGGGCGATGCTGGTTCGGTGTGTGGGCCGAATGGCGCGAGAAGGCTTCACCATCACCGACAGGAAGGTGCGGTTCGGCCAGTGAGTGATCCAGTCGGTGAGCCAGTGAGTGACGACGTCGGCGCGGCTCGGCGTGGGATCACGCGGGCGCTGATCTCGGTCTACGACAAGACCGGACTCGAGGAACTGGCCAGGGGCCTTCACGACGAGGGGGTCGCGATCGTCTCCACCGGCTCGACCGCCGCGAGGATCGCGGCCGCCGGAGTCCCCGTCACCAAGGTCGAGGAGATCACTGGCTTTCCGGAGTGCCTCGACGGCCGGGTGAAGACCCTGCACCCGAACGTGCACGCCGGCATCCTCGCCGACGTCCGGCTCGACTCACACCGGTCGCAGCTGGCGGACCTTGGCGTCGAGCCGTTCGACCTGGTGGTCTCGAACCTCTACCCGTTCACCGAGACCGTGGCCTCCGGCGCGTCTGAGCACGAGTGCGTCGAGCAGATCGACATCGGCGGGCCGGCGATGCTCCGAGCCGCGGCGAAGAACCATCCTAACGTCGCCGTGGTGACCACGCCGACGCGATACCGCGAGCTGCTGATGGCCGTGCGGGAGGGAGGCCTCACGCAGCGGCAGCGGCAGCGGCTTGCGGCGGAGGCTTTCGTGCACACCGCGACCTACGACGTACACGTGGCCTCATGGATCGGCAACGTCGTTGCCGACACGTCTGATGGGACGGGCTTTCCCGCCTGGATCGGGGCGACCTGGGAGCGGTCGTCGGTGCTGCGCTACGGGGAGAACCCCCACCAGCGCGCCGCGCTCTATGCCAGTGGGTTCGTACCGACGCCCGGGCTGGCCCAGTCCCTGCAGTTGCACGGCAAGGAGATGTCCTACAACAACTACATCGACGCAGACGCCGCCCGCCGGGCTGCCTACGACTTCGACGATCCGGCGGTCGCCATTATCAAGCATGGGAACCCCTGCGGGATCGCGGTGGGCAGCGACGTTGCCCAGGCACACCGCAAGGCCCACGCATGCGACCCGGTCTCCGCTTTCGGCGGAGTGATCGCCACCAATGTTGCGGTCACCAGACAGATGGCCGAACAGGTGGCCGAGATCTTTACCGAGGTGGTGGTTGCTCCTGAGTACGACGAGGGTGCCCTGGTGGTCCTTCGTGGCAAGAAGAACATCCGGCTGCTGCAATGCGATCCGGCCGAGCGCGGTGGGATCGAGATGCGTCCCGTCTCAGGGGGTGTGCTGCTGCAGGCGCGTGACGCGATCGACGCGGTGAGCGAAGGCGGTGGCGGCGACGACCCCTCGGATTGGGAACTCGTCGCAGGGGAGGCCGCTTCCGTTGATGTGCTCGCCGATCTCTCGTTCGCCTGGCGGGCCTGTCGCTCGGTGAAGTCCAACGCAATCCTGCTCGCGTCCGCTGGCGCTTCGGTCGGGGTGGGCATGGGTCAGGTCAACCGTGTCGACTCCGCTCGCCTGGCGGTGTCGCGTGCAGGTCAGCGCGCAGCCGGGTCGGTCGCAGCATCGGACGCGTACTTCCCGTTCGCCGATGGTCTCGAGATCCTCCTCGAGGCGGGGGTGCGGGCCGTCGTACAACCAGGTGGGTCGGTGCGCGACGAGGAGGTCGTCGAGGCAGCGAGGGCAGCCGGGGTGACGCTCTACCTGACAGGGGCTCGGCACTTCTTCCACTGAACGGCCTCGACCAGCTCGACCAACTCAATAGTTCCTCGACAAGCTCAGGACAGGCAGGATTGGCCACGTGACGGCGAAGACTCTCGACGGCAGGGTGACCGCGGCGGCGATCAAGGCCGAGCTGACCGACCGGGTGACCAGGCTGCGGGAGGGGGGCCTCCTGCCCGGTCTCGCGACGGTCCTGGTCGGCGACGACCCGGGGAGCGTCTGGTACGTCGCCGGCAAGCACCGGGACTGCGCCGAGGTAGGGATCAACTCCATCCGGGTGGACCTGTCCGCGGACGTGGCCCAGTCGGTGGTCGAGCAAGCTGTGCAGGAGCTCAATGACGACCCGCGCTGCACGGGCTACATCGTGCAGCTGCCACTGCCCGAGCACATGGACGAGAACCACATTCTCGGGCTGGTCGACCCGCACAAGGATGCCGACGGGCTGCACCCCACGAACCTCGGCTGGCTGGTTCTCGGCAGGGAGGCGCCGCTTCCGTGCACCCCGAACGGGATCGTCGAGCTTCTGCGGCGCCACGATGTCCCGATCGCCGGTGCTGATGTCTGTGTGGTCGGTCGCGGCATCACCGTCGGCCGCCCACTGGGCCTGTTGCTGACCCGGCGCAGCGAGAACGCGACGGTGATCTTGTGCCACACCGGCACAGTCGACCTGGGGGCACACGTGCGCAGCGCCGACATCGTGGTCGCTGCCGCGGGCGTCGCCGGGATCATCACCGCCGACATGGTGCGTCCCGGAGCGGCCGTGCTCGACGTGGGCGTCTCGAGGGGTGCCGACGGCAAGCTCACCGGCGACGTCGCCGCGGACGTCCACGACGTGGCCGGGTGGGTCTCACCGAACCCGGGCGGGGTGGGGCCGATGACCCGGGCGATGCTGCTCTCGAACGTGGTGCTGGCCGCCGAGCAGTCGCTGGCCGGCGCGTCGTCGGTCGGCCAATGACTCGCCCAGTGACTCGCCGAGTGATCCGCCCAGTGATCCGCCGAGTGATCCGCCGAGGGCCCCTGGGTGACCACCCGAACCGGCGACCGCAAACCTTCGGTGGCCTGGTCTATCTCGCCGTCGTTGCGATGACGGTGGCCGGGCTGGTGATCACCGTTTCCGGAGCATGGCGCACCGGGGTGAGCTGGATGGGGGCCGGGCTGCTAGTCGGCGCCGCCTGCCGGCTGGTCCTCCCGGAAAGTCGCGCGGGGATGCTCCGGATCCGTCGCAAGCCGGCCGACGTGGCGATGATGAGCCTTGCGGGGGTGGCGTTGCTGGTGCTCGCGGTCGTCGTACCCGACCAACCCGGCTAAGCCTCACCCGCCCCAGGTTTCACCAAGGTATGTGGGTGAACCTGCACTTCCCTCACCGAACTCGTCGAGGGAAGTGCAGGTTCAGCGCGGGAAGTCGGCGCGGAAGGAGCATCGGTGACCCGGACTCAGATCAGGCCGAGATGCTTGATGGCGTCGCGCTCCTCGGCAAGCTCCGCCGTGCTCGCGTCGATGCGCCCGCGCGAGAAGTCGTCGATCTCCAGCCCCTGGACGATCTCCCAGCCTCCGTCCTTCGTGGTGACCGGGAACGAGGAGATCAGGCCCTCAGGAACGTCGTAGGAACCGTCGGAGATGACCGCCATCGACACCCAGTCGTCCTTGGCGCTGCCTTTCAGCCAGTCGTGCGCCGCGTCGATCGTGGCCGAAGCCGCGCTCGCGGCCGAGGACGACCCGCGTGCCTCGATGATCGCCGCCCCGCGCTTGGCGACGGTGGGAATGAAGTCGTGCTCTATCCACGACTGGTCGTTGACGACCGCGACCGCATTCCTACCCCCCACCTCGGCGTGGAAGATGTCGGGATACTGCGTGGCACTGTGGTTGCCCCAGATCGTCATTTGCTTGATCTCACTAACGCCCGCGCCGGTCTTGGCCGCGAGCTGTGAGATTGCCCGGTTGTGATCGAGCCGGGTCAGCGCGGTGAACCGTTCCGCAGGAATGTCGGGAGCATTGCTCATGGCGATCAGCGCGTTCGTGTTGGCCGGGTTGCCAGTGACACCGACCCGGACGTCGTCGGCTGCGACTTCGTTGAGCGCCTTGCCCTGAGCGGTGAAGATCGCGCCGTTGGCCTCGAGCAGGTCGGCGCGCTCCATGCCCTTCGACCGGGGACGGGCACCGACAAGCAGCGCCAGGCTCGCCCCGTCGAAGATCGTGTTCGCGTCGTCTCCGATCTCTACCCCGGCCAGGGTCTGGAACGCGCAGTCGTCGAGCTCCATCACCACCCCCTCCAACGCCTTGAGCGCCGGGCTGATCTCGAGCAGCCGCAGCTCGACCGGAGTGTCGGGGCCGAACAGGGCGCCGCTGGCGATCCGGAAGAGCAGGCTGTAGCCGATCTGGCCGGCGGCGCCGGTGACGGCAACCTTGACCGGGGTCACTGGCTGGGGAGAGTTCACGACGGCTCCTTGTCACTCGCGCGGGTTCAGCCGACGCTATCAGCGGCGTCAGAGACCGAAGCCCGGGTGTCTGCTCGACACCTTGCGGACCGCGGTCAGGTGACCGCCGAGATATCCGGACACCCCCGTCGCACCGCTACCGGCGAGTGCGAGCAGGACGCCGCGCGTGTGCCGGTCATTGCGGCGCGCACTGAGTGAAGAGACGTAGCAGGCAAGGGCGACAGAGTTCGAGGCCGCGTGCAGGACCCCGACCCGCTTCTCCCTCTGCCCGGTCGCCTCGAACTCGGCAAGACCGGTGACTGCGGTCGGAACGGCCGCTAGCAGGCCCAGAGCCAAGAGCCGGGTGGCGGCGGGACGCGACTGCTTGCCGCCGACGAGGTCGAGGACGGTGGCAGAGGTCCAGAACCCGATCGGGAGGTCGGTCAAGACGGGGTGCAGTGCATGACCTGTTGGCATCCCGAGCAAGGCGTCGCGTCGAGCGGGACTCGCGGTGAGCACTCCGGCCAACCCCTGGAGCAACCTCGCCGGGAGATCGAGAGCTCGTGTCGACTCGATCCGTTTGGTCCAGGTGACCAGCTTGGGTGTGTCGTCGGGGACGGCCCCGGAATCGTTGTTGGGCTCGTTGGTGGGCTGCATTGCTGTTCCTTTCCCGGCTTGGGTATCTTGACATCAAGAAGAAAATCTGACCTGTCCATCGCACATCAGACGCTACATTTACGCACAGCGGGAGACGCAGCGCTTATGGCCAAGATCAAGGTGAAGAACCCCGTCGTCGAGCTGGACGGCGACGAGATGACCAGGATCATCTGGCAGTTCATCAAGGAGCGCCTCATCCACCCTTATCTCGATGTAGACCTGAAGTACTACGACTTGGGCATCGAGAGTCGCGACTCCACCGACGACCAGGTCACCGTTGATGCCGCGAACGCCATCGCGGAGGCCGGGGTAGGCGTCAAGTGCGCGACGATCACTCCCGACGAGGCACGCGTCGAGGAGTTCGGGCTCAAGCAGATGTGGCTCTCGCCCAACGGCACGATCCGCAACATCCTGGGCGGCGTCGTCTTCCGCGAGCCGATCATCATCAGTAACGTGCCGCGTCTTGTCCCCGGTTGGACCAAGCCGATCATCATCGGCCGTCACGCCCACGGTGACCAGTACAAGGCCACTAACTTCAAGATCCCCGGAGCAGGTGAACTGACCATCACCTTCACCCCCTCGGACGGCTCGGAGCCGATCCAGCACCTGGTCACCACCTACGGTGAGGATGGTGGTGTCGCGATGGGGATGTACAACTTCAACAGGTCCATCGAGGACTTCGCGCGGGCCTCACTGGCCTACGGTCTGAAGCGCAACTACCCGGTGTACATGTCGACGAAGAACACGATCCTCAAGGCGTACGACGGTGCGTTCAAGGACATCTTCCAGCGAATCTTCGAGGAGGAGTACAAAGCCGACTTCGACAAGGCCGGCCTCACCTACGAGCACCGCCTCATCGACGACATGGTTGCGGCTGCCATGAAGTGGGAGGGCGGCTACGTCTGGGCCTGCAAGAACTACGACGGCGACGTGCAGTCCGACACGGTTGCGCAGGGGTTCGGTTCCCTCGGGCTGATGACCTCGGTGCTGATGACCCCGGACGGGCAGACCGTCGAGGCCGAGGCTGCCCATGGGACGGTCACCCGGCATTTCCGCCAGCATCAGGATGGCAAGCCGACCTCGACGAACCCGATCGCCTCGATCTTCGCGTGGACCGGTGGGCTCAGACATCGCGGCAAGCTCGACGAGACCCCCGAGGTGACCGAGTTCGCCGAGACCCTCGAACGGGTGTGTGTGGAGACCGTCGAGGAAGGCAAGATGACCAAGGACCTGGCGATGCTGATCAAGAGCGAGACCGGCAAGGACCAGGGCTTCTTGACGACCGAGGAGTTCCTCGACGCACTCGACGAGAACCTGCAGAAAGCGATGGACATCTGACCGGACATCTGACCGGACATCTGACCGGACATCTGACTGGACATCTGACGGGCCACGTTACGGCCTGGTCCGGCCACGTCGCCGCGCGTACTCCGACTCGAGCAGATCGTAGGTGATCGTGTCCACCCAGATGCTGTCGCCCAGCTTGGTGTCCGCGCGCTGCCGTCCGGTCTCCACGAACCCGTTCGCCTCGATCACATGACGCGAGGCGTGGTTTCCCTGCGCCGCGTAGATCCTTAGTCGCCGCAGGCCAACCCCGCCGTCCTCGACCGGGATGAAGGCATGGCGAATGACGAGTCCGCACGCTTCGGTCATCACACCCGTTCCGCGTGCCGAGGGATGGGTCCAGTAGCCGATCTCGGCATCGTCACCGGCTTTGATGTCGAACAACGAGATGTTGGCTATCAGCAGGTCGGTTCTAGGATCCGCGACCGCCCAGTGCAGCGCGGTGCCTCGCGCGGCCGACTCCCGGCGGGCGGCGGCGTACTCCTGGGCGTGCTGGAGGGTGTACGGCGTGGGCAGGTTCGAGAGCCAGTACGACGCCCGCTCGTCGGAGCACGCCTCCTGGACACGGCCGTCGTCCTTGGGCTGGTGGACACGGAGCACGCTCTTGGCGCCGACGATGCGCGGGATCTCGAGCCATGGACACGTCGGCACTCCGGGTTCGCTCGAGAGCAGCACTCCTACCCAGCCGTCGAGCAGCCGACCCCGCTGCGGGAGCCACTGGCGGACCGCCCCGTCGAAGGAGAAACCCAGCCGCCAGGCGATCCTGCGCGAGGACCAGTTGCCCTTGTTGGCCCACCAGATCACGGTCAACAGGCCCTTGTCCTCGAAACCCCAGTCCAGCAGCAGGGTCAGCGCTCGGAGCATGATCCCTCGGCCGCGCGCCCACGGGTGCGCCCCGTAGGCGACCTCGGCGCGAAGGTCACCCTCGTCGCGCAGGGACACCGTCCCCGCGAACCTCGGCGTACCCGTGTCGTCCGCGGCCTCGACCGCAAAGGCCCACTCGGAGTCGTCGCGCCAACCCGCAGGGATGGCCTCGGTGAGGAACCCACGGGCGTCCTCCATCGAGTACGGGACCGGGACGGTGGTCCACTCCTGGCTGACCGGGTCGAGGCACTGCTCGTAGGCCCCCTGGGCATCCTCGGCGGTGTGCGCGCGCAGGGTGACGGTCCCGTCGGTCAGCCTCGGCACGTCGTCGGGAAAGTTCACTCCCGAATCCTTGCCCGTTTCGGATGCCCTCGGCAAACCCTTATCCTCAGGGACATGGATGAAGGTCATAGACCATGAACGGCACGCTCGCAAACATCGGGCTTGTCGTTGTGTTCGTCCTCATCGGGGGCGTGTTCGCCGCCGCAGAGATCTCGTTGGTCTCCCTTCGCGACAGCCAGGCACGGTCGTTGGCCGGCCGTGGCAAGCGCGGCCGCGTGGTGGCCGAGCTGAACGAGGATCCGAACCGCTTCCTGGCGTCGGTCCAGGTGGGCGTGACCCTGATGGGGTTCCTGTCGGCCGCGTTCGGTGGCGCCACCCTGTCCGGGGACTTGGCGCCGGTGCTCGAGGGTTGGAACGTCCCGGAAGGTGTCTCCGGCCCATTCGCGCTGGTGCTGGTGACGATCGCGATCTCGTACCTGTCGCTGGTTCTGGGCGAGCTCGTGCCCAAGCGGCTCGCCCTCCAGCGCGCTGAAGGATTCGCCCTCGCGCTCGGTCCGATGATCGACAAGGTCTCCAAGATCTCGCGGCCGGTGATCTGGCTCCTCTCTTTGTCCACCAATGCGGTGGTCCGCCTGCTCGGTGGGGACCCCGGTGCGCAGCGTGAGCAGATGAGCGACGAGGAGCTTCGTGAACTGGTCAACGCCCACGAGACGCTTGGCGAGGAGGAGCGTCGGATCGTGGAGGAGGTCTTCGGTGCGGGTGACCGACAGATCCGCGAGGTGATGATCCCCCGAACCGAGGTCGACTTCCTCGACGCGTCCACCCCTGTCTACAAGGCGGCCAAGGACGCGATCCGCCAGCCGCACTCTCGCTACCCCGTGATTCGCGGTTCGGTCGACGACGTCATCGGCTTCGTGCATGTGCGTGACCTGCTCGATCCGGAGATGGCCGGCCGTTCGGTCCGCGTCGGAGAGCTCGCGCGGGAGACCCTGGCCTTGCCGTGGACCCGGCCCATCCTGGCGGCGCTCGCCGACATGCGGCGCGAAGGAACGCATCTGGCGATCGTCGCGGACGAGTACGGCGGCACCGCCGGGATCGTCACCATGGAGGACCTCGTGGAGGAGCTCATCGGCGACATCAAGGACGAGTACGACGTCGTCGAGACCGAGACCACCCGGCACCGTGGCGGTGAGGTTGAGGTGGACGGACTGCTCAATCTCGACGACTTCGAGGACGAGACGGGACTCGAGCTCCCCGAAGGCCCCTACGAGACGGTCGGCGGTTACATCATGGCGCAGCTCGGCAGACTGCCCGAGACCGGTGACTCCATCGAGTTCGACGGCCACCGGATCGTCGTACGCGAGGTGGACGGACGTCGGGTGTCCCGGGTGCTGGTGAGCGCTGCGGCGCCGACCGTCCCCGCTAGCCAGCCAGCGGAGGATGCCGGACAACCTCCGGCACAGCTCAGTGCGGACAAGCAGGCGGCGGAAGTCAGCGTGGACAAGCCCGGGTAGGCAGCTCCGGTAGAGCCTGCCTGACACAATGCCTGCATGTCCGACGCCGCCACGACCGCGCCCTCTCGACCGCGGGTCCTGTCCGGGATCCAGCCGACGGCGGACTCCTTCCACTTCGGCAACTATCTCGGCGCTCTCCGGCAGTGGGTGAGCCTGCAGGAGGACCATGAGCCCTACTTCTTCATCGCTGACTTGCACGCGATCACCGTGGAGCAGGACCCGAAAGTCCTGCGCAGCAGGTTCCGCCGGGCGGCCGCCCAGCTTCTGGCGATGGGAGTCAACCCGGAACGGGCAACGGTCTTCATTCAGTCCCACGTGCCCGCACACACGCAGCTGCAGTGGGTCCTGGGCGGCCTGACCGGGTTCGGCGAGGCGAGCCGGATGACCCAGTTCAAGGACAAGTCCGCGAAAGGTGGGACCGAGCGCGCCACGGTGGGTCTGTTCACCTACCCGATCCTTCAGGCCGCCGACATCCTGCTCTACCGTCCCCACTACGTTCCGGTGGGGGAGGACCAGCGTCAGCACCTCGAGCTGACCCGCGACCTGGCCGGCCGCTTCAACCACCGCTACGGGAAGACCTTCCGGCTGCCTGAGCCCTACATCCTCAAAGAGACCGCGAAGATCGCCGACCTGCAGGACCCGGCAGCGAAGATGTCGAAGTCGGCCTCGTCCGACGCGGGCATCATCGAGATGCTCGACGACCCCAAGGTGTCGGCAAAGAAGATCCGGTCCGCGGTCACCGACTCCGGCAGCGAGGTGCTCTTCGCGGAGGGGAAGCCGGGCATCTCCAACCTGCTCACCATCTACTCGGGTCTCACCGGCCGCTCGGTACCAGACCTGGAGAAGGAGTACGTCGGCCGTGGCTACGGTGACTTCAAGAAGGACCTGGCCGATGTCGTGGTGGACTTCGTCACCCCGTTCCGGAACCGGACCCTGGAGCTGCTCGAGGACCACGACCAGCTCGACGATGTGCTGCGCTCCGGTGCCGACCGGGCCAACGCGGTTGCGGAGCAGACGCTGAGCGACGTCTACGACCGGATCGGTCTCGTGCCGCGTGATCGGTAAGGTCTCGGCGTGACGACGATCGGCGTGGCAATCGCAGTACCCGACCCCTGGGGCGAACAGCTGCAGTCCTACCGCGCCGCGCTCGGTGACTCGTCGGCGGAAGGCATCCCCACCCACATCACCGTGGTCCCCCCGCTGGAGACCGGACTCGAGTCGCTGCCCGCCATCGAGCAGCACCTCGCGGAAGCCGCCGCGCTGCACGGAAGCTTCGACGTCCACCTGCGGGGAACCGGTAGCTTCCGTCCCACCTCGCCGGTGGTGTTCGTGGTAGTCGTGGAGGGCATCTCCGGCTGCGAGGTGTTGGCTTCCTCCGTGTGTCGCGGGCCGCTCGCGATCGACCTTCAGTTTCCCTACCACCCGCACGTGACCGTGGCGCACCAGTTGGGCGAGCAGCAGCTGGACCAGGCATTCGCAGACCTCGGTGGCTTCAAGTGTGAGTTCGAGGTGGACCACTTCTCGCTCTACGTGCACGATGCCGAGGCCGGATGGCAGCGGACCCGGGACTATGGGCTGACGGATAGCCGAAACGCTCGCTCGTGACCTTCAGGCTGCCCGTCAAGCAAGACATCGAGAGCGCCGCAGCACGCCTTGGTGAAAAGATCCGGCACACCCCCACGCTCGACCTGCACGCGGACGAGACCGCGGTTCCCGCGCGCGTCGTACTCAAGCTGGAGCTCTTGCAGCACACCGGCTCGTTCAAGGCGAGAGGTGCGCTCAACTCGGTGATGTCGCTGCAGTCGGACGCGGTGGCGGTCACCGCCGCGTCGGGTGGAAACCACGGGGCCGCGGTCGCGTGGGCGGCGCAACGGTTCGGTCTGGGTGCTGACATCTTCGTGCCGTCCACGTCGACCCCGGCGAAGCTGGCGCGGATCCGCGACTACGGCGCGAACCTGCACCTGGTCGCAGGGCAGGTAGGCGAGGCGCTTGCGGCATGCCGAGAGTTTGCGGCGGCGCGGGGAGTTCCCGTGGTCCATCCCTACGACACCTGGGAGACGGTGTGTGGTGCCGGAACCCTCGGCCTGGAGGTTGCGACGCAGGTTCCGGAAGCGGAGCTGGTGGTGCTCGGCTGCGGCGGCGGAGGGCTCTACGCCGGTGTCGCCGCGGCGCTCGCCGAGGATGCGTTGGTGCAACCGGTCGAGACGGAGCAGTGCCCGCATCTTCACGAGGCCATCGTGGCGGGGCGTCCGGTGCGGCATCCGTCCGGCGGAGCAGCCGCGGACTCGCTCGGCCCCCCGCAGGCCGGACGGTTCGGCTACGAGACGGCGTCGCAGCACGGCACCGACTCTGTGCTCGTCACCGAGGACGCCCTGGCAGCGGCGCGGACATTCATGTGGCAGCGGCTACGCGTGTTGGCCGAACCGGGTGCCTGTGTGGCGTTGGCCAGCCTGCTCAGCGGTCAGGTCCGACCACGGTCGGGATCGACGGTGGTGGTCGTCGTCAGCGGCGGCAACAATCCCGTGGTTCCCTGATTCCCCGTCCGCTCAGCGGCTAGGATCTCGGGCTCGTGCCGCACGGGAAAGCTCACCGACCTGGCGATGAAACACATCTCGTGGGCAGGTCCGTGCAGCGCCCTGGCCTGCTCGAGCTGGTCGGCTGAGGCCACCACGACGCGGGGTCGCAGCAGGACTTCGGTGAACTCACCCGCCCCGCTCGGGATGGTCGTCATCGTGCCGGTCGGGCGGTCGACGTACTCCAGCACCACAACCTTGCCCTGACTGCACAGGTGCAGGTACCACAACATGTGGCACTGCGAGAGGGATGCGACGAAGAGCTGCTCCGGGTTCCACCGGTTCGGGTCACCTCGAAAGCCGGGGTCGGAACTGGCGAGGATCTCCGGGCGGTTATCGGCAGCCACCGTGTGTTGACGTCCGTAGGACGTGTACGACGACGTGCCCTCCCCTCGGTCACCCGTCCAGCTCACGATTGGCTCGTAGTGGTGCGTCGTCACTCGAGCCTGCCCTTCCCAAAGCCGCCGCGTTAGTCATCTCACGGTGCGAAGGAAACCGAATGGTCATACGCTTCGAGGATGACTGCGGGAAAAGACAGAGTATCCGGACAGCCCAAGGGTCAGCCGGGCGATCCAGTCGGTGAGCCGAGGGACCCCGAGGACAAGGACCCCAACGACACCGAGTCCGGGCTGCCGTTCGAGGCGGTGTACGGCCCCGATGACCTCGCTGGCTTCGACCCGGCCACCCAGCTCGGTGAGCCCGGCGAGTTCCCGTTCACCAGGGGGGTGTACCCCTCGATGTACACGGGCCGACCGTGGACGATGAGGCAGTACGCCGGGTTCGGCACGGCCAAGGAGTCCAACGAGCGCTACAAGCAGCTCGTGGCGCACGGCACGGGCGGGCTGTCGGTCGCGTTCGACCTGCCCACCCAGATGGGACACGACTCCGACTCCGTGATCGCGCACGGTGAGGTCGGCAAGGTGGGGGTGGCAATCGACTCGATCGAGGACATGCGTCTGCTCTTCGACGGGATCCCGCTCGACAAGGTCTCGACCTCGATGACGATCAACGCACCTGCCGCCCTTCTGTTGCTCATGTACCAGCTTGTCGCCGAGGAGCATGGGTTCAGCGGGGACCAGATCACGGGCACCATCCAGAACGACGTGCTCAAGGAGTACATCGCCCGCGGCACCTACATCTACCCGCCGCAGCAGTCCCTGCGTCTGATCACCGATATCTTCAGCTACTGCCGCACGGAGATTCCGAAGTGGAACACCATCTCGATCTCCGGATACCACATGGCGGAGGCGGGTGCGACTCCGGCCCAGGAGATCGCGTTCACCCTCGCCGACGGGATCGAGTACGTCCGCGCCGCGGTGGAGTCCGGCCAGGATGTGGACGAGTTCGCGCCCCGGCTCGCCTTCTTCTTCGTGTCGCGGACCACCATCCTCGAGGAGGTGGCGAAGTTCCGCGCCGCCCGACGGATCTGGGCGCAGGTCATGCGCGACGAGTTCGGCGCGAAGAACCCCAAGTCTCTGATGCTCCGCTTCCACACCCAGACCGCGGGCGTCCAGCTGACCGCTCAGCAGCCGGAGGTGAACCTCGTACGAGTTGCCGTGCAGGCACTCGCTGCGGTGCTCGGCGGCACGCAGTCGTTGCACACCAACTCCTACGACGAGGCGATGTCGTTGCCCAGCGAGAAGGCGGCTCGGCTTGCGCTCCGGAGCCAGCAGGTGATCGCCTACGAGACGGACGTGACCAAGACCGTGGACCCGTTCGCCGGCTCCTACGCCGTCGAGTCGCTGACCGACGGGATCGAGGCCGAGGTGCGCAACCTGATGGAGAAGGTGGAGGAACTCGGCGGGGCGGTGCACGCGATCGAGCACGGGTACCAGAAGAACGAGATCGAGAAGGCGGCCTACCAGATCGCGAAGGATATCGACAGCGGGCAGCGGACTGTGGTCGGGCTCAACAGGTACAACAGCGCCGAGGAGGAGCCCTACGAGTCGCTCCGGGTCGATCCCACGATCGAGGAGCAGCAGGCGGACCGGCTGGCCACGCTGCGCGCCGAGCGGGACAACGACGAGGTGGACAAGCAGCTGTCCGCGCTCATGGAGGCGGCCAAGGGCAGCGACAATGTGCTCTTCCCGATGAAGGAGGCGCTGCGGGCCCGGGCGACCGTCGGGGAGGTGTGCAACGCGCTGCGCGAGGTGTGGGGCGCGTACTCACCACCGGCCGAATTCTAAGAAATGGACTAACCTGGGGGATCGTGTCCTCCTCGTTCCTACCGGCAGTGGCTGCTGTCGTCGACTCCCTCGCGGATGAGCTGACCGAGATTCGTCGCGACCTGCACGCGCACCCTGAGCTGGCGTGGCAGGAGGTGCGGACCACCGCGCTGGTTGCGCAGCGGCTCGACGCAGCGGGTATCCGGCTACAACTGCTGCCCAAGACCGGTCTCATCGCCGAGGTTGGGCTCACGTCGGGTCCGATAGTTGCGCTTCGGGCCGACCTCGACGCGCTGCCGGTCGAAGACTTCACCGATGACCCATGGAAGAGCACCAGCAAGGGGGTGGCGCATGCCTGCGGTCACGACGTGCACACAGCCGCACTGGTGGGAGCAGGCCTCGCGCTGGCTTCGGTCCATGCCCAGTCACCACTCCCCGGTCGCGTCCGGCTGCTCTTCCAGCCGGCCGAGGAGGTGATGCCCGGCGGGGCGCTCGAGTTGATCGCCGCCGATGCGCTCGACGACGTTGGCCACGTCTTCGGGCTGCACTGTGATCCCGGTCTCGATGTCGGCAAGGTAGGGCTTCGCGAGGGTCTGCTGACCGGCGCCGCGGACTCGCTCAACGTTCGTCTGACGGGCAGGGGGGGACACACGTCGCGGCCGCACCTGACCGAGGACCTCATTCATGCCCTGGGCCAGCTGGTCACAGAGCTTCCCACGGTCCTCTCCCGCCGACTCGACCCCCGCGCGGGCGTCAGCCTCGTCTGGGGGACCATCCGGTCGGGATCGGCGCGAAACGTGATCCCCGCAACCGGGGAGGTCTCGGGCACCGTTCGCATGCTCGACTCCGTGGCGTGGGCCGATGTCGAGATTCTGGTCCGCCAACTCATCGAGCAGGTCATCGCGCCGTACGGCGTCAAGGCGGCTGTGACCTACGTGAGAGGGGTCCCTCCGGTGGTCAACGCGCCGGAGTCGACCGGGATCCTGGCGCGCGCTGTGGAGCGCATCGCGGGCGAGCGAAGCCTGGTCTCGATTGCTCAGAGTCTCGGCGGCGAGGACTTCGCGTGGTATCTCGAGTCCGTCCCCGGGGCGATGGGCCGGCTCGGCACCCGGACCCCGGGTGGACCGACCTACGACCTGCACCAGGGCAACCTCCGTGTCGACGAGGAGGCGATCGGGCTCGGCGCCAAGGTCCTCGCGGCAGCGGCGGTGGGGGCGTTCACTGAGTAACCGACCTATAACAACTTCGTCGGCGATCGGTCCGGCACGAACAAACGCGTTGTCAAACGTCTATGGTGACCTTGTTTCGCGCCCGACCCGTGGCGCTCATGATCAAGGAGGCGTCGTGCGTCGGCTGACCAGGATTGCGGCAACCACGGCGGTCATCGCGCTCGCGCTGACCGGCTGTGCCGCGGAAGACGAACCAGGAGACACGGCCAGCGCGGACCTGTGCGACGTCGAGGGTGACGGTCCGAAGGTCGCAGTGGCCTACGACGTGACGGGTCGCGGCGACAAGTCTTTCAACGACTCGGCAGCCGTTGGCATCCAGAAGGCGATCGACGACCTCGGCGCCACCTGCACCGAGGGGGAGGCTGCGCCCGACGAGGGCGACCCAGCGCGGGAGGACCGGCTGCGCTCGTTGGCCGAGAGCGGCAACAACCCGGTGATCGGTGTCGGCTTCGCCTACAGCGACGCAGCCGACAAGGTCGGGCCGGACTTCCCTGAGGTCAGCTTCGCCGTGGTCGATGGCTTCGACCCGACGCCGGCCGAGGACGGCAACTCGAACAATGAGAACGTCGCCTACCTCGGCTTCGCCGAGCAGGAGGGATCGTTCCTCGTCGGTGCCGCTGCTGCGCTGAAGACCGAAACCGACCACGTGGGCTTCGTCGGCGGCGTGAACAACGACCTGATCAAGAAGTTCGAGGCCGGCTTCGTGGCCGGCGTGGAGGAGGTCAACCCCGACATCGAGGTCGACGTGACCTACATCGAGGAGGAGGACCTCGCGGGCTTCAACGACCCCGCGGGCGCCAAGGCCGCCGCCGCGGCGATGTACGACGGCGATGCCGACATCGTCTACCACGCGGCGGGACTGTCCGGCGACGGCGTGTTCGACGCGGCGGTCGACGCCGGCGACGGCAACTGGGCGATCGGCGTCGACTCCGACCAGTACCTCACCGCGTCCGCGGACGCGAAGCCGCACATCCTGACCTCGATGCTGAAGCGGGTCGACACGGCCACCTTCGAGATGATCCAGTCGGTGGCCGACGAGGAGCCATTGGCTTCCTACCAGACCTACGACCTCAAGAGCGACGGCATCAGCTACTCGACCTCGGGTGGCTTCATCGACGACATCACCGGCGACATCGACGGCTACGCCGAGCAGATCGAGTCGGGTGAGATCAAGGTTCCCGACGCGCCCTGATCGGCCTGAGCCTGATCGTTGAGCGGGTGACCCGGGACCAAGCGGTAGCGTTCGGTCCTGGGTTCGCACGTTTGAAAGCCTTCGGACGATGAGGGAGAAGCATTGAGCACCGCGGTGGGTGAGCAGGCCGGTAGCTCAACCGATGTCGCCATCGAGGTGCGCGACGTTGGAAAGAGCTTTCCTGGTGTCATCGCCAACCACGACGTGAACATCACGATCCGCGCCGGCACCGTTCATGCGCTCGTCGGTGAGAACGGCGCCGGCAAGTCGACGCTGATGAAGATCCTCTACGGGGTGCAGAAGCAGGACCAGGGCACGCTCACGGTCAACGGGGAGCGGGTGTCGTACGGGTCTCCCACCGACGCCATCGCCGACGGGATCGGCATGGTGTTCCAGCACTTCATGCTCGCCGACAACCTCACGGTGGCTGAGAACGTAGTCCTCGGGGCAGAAAGGCTTCATGGGATCGGCGACAAGGCCGGCGCGGAGATTCGGCGCATCTCGGACACCTACGGGTTCGGGCTCGACCCGGGTGAACTTGTCGAGAACCTCGGCGTCGGGGCGCGACAGCGCGTGGAGATCCTCAAGGTGCTCTACCGCGGTGCGAAGGTCATCATCCTCGACGAGCCGACAGCCGTGCTGGTGCCTCAGGAGGTCGACGCGTTGTTCGACAACCTGCGCGAACTCAAAGCCGAGGGCCACACGATCCTGTTCATCTCCCACAAGCTCGACGAAGTGCTCGCGATCGCCGACGACATCACCGTGATGCGACGCGGCGCCACCGTAGGTGAGGCCAAGCCCGCGAACACCACGAAACGGCAGCTGGCCGAGCTGATGGTCGGCTCCGAGCTCCCGTCCCCGCAGACCGGGGACTCCACCGTGACCGGCGACGTTCAGCTCGAGGTCGAGAACCTGACGTTGTATGACGACCGCGGACGTCCACTGCTCAGCGACATCGCCCTGACCATCCACCGTGGCGAGATTCTCGGGATCGCCGGCGTCGAGGGCAACGGGCAGGCCGAGCTGGTCGAGACGATCATGGGGCTCCGCAAGCCGGCAACGGGCGTCCTGAGCCTTGGCGGGAAGGACATGACGGCCTGGCACACGCGCGAGCGTCGGGACGCGGGCATCGGCTACATCCCTGAGGACCGGCAGCGCCACGGGTTGTTGCTCGACGCCCCGCTCTGGGAGAACCGGATCCTGGGCCACCAGACCCGGGAGCCCTCGGTGAAGGGCGTGCTGATCAACCGCTCCGGGGCCCGTTCGGACACCGAGCGGATCGTCGAGCAGTACGACGTGCGCACACCCGGCATCGACACACTGTCCCGGGCATTGTCCGGGGGGAACCAGCAGAAGCTCGTCGTCGGCCGGGAGATGAGCGGGGAGCCGGTCCTCCTGATCGCGGCACACCCCACCCGCGGGGTCGACATCGGCGCCCAGGCGGCGATCTGGGAGCACGTCAAGGCAGCCCGGCGGGAAGGTCTTGCGGTCCTGCTGGTCTCCGCGGACCTCGACGAGCTGATCGGCCTCTCCGACCGGATCGAGGTCCTCCTGCGCGGCCGGCTGGTCGGCGAGTTCGACCCGCAGTCGGTGACACCGCAGGACCTCGGGACGGCGATGACCGGTGGGCACGAGGCCGCGTCGTGACCAGGGTCAAGCGGGTCCTGATGGCGCTGCTCGCCCCCTTGGTCGCCGTGGTCTCGGCGATGGTCATCACCAGTGTGGTAATCGCCGTGGTCGGCGACAGCCCAGTCGAGTTCTGGCAGATCATCTTCTCGGCGCCCGCCGACCGGGTCTACGTGAACATCGTCAACCAGTCGTCGATGATCTTCCTTTCCGGGCTGGCTGCGGCCATCGGCTTCCGGATGAACCTGTTCAACATCGGCGTCGAGGGCCAGTACACGGTTGCGGCGTACGCCGGTGCCGTCGTGGCGGGCGCGGCCTTCTTCCCTGGGCTGCTCAATGTGCTCCTCGCCCTCCTCGCGGCGACGTTCGCCGGTGCCTTCTGGGCGGGCATCGCGGGAGTCCTGAAGGTCACCCGGGGCGTGAGCGAGGTGATCTCGACGATCATGCTGAACGCCATCGGGCTCACGCTGGTGGGCTACCTGCTGAACAACTACGGCCAGCAGTTGGGCAACAGCCGGCGCACCGCTGTCATCCCCGTCGACAGCCGGCTCCAGGGCTGGAGTCCCTTCCTGGAGCGGGACGGGTCGATCTGGACCCTGGGCATCCTCGCGATCCTCGCGGGGGTCGCGTTCTCGCTCGTCCTGAACCGCACCAGGTTCGGCTTCGACCTGCGTGCCACCGGATTCTCCGAGGCAGCGGCGACCGCTTCGGGCGTGAACGTCGCTCGGATGGTGGTCATCTCGATGCTGCTCTCCGGGGCCGTCGCGGGACTGGTCTGGATGCCCGCGCTGTTCGGGTCCGGCTACTCCTACGGGACCAGCTTCCAGTCGGGGCTGGGCTTCATCGGCATCGCGGTCGCGCTGCTCGGGCGCAACCGTCCGCTCGGGATCATGTTCGGAGCCCTGTTGTTCGCCTTCCTCAACGAGCAGTCCAACCGACTCACGCTCGAGACCGACATCTCCCAGGACATCGTGCAGATCACCCAAGGCGTGATCGTGCTCGCAATTGTGGTCGCCTACGAGGTGGTGGGACGTTACCGAGTCGCGGCGGAGCAGCGGAGCGTGAGCAGACGGCTCGAGAGCGACCGGAACAACCCAGAGGAGGCGGTAAGCCCATGAGCAGCACGAGCACTCCCGAGGCAATGGCGCGCGCCATGCGTGCCAAGAAGCTGTCCCGCACCTGGCTGATCGTCTCGCTCGGCGCGATCGTCTCGATCTCCGCTGTCCGCCTCCTCACCGGTGCCCCGGAGATGAACTCGCGAGGAACGCTCAGCGCGACGATTCTTGCGACCTGCCCGATCCTGATGGCCGCGATCGGCGGACTGTGGAGCGAGCGCGCGGGCGTGGTCAACATCGGCCTGGAAGGGCAGATGATCCTGGGAACGTGGGGCGCGGCGTACTTCACCTACTACTACGGTCCCTGGGTCGGGATTCTCGGCGCCGCGCTGCTCGGCGCGGTGGGTGGCGCCCTGCACGCATTGGCGACCGTGACGTTCGGGGTCGACCACATCGTCTCCGGAGTGGCTGTCAACATCATCGGTCTGGGCGCAGCGAAGTACCTCGCGTCCGCCTACTTTGAGAACCTCGACGGCGGCGGTGCCAACCAGCTCACCGGCCTGGACTCACCGACCAGGATCACGGTGCCCGGGGTCTCCGACGCCTCCTCAGAACTCGCCACCAAGGGCTGGTTCGTCATCTCGGACCTGGCCGCGGTAGTCGCGGCCTTGACCACCAACATGTCGGTGATGACGATCTTCGTCTTCGCGCTTGTGGCGCTCACGGCATGGCTGCTGTGGAAGACGAAGTTCGGCCTACGGCTGCGCTCGTGCGGGGAAAATCCACAGGCGGCGGAGAGCCTCGGCGTGAACGTGATCCGCTACAAGTGGATCGCCGTCGTGACGTCTGGCGCCTTTGCAGGCATCGGTGGTGGGTTCCTCGCGCTCGTCGCATCCAGCGGCTTCGTGAACGGCCAGACCGGCGGGCGCGGCTACATCGGTCTCGCCGCGATGATCTTCGGGAACTGGCGACCGGGCGGCATCCTCACCGGTGCCTTCCTGTTCGGCTACACCGACAGTCTCCCGCTTGTCCGCAACTCCGAGGGCACTGTGCACGCGCTCCTGCTGCTGGTTGCGATCGCCTTGCTGGTTTTCGCGGCGCTGCGCCTGTTCAAGAAGCAGACCACCTCGGCAGGGGTGCTTGCGGCTTTCGGAGCCGTGTTCCTGGTCTGGTTCCTCTCGACCGACGGAGTCCCGCGCGACTTCACCAGCATGACGCCGTACGTAGCCACGCTGCTCGTGCTCGCCTTCGCCGCCCAACGACTGAGACCGCCCGCGGCGGACGGGCAGATATACCGCAAGGGCTCGGCGGGCTAGCGATGTCGGAGACCTTCGACTGGTCCGGCCTGCAAGAGAAGGCGGCGCAGGCATTGCGGCACGCGTACGCGCCGTACTCCCGGTACCCAGTCGGGGCAGCCGCCCTTGTCGACGACGGGCGGATGGTGGTGGGCTGCAACGTGGAGAATGCGTCGTACGGCCTGGGCCTGTGCGCCGAGTGCGGACTCGTCTCGGCGCTGCATGCGACCGGTGGTGGGCGGCTGACCCACTTCGTGTGCGTCAACGGTGTGGCCGAGGTGATCATGCCGTGCGGCCGCTGCCGGC
>Ga0209587_1000155_pt1 | contig 32981 bp, 36 predicted proteins | sample NGEPerD_2_FD_184512 | JGI IMG/M metagenome (GOLD analysis project Ga0209587, IMG submission 184512) | Arctic peat soil microbial communities from the Barrow Environmental Observatory site, Barrow, Alaska, USA - NGEE PermafrostL1-D... | ecosystem: Environmental > Terrestrial > Soil > Wetlands >...
CATTGTAAGATTTAATTATGTTTTCCTCAGTCATACGATCACCACCCACAAAGTTTTTATTTTATTATAACAGGTGTTGGTGTAAATGTCCAGGTTTTTTTTGAAAGGTCAATGCCTGAGTAGTAACCAAATATCAAGAAAGCTTTGATTGGCTCATTACACATTTTGACAAGCTGAAAATAGCGTTAGAGGTATGTGATACCTAGTAATCCTTAGAAAGGGGAACCCCCACTTATGCCACTGGAAATAATCCGAAACGATATAACAAAAATATCCGTTGATGCTATTGTCAACGCCGCAAATACTACCTTGAAAATGGGCGGTGGGGTATGTGGAGCCATTTTCTCTGCTGCCGGGGCTGAAAAGCTGCAAGCGGAATGCGACAGCATTGGAACGTGCAAAGTTGGCGAGGCGGTTATGACAAGTGCCTATAGCCTTCCTGCCCGGCATATTATCCATACGGTCGGACCGATTTGGCGTGGCGGCAGTTCAGGAGAAGCACAGCTCTTACATAATTGCTATACCAACTCGCTGACCCTGGCTTTCCTGCAGGGGTGCGAATCCATCGCCTTTCCCCTGATCTCTTCCGGGATCTATGGGTACCCGAAAGACCAGGCGCTACAGATTGCCATTTCTGCCATCAGCGAATTCCTCTTAAACCATGAGATGAACGTTCACTTGGTTGTTTATGATAAGAAAGCCTTTATGCTCAGCGCCAAGCTTTTCTCGGCCATAAAACGATACATTGACGATAACTACGTTGAAGAACACCAGCATCTTGCCAGAGACAGAGTTATCGAGGCTTATGAATACCAGCAGCTTGAAGAACTACAAACGATTTGTCAGGAAAGTGTTTCTTGCCCCTCCGCCCCAGCCCTGCCGCATAGGAAAAGGCGTTTAGAGGATGTGCTAGAACAATTGGAGGAGTCGTTTCCTCAAATGCTGCTGCGGCTCATTGATGAGAAGGGCATGACCGATGTAGAAACCTATAAGCGGGCCAATATCGACCGTAAGCTGTTTTCCAAAATCCGCAGCGGAAAAGGTTATAATCCCAGCAGGGTCACAGCCATAGCTTTTGCCATCGCTCTCGAGCTGAATTTGGATGAAACCCATGATCTACTGGGTAAAGCCGGCTACACATTGTCGCGTAGCAACAAGTTTGATCTCATCATTGAGTACTTCATCGAAGAAGGCAATTACAACATATTCGAGGTAAACGAAGCCTTGTTTGCTTTCGACCAAGTTCTGATCGGAGGCTAATTGTCGTTTTGAAAGCGACCCATTAGCCTTCTAACTTTGTTATCCTTTAATCATCAAAGAAGAAAAGGGGATAACAAAATGACAACAAACATAACGGAATTGGTATTTATCCTGGATAAGAGCGGTTCTATGTCAGGGTTGGAGAGCGACACCATCGGTGGCTACAATGCCATGCTTAGTAAACAGCAGAAAGAGCCAGGGGAAGCCATTGTCACGACCGTGCTGTTCGATGACAACTACGAACTTCTCCATGATAGAATCAACATCAAGGGCATTCGCCCGATTACAGAGAAAGAATACTATGTTGGCGGTAGTACTGCACTACTGGATGCTATCGGAAAGACCATACATAAGATTAGCAATGTACAGCGGCATACTAGCAAGGACCAACGAGCGGACAAGGTGGTGCTCGTGATCACAACCGATGGTATGGAAAATGCCAGCCGTGAGTACACTCCTGCAGCGATCAAGAAAATGGTTGAGCGGCAGAAAGAAAAATACGGCTGGGAAGTCATTTTTTTGGGAGCCAATATTGATGCTATCTCTGCTGCTGCAAAGGTTGGGATTAGTGCTGACCGAGCTGCGAACTATCACGCGGATGGTGAGGGCACGAGGCTGAATTACGAGGCAGTAAGCCAAGTCGTCAGCGAAATTCGGGCAAACAGACCCATTGCGGATAGTTGGAAAGCAGAGATCAATGCAGATTTTGAACGCCGAAACAAAAAAATAAGATAGACCATTAATAGATTAGGAGTGCTTAGAATGCCATTAGTTGTGTTACATAGGACGTTTACAGACTGTGAAAGATGAAAGGTTGGGCTGCTGGTGAGGGAAATTTTAGTTTTGTGGTGAAAGTCAAACAATAATTTGGTATAATATGAGAGCAGGGTAGTCATTTCCTCAATCGCTACCAACAGTGAGTCTTAGTAACTTAGGTAGTTAAAAAGATAACATATGTTATATGTAGAAGAAGAGAGGGATAACAAACTTGGGAACGACTGAAATACCGTATCACCACAAGGATATTATCTTTAAATCCTTGACAGAGATATTTGCAAACCGAGTCTTAGACTTTTATGATATTAATACAGCACCCATTGTTCGGGCGGAACCAGCCAAGCTACCAACCATAACGGTCCAAGAGAAAACGATGGACTTTGTCTTTTATTTGGCCGATGGTAGCTATTTACACTTAGAATTTCAAAGTACCAAGGGACCCGAGGAATTAGAGCGGTTTATGGAGTACGACGTGGCACTGTACCGGAAGCGCCATAAGACGATCCATACTTATGTCGTATACGGAGCAGGAATTACTGACGCTCCTGAGGTCTTAAACTGTGGATCTATTGAATATCGAGCTAAGGGTATTTTCATGGATCGGTATGACGGTGATCAGCTTTTTGAGGCATTGGGACTAAAAATTCGCAGCGGTGCTAGTTTAGATGAATTGGAACGCATGCAATTGGCATTTTTACCTCTGATGAAGAGCTCACACTCTAAGCAAGAGCGGGCGGTTGAGACAATCGAATTGGCTGGCATGATCCTTGATGAAAATCAAAAGACATTTCTGACAGGTTGTGTGATTGCTATCTCTGATAACTTTATTGATCGAGAATATACACGAAAGATACTGGAGGTGTTAAGAATGAGCAAAGTTTTACGAGCGTTGGAAGAAGAAGCAAAAGACGAGGGCCGTGTGGAAGGACAAATAGAAGGACGCTATGAAGAAAAAAAGGCAACCGCCAGAAAGCTACTGCTTAAAGGCATGAGTATTGATGAAATAGCTGAAATAACTGGTTTGTTGAAAGAAGATATTCGGCTGCTTCATTAATATGCTTGAGGCAAGGATACAGAGAATACATTAGTGAGTACTGCTAAAATTTTGGGCTGTTTAAGAAGCCGAAGAGGTTTAAATATTAACGATTTTGTGGAAGACGGCGTTATTAAAGAGGTAGTATCTCTTTTGGGAGATAAGGTTTTCGACGAAGCCCAAAACGCCGGTGAAGTAAGCATGGTAGTAACTATTTCTAATTCCGCACACTAAACTCTTGAAGAATCTTTTTTTCTACCTCAGTCGTTTGGATATAACAAACGACTTTGATCATCAAGGGGTTAGCAAACAATGCTAACCCCTTCTTCTCTCTTGACCCAAGCATTCACTAAGGTAAAACGATAAGGCTTATTCTTAGACACTGTCTAAACAATAAGAAATTAACGTTCAATCACTTGTATAAGTTCGGCTCCAGTCTGTTCAGCCAGTTCAGCTACCCCGATTTTTGGTTCTTCCAAACTATTTTGCAAAACTCGACCCTTAATAAGTTCTAGGGCTTCCAACCAGCACTTTTGCCTCTACCACAGTCAAACCATTGATATCACTAATATTTTTACCGATTTCAAAAGTGTATCAAATTTGGAGTTTTTTTTCAGCTTTTGTCAGACCTCTCTTTCTGCTAAAATCAGAGAGAAAGAGAGAGTGAAATGAGAAATAGCCCCGAGCTATATAGCAAGACAACTTGTGAATAATAAAGTGCAGAAAGCCTCTTCCAAATACAAAATAATCCATCCAGCATAAGCATGTTTTCAAGGACGTGTGGTTAAAGTAACATAAGGTTCTATAACAAGGAGGGTTTAATCGATGGACAAAATAGATAAAATACACGAAACACAGGAGAAAGCCAAACAAAATAAAGAGCATCAGGGTAAAGGTAGCCCACAAAAAAAGTTACCCAATAAGCAGCACAGTACTAATAAATAACCCTTCATGAAACCATGGTCTTTTGAAATTATGGTCCAATGTTGCCTGTTTACATGGAGGATGGCTCTCGATTATATTTAAGAGGTGATGTTGAGCGTTGGCTTATTTGTTGTTGGTTCGGCAATTTGATTGGTTCTGAGCGATGTTGCCCAAATCTACCACAGGCATTGTAAGCTACTAAGCTAGTGTACTTAAAAGATCGCTAGTTAGGATTAGGTAATTAGAACAACCAACCAAAATCCACACCTTATCTCGACTCAATATCATCATCAGTAAAATCATTTTTGTTCTGACCTTTAGCCTTCAGTGTGCCCTATCGAGATGCAATACCACTACAGTTACATTTGTTCTGGGTGTGGGGCGGAATCAGTAATTGGTATCGTAGGGTTAACTTAATAATATCCTAATCGCTTGAAAAACAGGTGTACCATATGAAACTCTAATAAACCTCTAATAAACCTATTAACCCATTGTTACGAAATGACCCGGCACCGCCGAGGGCTTTATTGATAGGTACATCTCTGACAGGGCTTAAAACTCAACCTCATGTTTTAGAATTTCTTCAATTCGTCTCTCTATTTTATCCAAATCAAGTTGGGCTTCTTTTCTAATACTTTTTCGAAGCATAGGACCTATCTGATGAATATCATCATAGATGTCATGTAAAAGTTCTAGGGCAGCTGTGGCTTCCATAACTTCTTTGGGGGTTTCCACTATATTGGCTAAAACTGCTGTTTCGGTCCGTGAAGCAATTAGGGGAATACCTATTTGTTCTACATACACGCGTGTTCTCCGTCCGGGACCGCGGTCTTCCTCGATTGGCTCCAACGCAATGATCTTATCGGAGCGTACAAATTTTCCATATCCCAAGGGAATAATGATATTTTGTCTAATTTCCAAGTTACTCCAAGCCCTTCCTAATACCTTATCCGTAATTTCCCCCATACGTTGGTAATTATGCCAACCCGGGAATCCCAATCCAGTTTAATGAGTACAACTTGTATAAAGTAAAAGTTAACCTTTTGGTGAATACAAAATATAGCTCTCCCCCACCTAAGCGAGAGAGGGCATACTCATATGTGCTGCTTCGCCCTTTTAGCAAATAAACTAGGGAAGCAACATAGGTGCAAAAATGAGAAGAACCCACCGATATAATCTCAGTGAGTTCTTCTTATTTACCTATACCCAAATGTTTTAGGCTATTCTTCTTTGGATTCTACTAGGCTTTCCCAAGCGTCAGCCACTTTTTTCCACTCTCCATCGTCTTCGATGTCGAGCAGCATTTCTCCACCCTCAACATCTTTAGCAAGTTTAAGAATAATGGCCTCATCGGCATCCTCATCTTCGGATTTCTCTTCCGAAATAGGCATCAAGAGAAAGTATGTCGAGCCTTCAAGTTCCAAGGTATCGAGATCAAGAAACTCATGGTCTTTTCCCTCATCATCTGTGAGTACGACTGTATCAAATTCTTCAGCGTCATGTTCTTCGTGGTCATGATCATGATGATGTGGTTTTTCAGTCATGCGATTCACCTCTTATCAATAATATGGTCATTGTACTATTATAAGGAAATAATTTGTAAAATACTCATATAGGAATATTTCTCATCAAATGACGATCCAGGTAACCTTGAAGTGTAAAAACCGTTGCCATCTTGTCAATTACGAGTTTCCGCTTCGAGTGCGACAGTAGACACAGGTGAACTTTGGCAATTAGTGTATACTAGGACTTAAATAACTTTATTGGATCGCATAGGTATGGTAAAGATGAGGAGCGCCTCGCATACTAGGACCATGATCTGTCATTCCCAGTAATTTAAGACCTCTACGCGAGGCTACTAGTGTATTTTCAGTTATAGTGCTATAAGCATAACCACTTGATACAGTATGGGTGCACAAATCAACCAGTAACTCCATTTCAATCACTCCTGTTGATTCTATTACTAAGGCATTCAAGATAACAATTCGTTAAAAGGCTTTACTCTTAAGACTTCGTATCCAGAAAATTAAAAACACTGTTTCTAAGTAAACATACCTTGATTAGCTTAGTTTTAATCTTCAATTTTTTACCGCCTTTCAAAAAATAACCTTTACTAAGTTAGATTTCTTGCAGAGCATCTTCTCAAATTGGATTAACTCTTCTGCCTCTTGTGTTTTTAAAATTTTTACGCATATTGGTAGTGATACCCTTCCTTAATTAACATCTTCTTTACTTTAGTCAACTCCATTGGATCAAAGAAATGTACCTCTTTTCCACTACGAATAGTCCAAATCTGCGGAGTTAAATACCCTTCCTTAATAAGCTTTTTAAATTTAGCCTCTTTGCTATTCAATAAGGAATATTTATATTGCGCGGTCATTGTCTATCCTCCTTTAATATGGTAGCTTAGATAATGGGCAAAGGTCGTCGAAGCGGAAGCGGAAGTTCCAGGAACGATTGCTCAGGTTCTCTGCGTGAAGGGAAACTGGGTGTTATGGAAGATGTATAAAAGGGGAGCCCGTTAAGCTCGCCCTTTTATATAAAACGAATGGATAACTTCTAACTTCATATAACCTAGTACATTACGGCTATATTGTTTACGTAGATTACGTTGAATACGTTGAATACGTTGTTTTCTTGGTATTAATAAGTATTCAACACAGTAGAAAAAGAAAGGGTATGGCTTCGTAGCATACGGTGAAGTCATACTCTTTCGTTGGTATAGATAAGGCAACGGTGGGGGCCTTCTTTGTAACTTAAAATGGTATTCGTATATGAAAGCAGGGGGATGGGCAAACTAAACGCTGAGGTGAGAGTGTAATGGCTGTGTATAGTGTCTGGAAGGACCTAATCAAACCAACAATATTCGCATTCATTATTGCGTGTGCAATACCAGCTGGAATTGCAGGTGCATATTATTTGTATTACACATATTTTTAGATCACCCCGGCATATATGTCGGGGTTTTAAATTGTCCCGGCATACTAATATACAAGACCCTAAGAACGAGAGATGATGAATAACTTAACAGACAGAGAGCGGAAAAAGGTCTCTTCTGTTTATTTGATTCGTTTAAATCCTTATATCTCTATAATCCGCATCAATTTATCCAGGACAAAAGCTGAGCCATTAATATAATATGGAATCTTAAGGAAGCCGCGGTAAATATCCGGCCTGAGGAACACGAACCTCATAGAAGACTTTTTGTAATTGGATGAGTTTGCTAGCCAAAACGAAGTCCATGCTGTCGAAGGTTACAGGTAGTAAATGAGGCGGTTAGATGGGCTCAAAGGCACTTCCTCCTGTTCCTAATTCAATGTCATATAACAGTATCTCCCAAATTGCAGTATTACAGTCAACGGGTGGTCGACTCAAAGTGGCTGCTTTTTGTCAGCATGACAAAAGCCCGCGCTACTTTTTATAGAAGGTAGCACAGGCCGAACATTTGATCCGGTCTTCAATTAAAAAAACTATCGTAATTATTGGCCAAGTTTTTTCCAATGCGCATAGGCATCATTTAATTCCGTTAGTGCAATCGATTTATCTTTCGCTTGAATAGCACCCTTAAGCCGTGCAATATTCGTTGATAAATCATTAATCTCATCACGTTCTGAACTGTATTGTACTCTTGTGACTAATTTATCCCATACTTTCTCTAACTTATCGGTATTTTGATTTGCTGCTTCCCAATTTTCATGATTCACATCTTGTATCACTGCTTCAATAGATTGTGGAAGATTGTCATCTTTCCCTAACGGTTGTTTCAAAAGATCACCACTTAGCATGACCATTACAAAGAATACTAGTGTGACGATTGGAAGAGCGATTATCATAAACTTTCTCATTAAATCATCTCCTTAGAATGGTCCCTTATAATCACCGATATCAGTAATCTTCTTAAGATGATCCTCATACTTGTCCACATACAAACTTCCCGCTGGATTTAAGGTTACCAAAAAAGCTTCTGATATATCTTTAATTCCCTGCTTTTTGAGCTCCTTAAGCAGCCAAGCTTTGTCTTTGTTGAGCTGTCTTAGATTTTCTTCAATAATATTTCCATCGTAAACTAATTCTGTACTTATTCCAGAGGGGGAAACTGCCATTTTCATGTCTTTGGGAGTTAAAGGCAGGTTTTCCGGTTTTAATAAGACTGAAAGCTGACCATTGGGTTCAATAATGGCAAAATCTACTTGGGTTACGTCAAAGACTCCTTTGTTCCTGAGAAGTTCTAAAATCTCTGCAATTCTATATTTCATTTTCCTTAACACATTCTCCATGATCTTACCATTCATGATGACAATGGCCGGTTCCCCTTCTAAAACTTTAGAGGCATATCGCCACTTTGATGTGATTACATCCATCAAGTATCCTAATAAACACCAAGTTATAAGGCCTACCCAATGTGGCCACGCCCGACTGGATAAATCGGTGGTTAAGCTCGCTGCAATGGAACCAATTGTAATTCCAAGCACATAATCAAATAAATTAAGTTGACTGATCTGTTCCTTGCCTATAATTCTTGCAAAAATGAGAAGAGAAAAAAAGCCTATAACAGCTCTAACAATTACCACTAAACCCTCATCCATAGTGTTACACCTTCCATAATCCCCAATATTATAAGGTTATTATTTGGCATTTAGGAATTCTTTATTCAGGGGAGTTAACATCAAGCATAACGAATCATCAATAATATTTGGATTCATATATATCGTAATTGGTGCTACAGCTGGATACAGTGCAAGCTGGGGGCAAGTTCTTGTCGGGGTACTTATACTTGTTATTGGCCCATTGTTGATACGACTTCAATGTGAGTTTATTATAATATTGTTCAAAATACATGAGACATTAGTCTCCATTCAAACTAAGCAAAATGAGAAACTATAAATAATAAGCACAGGAGTAGCAACAGAGTGCTTAATGTAATCACGGTAAATGCGTCGTTGGTCAAGGAATGAACAATAGTATTCGTTGACCAACGGCGTATAACTTACAGACGCTTTTAAATGACATTTTGGATATCCTGGATAATCCCAGCTTCCAATTATTCATATTTATGCGTGTTCTTACAAAGAGACAACGGAGTTCGTAGTGGTCTCTAGTTTTCCTGGGCGTGTAATTTGGCATAAAAATATATACGAACAGACCATTATAAAACCACCATTAGGTGGTTTTATAATTACTCAATTTACCACAATATATACGAAAAGAGCCGCGAAATAAAAGCTGCAGCACAGTCCGTTCGGGTATGCGCTACTAGCGCTGACAGGCCACACGGACGAAAAAGTGTGGCCTGCGCCAGTGGGCTCGGCCTGCGGGCCGTCCAGTCGAGAATTCCCGCTCACGCTGGTCATGTTCGACTGGGGCCGAGGGCCACGAATTTCCTCCTGCGTCGGTCATACGCTGACGTGTAAGATTTCGACGTTAGTCGGTAAGGGAGCCCTGTTTTATTTGCTCTTTTGCAGGCCAGTTAATACTGTAGCAAAAAAAACAGCGATTGAAAAGGACAGAGCTGCTTATAATCCTGGCTGAATTATAAGCAGCAGCACAGTCTTCTTGGGTATGCGTTTCAGGTAGGACCTCCGCTCGACCGGCACTACCTCCTGCGTCGGTGCGCCTGCCGAGCTAGTTCGTCCGCCCAGTAAGCGCGGTCTCCCGCGTCGGCCACGCTTACTTAGCTGCGTTGACGCAATCGGCAGCTCGCCCTACTGCATAGGTCTGCCTGCAGGCCGTCCACGTACGAATTCTCTCCAGTGTCGATCATGCGTGGAAAAAAGGAGAATAACCTGCACTATTTGGTTAATTACCTGTTGAATGCTACTGCTGCAAACTAATACAAGTTTTTCGTGGTTACGCTACATTCGTTCATAAATTCTTCTTCAGATTATTAATACTGCGGAGCGAGGGGTAGCGGGGGAGGTAAGAACTAATCATCTAATACTCCACATCCACCATATAACCTATGCATAGTGCAGGTTGTCATACACTCATACTGCATTTTGGCACTTATCTGGGTCACTGGACGGACCATGCCGCACGGACGGGAAAGTGCGGCCTGCCAGTGGGTTCGGCCTGCGGGCCGTCCGCTCACGAATTCCCGCTCACGCTGGTCATACGCGATCGGGGACGGGAACCACGAATTCCCTCCTGCGTCGGTCATACGCGGAGGAAAATACGAGGAAATGTTAGATGAACCAAGTTAGAGCGGCTTTCGCCATCGAACATGACTAGATCAATACGCAGATTCATAGACCGCCTCACTGTGTTCGGTATCATCAGGGGGGAATCGTTGGGGAGCCGACGGGAACTTGTCTCGAAGCTGCCGCAGTACTAGAGGGAGAAAATTGTCGCCACAGTGCATCCTGACCAGCTAGGGCCCGTGACTGGTACACGTCATGGCTACCTGAGTATGTATATACTGAATTGGCGCTCTAAAACCCCCGTTGCATTCTGGCTAAGGAGTTTCCATTTGGAATTAAATACAGATAATCGTAAAGGTTTTAACATAAAATCAGCAGATTTTTAGCATCTGCTGATTTTACTTTAGCCCGCTATTTATAAGGAGTCTGTTCACGAACATGTGCTAATAACTGCTAAAATCTTGCTGAATAGTGGTTATTAATAGGGTCATAGCAGATAAGTAGGATTTATTAATAATGGTATAATACGATATAGCATTATTAATGTTCGAGGTTCTTGAGGATTCGAATTTGTAAGATAACTGGAAGTTGATACCGTTACGGACACTATACATAAATATAAGAATATAAAGGTAAAAATTCCATCAGTGACGAATGATTTAGTATTCCTGTAACATGGTGTAATTAAAGGATAAATCTCCGAAATTACTTTTGGGTATCCATAGGATTTAGGACATTAACCGAAGGTGATTTCGGTAATACCGAAGTTTATACGACAGGATATATGGTTCGGGGTTGTATTATAGGGGAAAGGAGGACTATGGTGATTACGATAAGGAGCGAACAAGCATTTTTTGAATGTCTTATACTTTGGATTATCATAAGAGGTTTGGTTCTGCTGAATAAGAGGAAGTGCATACGTGTTTCTCTTAAAAGGGAGCTTTTGCTCAACCTTTTTGCGATATATGTTATTGCCTTGATAAGTGTCACACTATTTCCCATCAATGTAATATGGGGAAGAAGGGGGCATCCGCTACTTAACATTGTTCCTTTTGTGGAGATCATCACCCGTTTTCCCCATATAATGGTCTCTGAAACTTTGGTAAGAGACTATGGAGGCAATTTATTGCTATTACTGCCACTCGGAATTTTCTTACCGAGCCTGTGGTCTGGGATGCGAAGTTTTCGGAACATCGTCATAATTGGGTTTTTAACATCACTATCAATTGAATCTCTGCAATATGTCATGGCCTATTTCGGGTGTGCCTGGGGTAGGGCTACAGATGTTGACGACTTGATACTAAACACCCTTGGAATTATGATAGGATATCTTGTTTTTGCCAAACTTTTGGTCCGATTTGATTTCCGCTTCAAGCCAGGAAAAGTCTAGTATAGTCGAGTGCTTAGTATGGTTACGGGTCCATATACTATACTATTGACGCAAATCCCATCGAGACGTTTAATACAGCAAGGTTGGTTAAAAATATTATAACTGGCTTGTGGTTCAAGGAAATGAAAAATGTAACATATAGGTTGTTTAAAACAGAAACAAAAGAAAATAATGATTTTTATATGTCTAATTATGAATTAAAAATGGCAAAATAAATGAAAAGTGAACAACAAAAAAATACCTAGTTTATAGAGTACATAATATTTTAGCTGAAAACAAAAACGATATTACATATGACATTATCGAAGATATTATAGAAAATATTCATTATTTTTGAGGCGATAGAGGGAGTCTTTTTTCATAGTGGTCACCTTTTGAAATTCGCTTTTGTATAAAGCGTGGACACTTTTCAGTAACATTAGGGGTAACATCAACATGAGCGTGAGGATTTCCGAAGTACTGTACCCCGCCTGTTTTTGAAAGCTAACTTGGTGGCACAGTGTTTTAAGCTTGAAGGTCTTCATAACTTCACATATAATGTTGTTAATCGAATAACCATGATTTTGGAGCACGTTTTCAATTTCTTTGACAGGTTTCCGCATGATAACACCTCATTTTTGGTTAATTTGGATTGTCATCTAATTATACCATAAACCCAGTGTTCATGCGGATTTAAGCTATATTTTTTACCTTTTTTAGACTTAAATTTCAGCCATTTTATTGGGTGCGAAACTTGAGTAGAGTTGTTACCGAAAGGACACTTTGATAGCCTGGTAAAGGGTCTGACCGATCTCCACACGTGTTGGAGTGTGACTAAGGACGGGCTGGAAAAACAGCCCTACTGTCCGCAATGCAAATTCAGACCCAAAGATGAAATAGGCATCAAAACTGCAAACCTTAGCGGCTATGAGGAGCAGGTCCAAGAAATGCTAGAACAATGGACGCAGCTACTGCTGAACAACTTCAAGGATGCTGAAGTGCAGGCCAACATACCCATGCTGGATAACGACCAGCAAGCTGCTATTAAGGAGCTACTCTCCAAGGGAGAGTTTAGTCTGCCGATTGAGTTTAAATTACTTGAGGGTATCCAACTCCTACTTCAGGGTATTGAGAAAGTTGAGATAAAGCAAGAGGAATTGCAATACATGATGGGCAACGGTAGCCCTATGACCATAGAGGATGTTCGCAAGCGATTCGAGGAATTACTTAAGAAGAAGGTCGGTAATCAGCCCAGCGGACGGGTTCGTGTGATGCTTGAGCCTAAACAATAATTTCAACGAACTTATGTTACTTTCAGAATTAGTCTAAGGGGTTGATTGCCTCAAGAAAGCAGGGTGCAAATTTTTTATGAAAAAAAGAGTCGTACTTTTTAACGTTGATAGCAAAATTCCTAATTTTGCTTTAATGAAACTTAGCTCGTATTATAAGCAACTGGGATATTCAGTAATTTTGACGAAAGAAATAGAGAAATTCGAGGCTGATCTTTATTTTGCAAGTGTTGTATTTTATTGTACAAGATCCTTAAACCGCGTCCAAAAACTCAAAGATATGTATGGTGATCAAATCGAAATTGGGGGTTCTGGAGTTGATCTAAAAAAGCGCTTGCCAGCAGAAATTGAAAATTGTTTTCCTGATTACGGATTATACAAGCACGACAACTATGCTGTTGGGTTCCTCACTCGAGGGTGTGATAATAAATGTAAATTTTGTCTTGTTCCTGAAAAAGAAGGACCTAAAAGACTTGTGGCCACCTTTGATGATTTTATGCCTATGAACCAGCAGAAGCTTTTATTGTTGGACGATAATCTGCTTTCTTTTCCCGAAGCGAAGGGTTTTTTACATGAGATGGCAAAACGCAAATATGCTGTAAATTTTAGCCAATCACTCGATATAACTTATTTGAATGAAGAAACCTTGAATCTCCTCTTGCGGGTAGATTCTACAAATTCAAAATTCAACAAAAAGATGTACTATTTTAGCTGTAACAATCGCGCGAGTATGGCAAAGTTTTATGAGAAAAAGGAATTATTAAAAGGTTTTGGTAGGGATTCTGTAACTGTTATTATGATGTACGGGTTTAATACTCATTTGAGCGATGAATATGAGATGTTGGGCATGATGCACAACATCGGCCTAATTCCATTCATGCAAGAATATCATCCTCTAGCTGACGTGCCTTCTCTGTTGTCTGAGGACTACTTTGATTTTGATCTTGATAAGGTGATTGAATTACCATTTAGAACGAATGGACAAAATGGCGAAAAATATTTGAGATGGCTGAGCAAACTGTATTTCGAGACCTATGGCAAATATTATTTGCCGCTTCTTCAGAAAATCTATCGCTATAATCGTAAGGAGAGGCTTAATTGGTATTTGAATAGACCTGAACTAATCACTAACGAGCTCTATAAGATGTACGTAAAAAAGGAAAGTACGGTTATCTCATTGGATGATGGGCGAAGTTTTTCTGGTCGTAATTTTACGGCGAAAGAATTAGAACTTATTAAAGAAGCAAGACAAAATTATCCACACTTAACCCGCACAGGATTAAGTAAGTTGATTTGTAATATGATCAATTGGGTCGATGAGGCTGGTAAAACCAAGAACAGTGCCTGTAGAACCTTTCTTGAACTATTAGAACAGGAGGGAGAAATTGATCTTCCTCCAATTTCTGAATCTAGGATTAGACCGAAAAAAGAAAAGGAAGTAGAACCATTAGAAATCAATGATGAAGTTATAAACTGTAAATATAGCCAATTGCAGTCTGTGAGTCTCAAACTCATTAGTGCTGGTCCTGATCTAAAACGTTGGCGTAAAATGATTGATAAATATCATATGCTCGGTGATAAACAGGTATTCGGCACGCGACTCCATTACTTTATTATGTCTGGGGATCGGGAAATTGGGTGTTTGCAGTTTTCTGCTTCAGCATGGGCCTTAGCGGATAGAGACTTGTGGATCGGCTGGGATGTTGAAGACAAAAAACAAAGGTTGAATCTGATCATTAATAATAGCAGGTTCTTGATTTTCCCCTGGGTCAAGGTGAAATACCTTGCCAGTGCTGCTTTAGCTATGGCCGCCAAGAGAGTTCCTGCAGATTGGTTAAATATATATTACTATGCACCGGTTTTGTTAGAAACATTTGTTGATCTTGATCATTTCCAAGGAACTTGTTACAAAGCAGCTAATTGGGTATTGCTGGGTGAAACAAGAGGCCGAGGCAGAATGGATACTACAAATCTCCGTGGACTTTCCCCTAAGGCTATTTTTATGTATCCACTCCAAAAAAATTTCAGGGAGTGTCTCAAAGGAACCGTAGTTTATAACAAGAGAACTGCCAAAAAACAACCTCAAATTTCCAAAAGTAGTCATACGGAATATAAGGTAGCTGAAATCTATAAGAAGAATAATTCCTTAAGGAAAAATGGTCGTATGCGAAAATCAACGATAAGTAACAGTGAAGTGATGGCTTTGAGAAATCAAGGGTTATCCTATCATGCTATCATCAAGCAAACCTCGTTAAGTCTCAATACCATTAGAAATGTACTCAATGAAGTCAAATCATTTGCCTATACTGAAGATGAGGAACAATTCAAAGATGGGTTGATTACATTTGAACGTAAAGCAGATGTTCGGGGGCTTGTTTGTGAAGGTAAATTTATCAGTAACCTCAATACTTTTATCGAGAGGTTAAGCGATAATAAAGATTCAACCTTTACGATTGAGACAAGACACAATTCCTATATCAAACAATATATAGTACACATCAAAGAGGGTAGTATAGGTGATCAGGGAACCATAATCTATCAAGATGGCTCACTTTATAAAGGTCAAATAAAAGAAGGATACCCGCATGGGTTAGGCATTAAAACTGGCAGATTCGCTACCGATGAAGGTCAGTTTATTGACGGGTTTATTAGTTGCGGTATCAGAACAAGCTCAAATGCAGAGGCAAACAAAACGGTATACGAGGGTGAATTCGCAAACAATGTTTGTAATGGGAAGGGAAAACTCAAATTTCCAAACGGGGAAATTCATGAGGGGCAATGGCAAGATGATGAGATGGTGGGCATCGGAAAAGTGATCTATCCCAATGGAGAAGTTCATGATCTAGTTAAGGAATTAACTAAATAATAAGAGAATACAATGTTTTGCCAATGGATGCATAAAGCAGCAAATTTGGGCTCCACTTAAATATTGTGTCAAGGGATGGTTAAAATTATTTTTTGGAGAATTGTATTTGTAGGATTTCCGTGGATGATTAGAGAATTTAGACATAAAGAAATCTCTTGTAACAGTGCCTTGTAGCAGCTGATGTTGATGGAGGAAATTGACATGACACAGAACATTTACGAACAGAGCAGATTTAATTTACACTGTTGGGGGCAAACGGGCTGAAAAAAAACCGGATCAGTCTGATTTAGCTTTAATTGAGAAAATTGAGCAAACCGAGTTGCCACATTGGATTCCAACTGCCCGGATGATGGAAGGAAAAGAAACTCGCCGTAACGATCCAGTCGGAATAATTCATGCACATCATTTTTATACAAAGCGAAATTTGTGGATTATATCTGCGTTTTTGAACTTAATTAAATCTAGAAATATTGATGAACGCATGCTTAAGTATTTAAAGATTTGGTTTACTTCATCGCAATCAAGACTTCATATCATGAATCGTTATGTAGCTCAACATAGACGCCACGTTGGACCTATGGCAAATACACTTTATATAAGTTCAACCCCAACTGAGATTTCGCCGTTCTACTTTTTTAACCTTAAAATTAAAGACAATGCTCTAGATATTATCAATTTTGGGCATCAGAGCATTGCCCAAGTTTGTAGTTGTAACGGCATACAAATGGATGATAACTCCATTGATTATGTATTTATTGATCCACCTTTTGGATCTAATATAAATTAAAAGTCTTTGCTGCGAGAATTCGGAACGTATGTTGATGAAATTAAAGGCTCCAAGAAAAAACTGAAACAGTTTCGTTTAGAAGCTATTCGGGCAGGCTTCAAGAAGGCGTGGAGTGAAAAAGATTATCAAACGATCGTGGAAATTGGCTCGAAAATCCCTGGCACTGTCTTGCAGGAAGATGATAAGTTATTGATGTACTTTGATAATGCTCAAACTCGCTTGGAGTAGTAAAGCTGGGTCTAGTATCATTTAGATTTAGGCCGAATTAGTATATTATTACATTATATGGGAGGTATTCGAAGGCACTCCGAAGAACAATATCCTTAACAGAAAGGAGTTGACTAAGTTGAAAATTGAAGAATTACGCCTGAAAAATTTCAGGACGTCTTAAAAAAGATGGAACAAAGAGTTCCAGGAGTAACTTCGGTTGAAGCGGCTACAACACTAGATGGACGCATTATCTTAAGGTTCCAAGATGGGGCATTTCGAGATCCTTTTATTGCACGGTATGTTTCAGACGGTTCGCTCAAAATGTTTACCTATTTGCTCCTCCTAAGTGATCCGAATCCTCATCCGTTACTTTGCATTGAAGAACCAGAAAACCAACTGTATCCTGATTTGTTATATGAGCTAGCTGAGGAATTTAAAAGTTACACGGATGCAGGTGGGCAAGTATTTATTTCAACGCATTCGCCAGATTTTGTGAATGGAGTTCAACTTGAGGAACTGTTCTGGTTAGTTAAAGTGGATGGGTTTACCCAAATTAAACGAGCATCGGATGACGAACTTCTGCGCGATCTGGTGGCTGAAGGGGACTTGCCCGGATATCTTTGGAAACAGGGCCTTTTTAAAGGAGCCAGTCCACAATGAAAGAAATAGTGTTTCAAAAAGTGATCGCAGAGTAGAGGAGATAACGGGGAGAAGGAGAACGTTGAAGAATTGGCGCGATGAGATCCTCAAACATTTCAGTGAACCGATACCTGCCCTGACGATCGTAGTTGACTCGGATGAGTTGCTTTGTGATGAACGTATTATGCAGGGCTTGAACGAGAAGGGTATCAAACTGGTGGAATATCAAGAACCCGTTGCTTTTCGTTACATATTTGAAAGCGTTTATAGGGATGCCTTATCGAAGGCATCCCTATGTTTGGTTATGCGAACAAAGCTTGCAACCCTTGATCAAATTCCGTATGATCTCCTAGCGAGGAGTGTGCAACTTCGTTTGAGATAGACGGAGAGTTGAGGTAGCGCTCGGCGCAGTGCTTGGCAGTATCTATGCGTGGGAGGTCGTTCAGCGTGGAAAAGGGAATATCTATACACTTGCGCGTAGAGTCGAAGTAACGGATGTTCGATTGAAAAATTTGCTAGCAGAAGTAACACTCCGTGTATCTGAATATAAGTCGATGCCCCTGGCTATGCTGACTTCGCAGAACGTGTTTTTCCCGTTCACTTATAAGATGAGTATCGCAGAAATCGATCCCAAGAAGATGACCATCGATCGACAAGGGGTCGACGTATTTATGATAAGTTTAGCGGAATGAAGATGGGTGAGGATATGAAGTATAAGGCTGGAGATGTTATTCGAGGAATGCAGTTTCCTGAAACTGTTGAGATCAAACGGTTTGAAGGCTTGACGGAGGACTTGTTCATTTTTTGCAATCAAATGATTAATTATGACATACCTTGGAATCCGAACAAACTAGAGCAACGCATGGGTCGTATTCATCGTATTGGTCAGAGAAATGAAGTCTTTGTATTTAATCTTATTGCGGCCAACACCCGAGAAGGCGATGTCATGCTTAGACTCTTGAACAAATTAGAACTAATGCGCGAAGATCTCGGGGCAGATCTGGTGTATGATTTTATCGGTAAAGTTCTGGAGGATCGGTATTTTGATCTACCGACTCTGATGCAACAAGCCATACTAAATCGGGAGAAATTGGACGAAGTCATTGCAGGTATGGAAAGGACTTTGTCAGAGGAACACAAGCGGCTATTACAAATATATCAGGAGGAGAGCTTAGCCAACAACGTTTTGGAACTCACGAGCCTGCGCAAAGAACAATATGAGTTAATGGTGAAACACATCCCAGTGCGCTGCTATGCGGATTTTTGCAAGACCATATTCAATAAGAAGAAAATTCGATTGCAGGCTGTCAATGAAGGTAATGTGACACGGATTGATCGGTTGCCGAAGTTCATCCGAGATTTCGCCAAAAAGAATAAAATCGTTTTAAATGAGAGCGCTGAAGCGTATAAATACACGGGCTATACGGAGCAGGAAGCCGAGGACGTTGCGCTTATCGATCAAAGCCATTCCCTGTATAAGCTGGGGCTGGAGCTGACGAAAGTAGAAGCTGAGAAATTTGCCTTTCAACGCTACATGATTAGGTATCCGTGCTCGGAAAATATCGAGGTCTACGTCTATAATCTCGCGGTTGCAGATGGAACTGGAAAAGAACTGAACAACCAATTGGTCTATGTTGCTCTGAAAAGTACGGGCAAACTTGAAGTCCTTGATCCCTACTGGATCTTTCAGGCGGAATTTAAGGGCGAGGGTGTGCAGATCAATGATCACTTGGAGGGGACTGTTCTTCCGTATGTGTACAAAGTGGCCTTGGAGATGAAAACCAAAATTAAAATAAAGCGAGAAGCCCAGTTGGAGAAAGTCAGTGGCTTTCTTGCGAAAACGTTCCGACTTCAATATAATGAGGCCATGGAGAGATTGACTGGTTACCAGAAGGATAATAAGGAGAATAAGAACGGCGTACTGATCAATCAAATGAACGCTAATCTCATTGATATCGAAGTGAGAAAGCTAGAGCGTCTTTCAGAGGTCGAAAGGCAGCGCAATATTGTCATGAAACCGCCAAAGAGAGTGGCACAGTTGGAACTATACCCAGACGGAACGGCTACGAGAGTGTTCCCGTCCGATTATTTTGATCTTATCGAGAAATATGAGCACCAACACGGTAGAAGCGGTTTGAAGATGTTCGAGGCCTTTGCCCTGGTAGACTTTTATAGCGAACGCTACAACGGAGAACCTCGGTTTATTATTGTCAAAGATAAGCCGGATATTGTATTTTCCAGAGAGTATATTGAAGATCTTCGCGGTATTGTGGAGCATGCTTATGTGTATTATGTTGACAAAGATCAGAGTGTGACGGAGTATGCAGTGAAGGATAATTGGATGTTGTTGTTTAGTTAGTTTAAGCAAGCCTACACAGCAGAACTTGTAGTTCCGCAAAGCTACCTGGACCCTACGCAGAACAATAAAAAACGACATCCTAGACGGTTCCGCCGATTGACTCCGAAAACTCTAGATAGTAAAAGTGAGGTCAGAGGAGGTAGCGACTACATACAGGTATAAACCTATCAAGAAATTGGTTGGTACAGGAGGCAAATATGAGCAAACTTGAATTATATAAATATGAAATTTTAGTTGAAGGGTTTGGGCAACAGCTGATGGCACAAATTCTGTGATCATACAATCTAATCCTACTTAAAAAGAAAAAAACTCAGGCCTGAGAAGATAGTACGAGGGTGGTAACAATGAATCTTAACAACTTTGAAAACTATATCGAGAAAAAGATACTGGCAAGGGGCTATGACTACTACGAGAATAATTATGTAACGTCAGTTGAAGAAACTGAGGAGAATGTCTTTGAGGCAGAGGTTGAAGGCACTGAACTCTACACGGTGGAGGTCGAACTTGATGATCAGGCGAACATCATCGATACCCAATGCGATTGTCCCTATGATATGGGCGATTATTGCAAGCATCAGGTAGCAACATTTCTTGCTGTACGGGATATGAAAAACAATCTATCCAAAGAATATAACCAGATATCCCAAGATAGTGGGGATTCAGAATCCGTACTTAAATCCCCGGTTCCGAAAAAAAGAAAAGCGCCTAATATCGAAAAAATACTATCTGACAGAACCAAAGAGGAACTGGTTGAATTTTTGCTGGATATTGCCAATGAATATGAAGAAATCAAGCGGCGAATTGAACTGAATTTTGATGATGGAAATGATGAGGCTGAACTATCCAAGGCCATTGCGCTGATTCGTACCTATATCAATAACAATTCAGACAGACATGGATTTGTAGCGTACGGAGATACCGGTGAAGCTGTCAGGGGTGCGGAGCTGGTGCTGGAAAAGGCCCATTTTGCTTTGGAGCAGAATAAGCCAGTGCATGCTTTACAGCTTAGCCTATGTGTAATCCAGGAGATGATGGATTTACTTCAAGGCGCAGATGACTCAGACGGTGTAATCGGTGGAGTAATTGAGGAAAGCTTAGCCTTTATTGATGAAATGAGTGGGGATGAAGAACTAAAACCAATTCATAAAGAAACCATGTTTACTAAGCTGATCGAAGAAGCATCCCATAGACAATACAATGGTTGGACGGATTGGAGAATAGACCTTTTGGAAAGCTGTTCAGAGCTTGCTGACACTTCGGATTTACGAGGCAAATTGGAAAATTATTTAATCTTAATGCTGGAAAATGAAAAAGGAGATTCATGGGGTTTCAATTACTTAGCTGAGCGAGTTAATCTCATCCGATATCATCTGGTTGAGAAACATGACGGGCAGAAAAAAGCACAGGAATTTATTGAAAATAACCTTCAATACTCCAACTTTAGGGAAATGGCAATCAAGAGCGCTATGAACAAAAAGGATTATGACTATGTCATAAAGCTTACCCTTGATGGCGAAGACAAGGATAAAAGCCTGCGTGGACTGGTAAACCAGTGGAAGAATTATAGGCACGAAGCCTTTAAACTTTCTGGGAAGATTAATGAACAGCGTGGAATGGCAACGGATTTTATTCTGGACGGAAGCTTCGATTATTACAAGGAATTGAAAAACACGTATGCTACAAATGAGTGGACATCTGTTTACCCCAAGATCATTTTTTTATTGGAAAACCAGAAGAAGACTTATCAGGATGTCTACACCCGTATTCTAATAGAAGAAGGGGAAAAACAAAAATTACTTGAGTACGTTCAAGGAAGTCCATTATCGGTTGAGACTTATTACAGGCATCTTATTCCTGAATTCAAGGAAGAGGTTTACCTGCTCTTTCTGCAACATATTGAGCAGAGTGCTTCAAGAGCAGGTAACAGGAAAGATTATCAGAGGGTATGTGCCATTATTCGTAATCTAATAAAAGCTGGTGGGAAAGAACGGGCATTGGAAATCAAACTGAAGCTTTTTAACAAATATGCAAATAGACCGGCATTTAGGGATGAGTTATCTAGAGTATAAAATTGGAATCAATCTGTAAAACTGGGGAACATGCCATGATTCATGAGATACAGTTGCAGACCAAGAGACGGGACGAAATGTTCTGACAGAACAGCACAAATATAGATAAATTTTGATTCGGGAAAATGTTCAAGCCAGCCTGATCTTAGTGTATTCACCCCATACTACAGCTGGGATAACGATCGACAAAAATGCGGACCCGGATGCACAAAAAGATATTTTGCGAATTTAGCGAATAGAAATTTACGCACCGGACCATTATTTAGTACTTTGACACTAAAGTACTATTGCGGTATAATTATTATATTAACAACTTCCCATAGCTAAAATTAGGGGATTGTGGGTACATTTTTATGAATATATCCACGGAATTTATGAAAGGAATTGGTATTCCAATGAGCAAATTGGAAGAAAGAGAAAAAGTAGCTAAAAGAAAAAGCATTGTAAAAACAACAGTGAATGATGATAGCACAGAGCAGACAGAACAACCGCAAAAGACCGTTCTGAGTTGCCCTGAACACACCGATAAATTGAAGCAGCGTTCTTACTATTTGACAGATAAATTGCAAAAGGCAATCACGATTAAAACGGCCGAAGGTGATCTTGACAAGAGCGGCGTGGTAAGAGAAGCGTTGAAGCTGTATTTGGCGGATATATTAAAAAATATGTAAATGGAGGGTAAGCATATGAACACACAAAAAGACAAGGCGTGGGATTACGCATTAGGGATTATTAAGGTTGATGGATTAGAGCCGTCACCGGAATTTTTGGAACTTGTAGAGAAAGAAAAGCGGGGTGAAATCACAACAAACGATATAATCAAAACCTTGAATGAGAGATACAAAATGAAAGAGGAAAGGAATGGGGATGATGCGTGACCCATACCTTTACCCGAATACCGAGGTTTTGAAAAATAAATTAAGCGTGATTGACATATGGAAAGTACATATTTTTCGTGAGGGCAATACAAGAACGATCGTGACGTTTATCTGCCAGTATACAGAAAGCAAAGGTTTTGCGTTAGATACAGAACTATTTGAGCAGAATAGTGCCTACGTGAGAAGCGCTTTAGTTGCTGCTTCAGCTGTGTTTAAAGGTCTTGGCGATAAATCCAAACCGCAGTATTTAGTTAAGATTGTCAAGGACGCCTTAAGAAAAGGAGAGTCGGCATAAAAGAATAATGATTCGGCAGAGTGCAAAACCTACGATCCTTTCGGGGATCCAGTGTGCTGAACGACAACCTTGATTATTGTATATTACAAGGAAAGGGTTAAATAGATTGGAACCTAAACCGTAACGATTAATGAGTAGACTTAGTTAATAAAAAGGGTGGCATTATGACCTTTGAAGAACTACTTGAAAAGTATCAAGCAGTGTTGCTCGAAAACGGCAGCCTAAAAGAAGAAATAGACAATTTAAATACTCAGCTCGGTGTTTCAGAACATCGGGCTATTCCTGATGGACGTTCCGTTAATACTTCTGTAGATAGCTCATTTCCGACACTTAATACATTTATAGAAGCATCCGAACATGTATCAGAAGAAAAAACTTTGCAATCAAACGTAAACGGCATGTCAGACCCCAAGGAAAAAGTTATGTTATTTATGTCGCTCTTTAAAGGGCGGGATGATGTTTATGCTAAACGGTTTGAAAACAAAAAGAAGGGGATGGATGGATATATACCGTGCTGTTTAAATGAATGGAAATCAGAGCTATGCAGAAAACCAAAGGTGAAATGCACTGCTTGCTCCAATACGGCCTATGCCCGTTTGGATGAAAAGGTTATTGACGATCATTTGCGAGGGCGTGGCAATTTAGTTGCGGGAATATATCCTCTTTGCCTTGATGAAACCTGTTACTTTTTAGCCATTGACTTTGATGATGGAGAGTGGCAGAAGGATATTTCACAGTTTAGAGAAGTATGCTTAGAATTTGATTTGCCGATAGCTATTGAACGCTCCAGGTCAGGAAATGGAGCCCATGCCTGGATATTCTTTGAAAACCCTATAGCCGCAACGTTGGCGAGAAAACTCGGAAGCGCACTACTTACCTACGCCATGAACAAAAGGCAGAGATTACCTTTAAATCGTATGACAGGTTTTTTCCTAATCAGGATACTATGCCAAGGGGCGGTTTGGGCAACTTGATTGCGTTGCCCTTGCAAAAAGCAGCAAGGATTAATAATAACAGCGTTTTTATCGATGCCAATTTTGAGCCGTATAATGATCAATGGAAATTCATGACAACCCTGCGAAAGATCTCTGAAGACGAAGTCGAAAGTCTCATATCAAAACTTTGCAATGGAAACGAACTTGGAATCTTGAAAAGAGATGATCAAGAAGAACCCCAAAAACCTTGGGAAACAAAAAACGCTGTCAAACTTTCAGCGGATGATTTTTCTCAGACAATAAAAATTGTCAAAGCAAATATGTTATTTATCCTGAAAACAGGCATTTCTCATAGAGCCTTAAATCATTTAAAACGATTGGCAGCTTTCAATAATCCGGAATTTTATAAGGCCCAAGCCATGAGAATGCTAAACTATAAAAATAAAATACCAAGAATAATATCGTGTTCTGATGAAACAGAAGACTATATCTGTCTGCCAAGAGGGTGTGAAGCTGATGTAAGGGCCTTTTTTGCAGGACTAAAGATTGAACCTGAATTTATCGAGAAAACTAATCCTGGTAGAAGCATTGATGTAGAATTTAACGGTAGTTTGAGGGATGAACAACCACTGGCACTTGATCAATTGCTCAAGCATGATATTGGAGTACTCTCGGGAACAACCGCTTTTGGGAAAACTGTGGTTGCCATAAATCTGATCGCTGAGAGAAAAGTTAATACGCTTATTATCGTTGATAAAGTAAATTTGGTGACCCATGGAAAAATAGATTAACGGAATTCTTGACAATAAAGGAAATCCTGCCAGTCACAATTGAAGTCAAAAAGAGAGGCCAAAATAAGGCAAATAGTACGATAGGGCAATTGGGAGCAGGAAAGGATAACTTGAGTGGAATAATAGATATAGCGGTCATGCAATCGTTGAACAGACTAGGTGAAGTAAATGATTGCGTGAAAAACTATGGCATGATTATCGTCGATGAATGTCATCATATATCAGCATTTAGCTTTGAGAAGATACTTAAGAGTTCTAATGCAAAATATGTTTGCGGATTAACGGCGACGCCTATACGAAAAGATGGGCATCAACCGATCATATTTATGCAATGTGGCTCCATACGATTTAAGGATGATGCTAAAAAACAAGCAGAGAAAAGACCCTTTGAGCATTATGTCATACCAAGGTTTACGTCGCTAAGAGTCCCTCTAGATAAGAATGAAAAGGATGTATCGATCCAAGAATTGTATTCTGATATTGTGGTTAATGAATTTAGGAATCAACTGATCATAGATGATATCGTTAGAAGCTTTGAAAGTGGCAGAAACTGTCTTGTTTTAACTGAGAGAACGGCGCATGTCGAATTGCTTGCCAAAAAGCTCAGTGAGAGAATTCCTGAAGTGATCTCTTTAACGGGTGGAATGGGAGTAAAACGAACTAGGGAGATAATGACACAAATAGCAGAGACACCTGCTGACAAGCAGTTGACCTTAGTTGCCACTGGCAAATACATTGGGGAGGGTTTTGACGAACCACGCCTTGACACTTTATTTTTAGTGATGCCAATATCTTGGAAAGGCACCTTGCAACAATATGCAGGAAGGCTTCGCAGACTCTTTGCAAACAAAAATGAAGTACAAATCTATGATTATGTGGATATTCATGTAAGGATGCTTGAACGGATGTACCATAAACGGCTTAACGGGTATGCTACGATTGGTTATAAAGCGAAAGGCGAGAGTACTGCAGCCGAATCAATCGATGTGATTTTTGACAAGAGTAATTTTTTATCCGTCTATACGAATGATATAATTAATGCTGCCAGAGAAATTTTAATCGTAAGCCCCTTTGTTACCAAGAGACGTACTCTACAAATGATGCAGCACCTGAAGATTGTTTTAGAAAATAAGGCGAAAGTCATCGTGATAACCCGGCCGCTTGGAGATTTCAAAGACAAGAATACGAGTGCTTTGCAGGGTGCCCTAGACGTATTGAGGGTTGCTGGAGTAAGTTTGGTTTTTAAATCGAATATACACCAAAAATATGCCGTCATTGACCAACGAATCGTATGGTATGGGAGTATCAATCTTTTGAGTTTTGGAAGTGCTGAAGAAAGTATTATGCGACTGGATAGCCCAAACATTGCTAACGAATTAATAATGATCATGGACAAATAACCTAGCCGGGAAACATCAGAGTTTCCCAGCTATATTATTCTTAATGGATCTTCAATTTATTTATGATATAATATATGTAAGTAATTGTAAACGGAATGGATGTTAAATTTTAGGGAGGTATTCGGTATGACTTTAGCGCAAAAGATTGAGCAGATTTTAAAAGATGAGTTAAAACCTGAAAATATTAAAACAATTATCGATTTAGCAGAATTCTTAAAGGTTAGAGAAAGCCAAAAGAAATGGGCTGAAATTAATGAGTCCGAACATGAATTTATCACAGCGGAAGAAAAAAACGCAAGAGGAATAAAGATCCGGGAGCCAAACCACAGTCTGTCAAAACGGAGTCGAGTAAGTACGATAAATTCTATCTGTGAGAAGGGGAAGCACGATGAGAAATGGCCTAATCTATGCGCTGTTTTTGAACCACCTAAAGGGCTGCGGGGGTTGCACCGGAAAGCGTTCACGCAGACGCTGTGATTACGCCCTTGTGTGTGCCGTCGTCGAGTGGAGATCTCTTGGTGGAACAAGTTTCTTCTTAGTTGAAATGTTAGCGTTAAGGAAGATATTTCGAGTTGAGCTAAATGAAATTATGCAGTATTGGCTGGCTGCTGAAGCTGGAGGAAGAAAGAGTATACCGCTTAAGGACTTCGATAAATTCCAAGTAGTGGGACAGGCCGGCGGGATTGTCTTAGATTATCTGAATTATACTAAGAGAAATGTAAGTTAAAAAAGGAACCCTGTTTTATATGCTCTATCGCGGGTTACATAATACTGCAGCAAAAACAACAGGGATTTAAAAAGGACAGAGCTGCAGTGTATTGCCTTAACGGGTGAGATCGCTGAAAAGACCACTGAACTTATTACGAGAGAACTAGCAATAGCCAATCAAACCTAAACACGCTGAAAGGAGGCCACGCTGAAGGTCTCCTTTCTTATTTGATATAGGAACAAATGCTGTTATTAAAGAGACAAAGGTGTATCACGTTTACATTCTTCGAAATTTATAATAATATAAGCATATAAGCATATATAATAATACACAGAAAGGAGGCTAAGCTCTTGAGCACTGAACCGCGTATTGAGGTAATGGTTGAAGAATTCAAGGTATTGGGAGATAAAACGCGGTTGAGAATGTTATCGTTACTGCAGGGGCGAGAGTTGTGTGTCTGTGATTTGACAGAAGTCTTGGAAATAAGCCAGCCAGCTGTGTCCCAACATATGAGACGCCTACGTCAAGCGGAATTTGTGAATGAACGCCGTGGGGGGCAATGGATTTATTATTCATTAAATATGGGAAATCCGATGATATGTTTACTTTCACCTATGTTTCCTAATGTCAAAGAAGACGATGAAAGGCTGACGCGTACCAAAGGATGTAAAACTTAAGAATGGGACCGGGTACTGTTAATGTGAAGGAAGTTTTATATTTTAATTATAACCAATAGATAATAAGATAGGGAGTGGATTAATCATGAGTGTGGAATTGTCAGTAAGTCGTAAGTTATCAAAACTAGATCGCTACTTAACCTTGTGGATTTTTTTAGCAATGGCAGTTGGTGTTGGTATTGGGTATGTATTTCCTGGTACCTCGGATTTTATTAACCAATTTCAGATGGGGTCGACTAATATTCTCATTGCCATTGGCTTAATCGTGATGATGTATCCACCTCTAGCAAAAGTGAAATATGAGGAAATCGGACGTGTGTTTAAAAACGGCAAAGTCATGACCTTATCTTTAATTCAAAACTGGATTGTTGGGCCTATTTTAATGTTTGGTCTCGCTGTCATTTTTCTGCATAATTACCCAGAGTATATGGCCGGACTTATTTTGATTGGATTAGCCCGTTGTATTGCCATGGTCATTCTTTGGAATAGTTTGGCTAAGGGAGACTCAGAGTATGCCGCGGCAATAGTTGCGCTAAATTCTGTTTTCCAGGTTATCTTTTATTCAGTCTATGCCTATATCTTTCTTACTCTCCTACCGAACTGGCTCGGTCTTGCTCTGAATATTAACTTCGACTTCAGTATTTGGCAGATCGCTCAAAGTGTTCTTATTTATTTGGGAATTCCTTTTTTTGCGGGGATGCTTACGCGTTTGATACTTTTGCCTATGAAAGGAAAAGAGTGGTACGAGAAAAAGTTTATCCCCAAGATTAGCCCGCTTGCGCTCATCGCCTTGCTCTTTACAATTATTATCATGTTCTCGCTCAAAGGCCAAACGATTGTCTCCGTGCCGTTGGATGTCGTAAGAATTGCGATACCGCTCTTGATTTACTTTGTAATTATGTATTTTGTCTCCTTTTATATGGCTTGGCGACAAGGACTTCCCTATGGCCAAACTGTCACCTTAGCTTTTACAGCAGCGAGTAATAACTTTGAACTTGCCATTGCTGTTGCTATCGCGGTGTTTGGAATTAACTCCGGAGCTGCGTTCGCAGCAGTCATCGGACCACTCATCGAAGTGCCAGTTATGATTGCTTTAGTCAATGTTAGTTTGTTCTTAGGGAAGAAGTATTTCAACAAAGAGGGAGTGCCGATCAGAGGATAGCAAGTTTGTTATTGGGACAAGGGGTGATTGTCATCTGATAATCACCCCTTGTGTTTAAACATAGACAATTATTTAGTCATTCCGTCCAATTAACGACAACCGATCCGGCCGGCCACTTATCGTTGGTGTTTAGCGTGAGCAGCAAGAAGGGTCGACACTGGATGTGAGTGGCTTGGCGTATCCGGGCAACCTCGGAATATCCATGCATCCCTAAAGTGGAAACTGAATCCGCATTTTGAAAAGGAGGAACGTTTATGCCAAAGAAAAAGATTTATCCTATTCTAAGACTCCCACTTCTATAAGTGGAGTGTTCTTGCTAACCCCAGGTGGGGTAGAGTCCCCACCTGAAGGCTCAATGCTCAGCTTTAGCTGAACGAGTTCACTAGTTTCGCTAATCCGGTCATTCTCGGGTTGGTTCGGGTAAGACGGGTTTACTCTTGAGGGAAGATGCGAAGTCCTGTTTTAACTCGGTTCATCCCTGCTGAACTGTCAATGACTGCGATAACTTCTAAGAGTTCTTCATCCGTGACCCCCATGTTTCTTAGCTGTTTTGTATGGCTGGCAATGCACATGTCTGAGCCGTTGTTGATGGATGTGGTCAAGGCAATCAGCATTTTTGTTTTAGCATCAATTTTCCCAGGAGCCATAACGGTTTTCATTTTCATGAGTGTCGCTTTCATGTAATCGGGAAAGTTTGCTAAGGCCCGAAACGTAGGGGGGACCATTCCTTTTTCTTTCTCAAGGTTAGCGAATAGTTTTTTTACTTCCGGGGATGCATCTTGATCTTGGATGAGTTTTACAGTTGACATGGTTTGCCTCCTCTTTTTTTAAATGCCAGTGTTTATGGAGGTTCAAATTTCCATGGCATTTAAGATATGATTATATTATAAATTTGTAATATAATCATTCTAACACTTTATACTTAATAAGCAAGAGGCGGTTTATTAAGTATAAAATTTATGTCAATGAATTAATATATTAACATATTGACATATTGGCATATACTAGTATGATAATACTATAAACCATTTGTAACTGACGAGGCAAGGGCGATATTGTATTTAGAGGAGATGAGTAACGCGCCCCATAATGAGAGGATTGATTATTTTGCTCCAAATGTTTGCTGATTATGTAACGTACACACTATTTGGGCTTTTGCCGAGCAGTCATTTAGGTGCGGCTGTCGACTTTTTCATCTATGATACAATTAAAATCTTTTTAATGCTGGCCTCAATCATTTTTTTGGTTTCACTAATCCGGAGTTTTTTCCCACCAGAACGCACTAAGAAAATTTTGAGCCATAAACGAGAATATGTTGGAAATATTCTGGCGTCCTTACTTGGGATCGTGACCCCGTTTTGTTCCTGCTCCGCAGTGCCCGTCTTTATTGGCTTTGTGGAATCTGGGGTGCCCTTGGGGGTTACATTTTCGTTCCTCATCTCTTCGCCGATGGTAAACGAAGTGGCTTTAATCATGCTCTGGGGAATGTTTGGTTGGCAGGTTGCAGCAATATATATCACGACTGGACTTTCGGTCGCCATGGTCGGCGGATTGGTAATTGGGAAACTTAAGCTAGAACATCTGGTGGAGGAGTATGTTTATAACATTAAGATGGGCGAAACTGAATTGGCTGCCTTAACTTGGAGGGAAAGGGTAGAGTATGCATGGGAATATGTTGTGGATATTCTAAAAAAAGTCTGGCTGTATGTCATTATTGGGATAGCCATCGGTGGCGCGATGCACGGCTATGCACCTGCTGATTTCCTAGTTAAATATGCTGGAAAGGATAATCTATTGGCCGTTCCTTTGGCAGTGCTCATCGGAGTACCTCTCTATTCGAATGCAGCTGGAATCATTCCTATTGTCCATGTGCTGATGGAAAAAGGGATGGCGTTAGGTACGGTTCTCGCCTTTATGATGGCAGTTACCGCCTTAAGTTTGCCGGAAATGATTATTTTACGCAAAGTTTTAAAACCTAAATTGCTCGGCATTTTCGTTGGAATCATGTCGGTAGCAATTATTTTCGTAGGGTATCTGTTTAATTGGATCTTTGTTTAAAAAGTCAGGAACCACATCCTTACGGTTGCAGACAGGGAATCATAGTTTGGGGTTTAGTTCCCAACCAGTGAAAAGGTATTGGATTTGAAGGTTAAGGAATCAAGGTCCAGGTACAATTAAGGAGTGGATGTGGAAGGGACCATAAGCTTTGTCATGATTCAAGCTATCGCAGACTACCTCAACGTTAGGGGAAGCGAGAATATTTTAAGGATGGAAGGGTGATTGTTGTATGAATACAAATAAGGATGGAAATAAGATTATCACGTTACTTGGTTTAGCGGGTTTTATAGTCATGGCAGATAACTGGGTGGTATCTCCCATACTTCCGGCCATATCCCAGAATCTGAATATTGACATTTCAAGGGCGGGACTCTTAATAACAGCCTACATGATTCCCTTTGGGATTTTTCAGATTACCTTCGGCCCCTTGGCCGATCGGTATGGGAAAAAGCAGGTCATCACCTCTGCGATGATTATCTTTACGATAGCTACTGGGCTTTGTGCGTTAGGCTCAAGTCTAACCAGTTTGTCAATATACAGAGCGCTTACTGGAGTGTTTGCCGCATCGGTTATGCCAATTTCTCTCGCTTTGATAGGAGATATGTTCCCTGTTAAGGAAAGACAGGGTGCGATCGGAACGTTTATGGGTATTTCGTTTCTTGGTCAAGGACTCAGTATGGCTATAGGAGGCACAATTGCTTACTTCTTTAATTGGAGAGGCGTTTTTGGCGCTTATGCGATTCTGGCCTTAATTCCAACGTTATTGCTCATTAAAAATTATAAATTGCTCCCTTCGGAAAAGCACCCTGACAACAAACTATTTGCGCCCTATGCAAAGCTATTGGGGACGAGCAGAAGCTTGTATACTTATATCATCGTTTTACTCGAGGGTCTTTTAATTATTGGAAGCTTTTCTTATGCAGGGGTTTACATTGCCAAAACGTATGGATTTAACTATTTATATATTGGCTTAATTATGACGGCCTTCGGAGTCATGTCAGTGATCGGCGGGAGAATGAGCGGCAAGTTAGCGGCAAAAATTGGTGCGCGCAAAGTATTGAGCTTGGGACTTTTGTCGGCAGCTGTTGCTGATCTAATTATCTATCAATATGGTAATGTATTAGGTCTGTTGATCACAGGTATTGCCTTGTTGGGACTTGGTTTCATATTTACTCATTCTACGCTTCTCACAAGGGCTACAGAGTTTGCTCAGAAGGCCAGAGGCTCAGCTATGTCACTGGTAGCGTTTTTCTTCATGGGTGGAGGCGGTATCGGTACTGCAATTGGCGGAAGGATAATTTCGGCCGTTGGGCTTAGTAACCTTTTCCTGCTTAATGGTATTGCTCTGATCATTACTTTGCTTTTGAGCTTTGTCATGATACGGGATCATGTCGTAGAAGCCGATGAATCCAAGGAAATGATCGGTTCGTTTTAGCCCTTTCCATTTTACGAGTGAGGTAAAGGTTTAGACGGCACTACAGGCGGTAACGAGTGTTGTGGAGGATATGTGCTAATGAAAACGCTGGTGTTAAACAAAAAGAGCAACCTTTTCAAAGCAATTGGTCATCCGACGAGGGTGCAAATTTTGGAACATCTGAGTTCTGGTGAACGATGTGTCTGTGATATCATTTCTGAGCTTGGGCTTGAGCAGTCAAATGTTTCCCAGCATTTGGCGGTACTGCGTCGGGAGAACCTTATCGAGTCGAGAAAACAGGGGCTGCAAGTTATGTATCGAATTAAAAACATGGAGATTCTGGCTATGTTTCAACTTTTTTAAGGCTTTAGCGCACCCTACCAGGGTACGTATCCTCGAGCGACTGGCGAAGAACAATGAGGAAGTATGTGTTTGTGACCTAATCGAGACTCTGGGAGTCAAACAGTCGAATTTATCTCAACACTTGAGTATTTTGCGCAAACAACAAATTATTACATCGACTAAAGTGGGCTTAAAAGTCATGTATCGCGTCAAATATCCTGAAATATTGACGATTCTAGCGAATGTCCAGAAAGTTCTTGCCCAACAATTTCAAGAAGGGGAAGCTTTGATGAGGCATCTTAATGATCGTTAGAAGGGCAGAAAGGTCATGCTGTTATAACGAGTTAACTACAAAGAAAAGAGGGTGAACTGTTGGATATTAAAATTTTAGGCTCTGGGTGTTCGAACTGTGCGAAGTTAGAAAAGGTAACCAAGGAGGGTATAGCCCAGCTTGGGATTGAAGCCCACGTTGAAAAAGTGGAAGACATGCAAAAGATTATGTCTTATGGTGTGATGAGTACACCGGCGCTGGTCATCAATGGGGTGGTTAAGCTGGTTGGGAAAGTGCCGAATAAGGCACGAATAATTGAGATTTTAGAAG